>Ga0209721_1000354_pt1 | contig 43077 bp, 36 predicted proteins | sample TshhotsprinmetaG_FD_184139 | JGI IMG/M metagenome (GOLD analysis project Ga0209721, IMG submission 184139) | Hot spring microbial communities from South Africa to study Microbial Dark Matter (Phase II) - Tshipise hot spring metaG (SPAdes)... | ecosystem: Environmental > Aquatic > Thermal springs...
AAAAAGTTTTGTTAATTCATTATTAATTCCTATTAAATCTCCCAACTCTCTTTTCCGTGGTTTTCAATAATTACACCGACTTTAGCAATTATTGGGCTTGCCATTTCTACATTATTAATTTTTAAAATTTGATAATAATCACGATTATCAAACTTTATTCCGCCAATTAATCCACCTCCTCGATAAATTCCTTTTTTATTGCCAGGATAAATATATAATAGATTAGTTCCTAAATCCTCAAATTGATTATTAATATAGCGTTTTAAACCTAAACCTAAACTATTTAAAAGAATAATTGACAAAACTCCAATAAAAATTCCTAAAGCAGTTAAAAAAGTCCTTGTTTTATTTCTTTTAAAATCATCAACCGAAGATTTTAAAATAAACTTAAAGTAATCCATTAAAATAATTTTACTGAAAAAATTATTTTATTCATATCTAATCGCCTCAATTGGCGAAAGTTTAGCGGCTTTTTGAGCAGGAAAAACACCAAAAAATATTCCAATAAATGAAGAAACAAATAAAGCCATAATTACCGCTAAACCATCAATAATTACTGGAAAAAAAATTCTTATAACCAAAGAAAGAAGATAGGAAAGAATTAAACCAATAACTCCTCCTAAAACTGATAAAATTACTGACTCAGTTAAAAACTGTAATAAAATATCCTTTTCCAAAGCACCAAGAGCTCTTCTTATACCAATCTCTCGAGTTCTTTCAAAAACCGACACATACATTATATTCATAATCCCAATTCCACCTACAATCAAAGAAATTGCACCTGTACCAACCAAAACCATGTTTAAAACTGTAAAGATTGATTGGATTGTTTGTAAAACCTCTTTAGAATCAGCCACAGAAAAATCATCTTTATTATATCTTTTAATTAAAATTTTATTTATTTCTGATTTTAGATTTTCAATTTCTGATTCTGACTTTGCTTGAAGTAAAAATGAACTAAAGTTTTTTTTTCCTAAAATGTTAAAAATTGTTTTATAAGGAATATAAATAAATCTATCAAAATTTGGAGCTCCAAATCCACCACCACCCTTAGACTCTAAAACACCAATCACCTTAAAAGTTTGATTTTCAATTCTTACTTTTTCACCAACAGCCAAATCAATATTACCAAAAATTTTTTCTGCTACTTCATAACCTAAAACAACAATCTTAGCTTTTTTATCAATATCTTTTTTTTCAAAAATCTTTCCTTTAACAGGAATTAAATTTCTTGCTTTAAATATCTCTTCGGTAGTGGCATATAAAGTAGTAATTTCTTCTTTTCCTAAAGCTCTAACAGTTGATCCTTTTTGAAATACTGGTACTAATACCTCTGACAATTTGACTTTTTTTAAAGAATTAAAATCTTTTTCATCAAAAGAAAAAGATGTTCTTAAATTAGTAAAACCAACTGATCGATTAAAAACCTGACCTGGTAAAACAAAAACTAAATTACTTCCTAAACTATTAAATTGATCAGCAATATATTGTTTTAATCCCAATCCAAAAGCAATTAATAACACTACTGATAAAACACCAATAATTATACCTAAAGTTGTTAAAAAAGCTCTTAATTTATTTCTTGATAGATCAAAAATCGCTGACTTAATTAATGAAAGTAAATACATATCTTAAACAATTTGACCATCTTTAATTTTTATTATTCTTTTGGTTCTTTTAGCAATTTCTAAATCATGAGTAACAATAATCACTGTTCTTTTTTCTTCTTTATTCAATTTTTCTAATAAACTTAAGACAATTTCGCCATTTTTACTATCTAAATTACCAGTTGGTTCATCAGTTAAAATTATTGGTGGATCCATAACCAAAGCTCTAGCAATCGCCACTCGCTGTTGTTGACCACCTGATAGTTTATTGGGATAAGAGTTTTCTTTTCCATCTATATTGAATCTCTTAATTAGTTCTAATGCTCTTTTTTCTGGATTAAAACTTAATTTTTCTCGACAATATAAAACTGGTAATAAAACATTTTCTAAAACTGTCAATTTATTAATTAGATTAAACTGTTGAAAAATAAACCCAATAAACTTGTTTCTTAATTTTGATATCTGATTATCATTCATCTGAGAAACTTCTTTTTCATTAATAAAAACCTTTCCTTTTGTTGGTTTATCTAAAAGACCAATAATATGCATTAAGGTTGATTTTCCAGATCCAGATGGACCAATAATAGCAGTATATTCATTTTTTTTAATCTCTAAACTAACATCTTTTAAAGCAATAAAGTCAACTCCGTCATCAATGTGGTATTTTTTACAAACCTTAACTAGTTTAATCATAAATTAAGTCTCCTGAATTTAAACCAGTTTTTATAACCACCTGACTATCAATCTCTTCACCAACAATAACATATGTTTTTATTTTTTGATTATTTTTGAGAAGATAAATATAATCGCCTTTTTTATCTTCTTTCAAATAGTTTTTTGGAATTGAGATTACATCTTGTCTTTCTTTAAGGACAAAATTAATATCGCCACTCATCCCAATTTTTAGATCTTTATTGGTTTCTAATTTAACTCTTACTGGATAAACTATGCCCGTCTCATCAGTTTTTGGAATAAAACCTATCCAATAAATTTCTCCTTTAATCTCTTCATCTGGATAAGAATCTAAAATAATTCTTCCCGTCATCCCTTTTTTCAAATTTATCACTTCAGTCTGATCAGCAGTGATTAAAAAATATAAAGTTTTTGGATTAATAATTTCAAACTCTGCCTGTGATGGTGTAATATTAACACCCGCATAGGGAGAAGTAACTTTTGTAACAATTCCTTCAATGGGTGTCCATAAATTAGCATATTCAACTGCTAAACTTTGATACTCAACATCCAAAACTGTTGACTCTAAATTAAACTGATTATTTTCTAAAATTCTTTTTGCTTGATCCCTAATCTTTTCACTTAAATCATATTGTTTATTCCAGTAATCATCTTTTGTTTGTTCGAAATTGTTTCTTTGAATTGAATATGCTTTTAAATATTTATTTAATCGATTTTGCAGTTCTCTTTTATCTAAAGAAGCTATTGACTGATATTTTTTAACATAATCACCTTCTTTTACTCCTATCCAAGCTAATCTTCCTGATGTTTGAAATCTTAAGTTAGCTTTTTCTTCTGCCTCAACTTTTCCTGATAAAGACAATTCTTCTTTTAAAGTTTGTTTTTTAACCTTGTAAGTATTTGATTTTTCCTGTTGTGGAATAATTTTTCTCGAGAAAAAAAACCCTAATCCCAAAACAATAATTAAAAAAATATACCAGTGCTTTTTCAAAAAATTTATCATAGAAAAAAAATTATATCACAAAAAAAATTATAAAAATGGCTGCCAGTTAGAGATTGGCATTAAATTAAACTTTAAAAAATTAACTGCATATAAAATAATTGCCGGTAGCAATATTAAAAAAACAATTAAAAATTTTTTTGAAGCAAAAAACTTATCAAAACCAATCATTGCTAAAGGTAAAAGCGGTAGGCTATAACGAGAAATATCTCGATGTTCAACAAAAATAATTGCTAGATAAAAGATTAAAGAAAAATAAAAAAAACTTCTATATTTAACACTTTTTAAACTTAAAACAGTCATACCATAAAGAAAAAAATAAAATAAAACATCCTCTAACCATCCAGTTTTTACCCAGATTTTTTGAAAATTAAAAACTGAAAATGGGTATGGAATGGGAACAAAACTTCCAGTATTGAAATAAGCAAAAAAATCTTTATAATTTATCCAAAAAAAAATAAAAACTATCAATAATCCTAAAGGAATTAAAACAATTCCCAACCAATTTAAATTAATTTTTTTTTCTTTTAATAATCGCTCAACTAATGTCAGGAAATAACTGGCAAATAAAAGTATTCCTGGAGACTTAGTAGCTGTTGCTAAACCACCAAAAAATCCTGCTAACCAATAATGATTTTTTTCAAAAAAATATAATGATAAAAGAATTAATAAAATAAAAAGACTCTCTGGAGCACCAACTGATCTAACTACTAAAAATCTTGGTATAAATAAAAAAATAATTGTTAATAATAATGGATTTTTTGATAATTTAAGCTTTTTAACAAAAAAATAAAAAAACCATCCTAAAAAAATTGTCGCCAATAAATTAACAATTAGCATTGACTTTAAATATTCTAAATTGGCAAACCAACCTCCAAAAAAAACCATAATTTCTCTAAAAAATCTTATCAATAGGGGATAAAAAGGCAGGTGAGCGGCAAAGTATTTTGGCGGAATCGATAACTCAAGTTTAATATCTTTGATCACCTCTGGAGAATAAAAACTTTTTGCAACAACTATATAAAGTGGTCCATCATAATTTTTATAAATATTTAAGATTCCTACTTGATACCAAAGAAATAAACTGGAGATTAAAACAATAAATGTTAAAATTAAATAAGGCCATATGCGACGCATAATTAATATTCTAACAAAAAACTGGTTATTAATTCTAATTATTATTTTTGGTTTTTTTTTAAGAATCTATCGGTTTCCTGAATATGTTCAATTTTTAGCTGATCAAGGAAGAGATGCTATTATCATAAAAAGAATTATTACTCTAGAGCACTTACCAGCAATTGGGCCGTCAACCTCAATTGGCCAAGTTTACTTAGGTCCGTTTTATTATTATTTTATTGCTCCTTGGCTTTTGATTTTTAATTTTGAGCCAATTGGACTTGCTTTTGGAGTTTTGTTTTTTTCAACTTTATTTTTATTAATTAACTATTTCATAATTAAAGAACTTTTTAATAAAAATATTGCTTTAATCTCAACCTTATTAATAAGTTTTTCTTATGTTTTAATTGAGTTTTCAAGATTCTCCTGGAATCCTAATCTTCTACCTTTATTTACTCTTTTAACAGTTTATTTTTTTATTAAAAGCTTAAAGACTAATCAATGGTTTTATTATTTATTAGCTGGTTGTTTTCTATCTTTTTCAATTCAATTACATTATTTATCTTTGTTTATTATCCCTATTATTGGTTTAATTTATTTAATTAATTTTAAATTAAAAAATTTAAAAAATTATTTACTGGTAATTTTTGGTTTTTTATTTTTTTCTCTACCCTTATTAATTTTTGACCTAAGACATAACTTTTTAAACAGTAAAAACTTCTTTAAGTTAATAACTAATTCTGGTCAACAAAAAACTAATTATCTTAATAATTTCTTAGAAACATTTAATTATCTTAATCAATATTTGTTTAACTTTAAAATAAACTCTATCCTTGTTTTAATAATCCTATTTTTATTAATAATAAACTTTATTTTTATAATCAAAAAAAAAGATCATATAAAACTATTTCTTAGTTTTTTCTTTTTTTTGTTATTTTTCTTTTCTTTTTATTCTGGACCAAAACATCCTCATTATTTTAGTAATTTATATCCTATTTATATCATCATTATCAGTTATTATCTAGAATATCTAACAAGATTTAAACTAGAGAAGTTTCTTGTTTTTATCTTTCTTGTCAGTTTTATTTTTTTAAACTTTCAAAAATATAGTTTTCTTTTTTATAAAGGAAACAATCAAATAGAACATGCTAAAAAAGTAGCTGATTTTATAAGTAAAAAAATTACTACGAAAAAGTTCAATTTTGCTGTACAACCAGATGGTTGGCAAGAAGACTCCTATCTTTATTTTTTAGAATTAAAGAATTTGAAACCCTTAGATAGAAAAAAAGTTGAAATTGGCGATGAGATGTTTGTAGTCTGCGGTCAATTATGTGATCTTTATAATACTAATTCTTGGAATATAAAAATGTTTGGAGAATTTAAAATAAAAAACAAGTGGATTATCGATAATGTAGAAATTTATAAATTAATTCATAAATAATATAAAATTATATATATGAAAAATACAAAAATCTCTTTAATTATTCCTTGTTATAATGAAGAGTTGAATATTCAAAAAGGGGTATTAGATAAAATTGGCAATTACACAAAAACTAATAATCGTTTTAAAGAAGTTTTAATAGTTGATGATGGTTCAACTGATAACTCAAAAAAAATTATTAAAGAAAAGTATTTAAAACTCTTTTCTAAATTCAAACTGATTGAAAACTCTCATCAAGGCAAAGCTTTTACTGTTATTACCGGCATTAAAAAATCCTCTTCTGACTGGGTAATGTTTTCTGATATTGACTTAGCCACTCCAATAGAAGAGGCAGAAAAATTAATAAAATATATAGACGACTATCAAATTATTATTGGTTCAAGAAACTCTACTAGAGAAGGCGCGCCAGTAATTAGAAAGATTATGGCTAAAGGTTTTATATTTATTAGAAATTCTTTAATTGGCCTAAAAGGAATTAAAGATACTCAATGCGGATTTAAACTGTTTGAAAAAAAAGCCGCTTTAAAAATAATTAATAATTTAAAAGTTTTTCATGATAAAAAAAATATAAAAGGATCATCGGTCTCTGCTGGTTTTGATTTAGAATTTTTATTTTTAGCTACCAAATACAAGTTTAAAATTAAAGAAGTTTCTGTGATTTGGAAACATGTAGAGACAAAAAATGTTAACTTTATCAAAGATTCTTTTGAAGCTTTAGTTGATATTTTTAAAATAAAATATTATTCGCTAACTAAAAAATATGACTAAAAAAATTCTTCTTTTTTTATTAATGATATCCTCATTTATTTTAATTTTTTATAAATTTAATTTTATTCCACAATATCTTGCTTTTGATGAATTAGAGTTCGCTAAATTAGCTTTATCATTAAAAGATCAGTCTTATACTCCCTATTCGCCACTGGCTACCGGACATTCAACCTTATATTTTTATCTAATTTTATTTTTTTTTAATATCTTTGGAGTTAATAATTTTGCTCTAAGACTACCATCAGCTTTATCAGGAATAGGCAGTGTATTTGTTTTTTATCTAATAATCAAAATAATATTTAAAAAAGAAAAAAAACTTTTTTTTCGAGAATTATTTCCAGTTATTTTAGCTTTTATATTTTTAACCTTAAGATGGTTCTTTAATTTTGCTCGTTTTGCTTTTGAGGCTCCTTTTTTACTTTTGCTTGAGTTAATATCAATTTATTTTTTGTTTAATTATTTTGAAAATAAAAAGACCTTTAATTTGTTTTTATCAGGAATATTTAGTGGTTTAGCTTTTAACTCTTATACTCCGGGAAGATTATTTTTTGTTTTACCTTTAGGATTTTTAATTTTTAATTTTATTAAAAATAAAAAAATTATTTTATTAAAAAATATTTTATTTTTTATAATTCCCTTATTTATTCTAACTTTACCTCTTAATCTCTACCTTTTAAAAAATCAAGATGACCGAATTGACAAATTATTTTTTTGGCGCAATCACGAAATGACTCTAAAAGAAAAATTTGATGGCACAATTCAAAATATTAACAATCTTTTTTTAATGCTTTTTTTAAAAGGAGACATTAATGGAAAACATAATTATCCAGGAAAACCAGCCTTAAACCCAATTATTTTTGTTTTATTTTTAATTGGTTTATTTTATTTTTTAAAGAAAGAAAGAAAGAAACTATTTGGCTGGTTTTTTTTAGGTTATTTTTTTATATCCTTAGCTCCATCTATTCCTATTTATCCTTGGGAAAATCCCAATATGTTAAGAACCTATACTCTAATTCCTTCAATTGTTTTTTTTACTGGTCAAGGAATTATTTTTTTAATTAATCAGTTTAAAAATAAAAAACTATTAATATCTATTTTTATTCTTGTCTTTATTTCATCAATTTATGAAATAAGAACCTATTTTAAATACCAATCTCAAGTATTTAAAGAAGCTTTTGAGATAAAATATCCATTAGAAAAAATTATTTATGAAAAAAATTATTAGTAAAACAAGTCTTATTATTTTCTTAATTTTTTTATTAACTTTTTTTTTGCGGGTCTATAAACTACCTAATTTTATCTCTTTCCATCAAGATCAAGTGAGAGACCTATTTTATATTAGTGATTTTTTTAAAGAAAAAAAAATTATCTTGCTTGGGCCAAAAGCCTCTGTTGGTGATTTTTATTTACCACCATTCTGGTATTATTTAATGAGTCTTAGCTATTTTTTTTCCTCATCGCCTCTGGCTCCAGCAATTTTAACCGCTTTTTTATCATCGCTCTCAGTATTTTTCATTTTTAAACTAACAAAGGATTTGTTTAACAAACAAATTGGTTATCTAACTTCTTCAATCTATTCTTTTTCTTCTTTGTCTATTGAATACTCTCGCTTTGCCTGGAATCCTAATCCAGTTCCTTTATTCTCTGTAATGACATTTTATTTTTTATATCAATACCTAAAAAACAAAAAACTGATTTATTTTATTTTAGGAACAATTACTGCCAATCTTAGTTTACAACTTCATTATCAAGGAGTAATTATTTTTTTATTTTATTTTTTAATAGTTTTGATTTATAAAAAATTTAATTTAAAAAATTTTTTTATCTACTTAACAAGTAATTTTATTTTAATTTTGCCCTTTATAATTTTTGAGTTTTTAAATAATTATCCTAATCTAAAAGGGATAATAAACTTTATTTTTTCTTCTTCTCAAAATCAATTGAGATTATTTGGTATTCCTTTTTATTTAAAGTTTATTGTTTTTGATTTTTCTCAATTTATCGCTAATACTTTATTTTTTAAGAATCATATCTTTGGATACTTGGGCTTGTTAATCTTTTTTTATAATCTAATTAATTTTTTAATTATTAAAAAAAATAAAATTAATCTTATAGAAAAACTCCTTAATTATTTCTTTATCTTCTCTTTGTTAGTATTTTTTATTTACAGAAACTCTTTAATTAATTTCTATCTGCTTTTTTTAATTCCTTTTATGATTATTTATTTTGTTATCAGTTTAAAAAATGTCTTTCCTAATTTTTTTTCTCAGTTATTGATTATTATTTTCTTACTTAATGTTATTTTCATTCCAGTTTATAAAAAATACGATAATACTTACCTTTCTCTTATTGAAATAACAAATACTTTATCTAAGTATAAAAATTACTGCATTCAATATGATATTTTTAAAGAAACTTTTATTGAAGATAAACTAAGATATATGTTTTTTATCTCAAAAAATCCACCAAAACCAACTTGTCAAGACACTAAAAATATTTTCTATATCTGCGAACCAGCTAAATGTCAGTCAAAAAAATATCTAAAATATAAAAAGATAGTTTATAAAACTAGTTATTATATAAGAACTTTTCAAATTATTAATCAATAACGATTATGATAAAATTTTATTAATTTTATTTATATATGTTTGATGTTTTCAAAATTATTGATTTTTTCAAAAAAAACTTTTCCAAAAAGCATTTACTAATTGGGTTTTTCATTATTATTCTTTTTCTTTTTACTCGTTTAATTAATCTTGATAAATTTCCAATTTTTTGTGATGAAGGTATTTATATTCGTTGGGCAAAAGTGGCTTGGAAAGATGCTTCTTGGCGATTTATCTCTTTAACTGATGGTAAACAACCTCTACAAACTTGGGGAACAATTCCTTTTTTAAAATTATTTCCTGAAAATGCTTTATTAGCCGGTAGATTATTCGGTGTTATTGGTGGATTAATTAGTTTAATAGGAGTTTTTTCCTTAAGTTTTTATTTATTTGGAAAAAAAACTGCTTTTATTACCAGTTTTCTTTATTTAATCACTCCTTATTTTTTATTTTATGAACGAATGGCTTTGGTTGATTCTTGGGTTAATGCTGGATCAGTATGGATTTTATTTTTATTAATTTATCTAGTTAAAGAAAGAAAACTGTCCGCTTCTTTAATTTTAGGACTAACTGCTGGTATTTTTCTTTTATCAAAATCAACGGTAAGAATTTTTTTACTTTTAGGAGTTTTGGCGCCAATCTTAATTTATGAAAAAAAACTCAAACATTTTTTGAAAAATAGTTTTAATTACTTTATCCTCTTTGGTTTTGGAAGTTTTTTGGCTTTAATAATTTATAACATTCAAAGACTATCACCTTTTTTTCATTATGTCAGTCAAAAAAATCTTACCTTTATTATGAGTTTTTCGGAATTCTTAAAAACTCCTTTTCAGTATTTTTGGCACAATTTAAAATATGCTCCTTTATATATTTTCTGGGAAATGGGATTTGTTTTAGGAGTTTTAGGAGTTTTTGGTTTAATAAAATTAATTAAAAAACAGTTTAATTTAGGATTATTCTTCTTTTTTTGGTTTATTATTCCTTTTTTAGCAATTATTTTTTTTACTAAAGTTTTAACCCCTCGTTATCTAATATTTTTTGCTTCATTTTTTTTAATTTTAGCTGGTTATTTTATCTCAAACTCAAAAATAAAAAAAACATTAATTTTTTTATTTTTAATATCAACTATTTATTTTAACTACACAATAATTTTTGATTATAAAAATATTCCTTTTCCTCCAGTTGATCGCGGCCAGTATATTGAAGGATGGCCAGCTGGTTGGGGAGTAAAAGAAACTATTGACTATGTAAGAGAGAAATCTAAACAAAAACCGTCTATTATTATTGCTGAAGGTAATTTTGGTATTAGTCATGATGTCTTAGACGTTTTTATAAAATCAAATGATAAAATTACTATTAAAGCTTACTGGCCTTTAAAAGAAGAAAATATTTTTAAAAATCTCTCTTTATTAAAAGACAACAACGTCTATATTTTTTTCTCTGATACTAACAAATTTCCAGAACACTGGCCAATTAAACTAATTAAAAAAATTGACAAGCCTGGTAATAAACATAGTTTTTATTTTTATCAACTTTTAAATAATGATTAAAAAAATACTAATCACTATCTCAATTTTTTTGATAATCTTTTTTTTGGGAAAAAATCTTAATCCCTTAAGTAATTTTATGTTTGATTTTCACGATGAAACTCAACCGGCAAGAATTCATCAGTTCGTCTTAAATCTTAAGAATGGTCAAATTCCACCTCGAATTGCTCCTCAATTTAACTTTAATCTTGGTTTTCCGATTTTTAATTACTATGCGCCTGCCTCTTATTGGATTACCTCATTTTTTCATTTAATTGGATTTTCTATTATTAATAGTCTTAAAATCTCTTTTCTTTTAGCTATTGTGATTAGTTTTTACTCAATGTATAAATTAATCAGCTTATATTTTGGTTTCTATCAAGGATTAACTGCTGGTTTATTATATGCCTCTTCTCCTTGGATCGCTAGTGAAATTTTTATCAGAGGCAATCTAGGAGAAATCTGGTTTATTGCTTTAATGCCCTTAGCGTTTTATTTTTTAAAAAAAAACTCCGTTAAATTTTCTAAAAAAGATTTTTTTCTTGGAATAATTATTTTAGGACTAATTTTAACCACTCATAATATTTTATCTTTAGTTTTTTTACCAATTGTTATTGGTTTTATTTTTATCCTCCCCAATAAAAAAAGAAACTTATTAAGTTTATTTTTTGCCTTAATTTTGAACTCTTATTATTTTATTCCAGCAATTTTAGAGATTAATTATGCCTGGGCAACTACCTTATCCAAACACACTAATTTTTCCGATCATCTTTTATGTCTATGGCAACTATGGACAACTAATTATTGGGGTTATGGTGGCTCGGTTCCAGGCTGTCAAAATGATGGTATGGCTTTTATGATCGGTAAGCCGCAAATAATTTTAGGAGTAATAGGATTATTCTTCTTAATAAAAAAACTTAAAGATAAAAAAAACTCTAAAGATTTTGTCTATTTTATATTAATTACCTTTTTATCAATATTTTTTTCCACTTATTTATCTTACCCTATTGCTAAGTTATTGGAAAGCTATCTAAACTCTTTTCAGTTTCCTTGGCGATTTTTAGCTTTTATTATCTTTGGTATTTGTTTTTTTATTGGAGCCGTTTATTTAAATAAAAATTTTAAAAAACTATCTTTAATTATATTTATAAGCAGTTTAATAATTATTTTTTATAATCAAAAATTTTTTAAAAAAACTGAGGTTAATATAGATCAATTTAATAAATTATATCTTTCAAAAGATTATCTCTTAAAAAACGTTTCTTATAAGGTATATGAATACTTACCAAAAACTGTTGACTATAATTACTGGTTAAAATACCAACCAAAAAGAAATCAAGACTATTTAAAAGATGAGTTTTTAGAAAAAGGTTTACCAGCTAACTCTCTTGATTATCAACCAATAAAATTAATAAAAAATGAACCATTTGAAAAATTAATTCAAACTTCATCAAAAAAAATTATTATCAATATCAGTTATCTTCCTTATTGGCAAATATATATTAACAATAAAACCTATTATCCAAAAAATATTGACCAGTTTGGTCGACCAATAGTTGAACTAAATAATAATATTAAAAAAGAAATTAAAATCAAATATCAACAAACAATCATTCAAAAAATTGCCAATATTCTATCCTTAATTAGCTTTTTATTAATCTTAAAATTTTTATGGAAGATAAAAAAAATTTAAAAAAGAAAACCATTATCTCTACTTTAAGTCTTTTTTTTCAAAGCGGTTACTCGGCTTTTTTAGGTTTAATTGCTAACTTGGTCTTAACTATCATTGTTTCTCCTAAGGTTTTTGGGGTTTATTTTACTACTCTTTCCTTAATCTCTATTTTAAATTACTTTTCTGACATTGGTTTAGCTGCCTCATTAATTCAAAAAAAACAAATCACTGATGAAGATAAAAAAACTGCTTTTACAATTCAGCAAATTCTAATTTTGTCTCTTGTTATGATTGGTTTTTTAATGACAAACTTTATCATCAATTTTTATAAACTCCCTCAACAAGGTAAATATCTTTATTGGTCATTGCTTTTAAGTTTTTTCCTTTCTTCTCTAAAAACTATTCCCTCTATTCAATTAGAAAAAAATCTTCAATTTCAAAAAATTGTCTTTGTCCAAATAATTGAAAATACGCTTTTTTATCTTTCAGTGATTTTTTTAGCAATCTTAAAATTTGATATTAATAGTTTTACTATTGCTGTTTTTATCCGATCTTTAATTGGTGTTATTTTAATTTATATTATTTCTTTTTGGAAAATTAGTTTTGGAGTTAATAAAGAAGTTTTAAAAAAACTTTTATCTTTTGGTCTACCATTTCAAACTAGTTCCCTTTTAGCTTTAATTAAAGATGATCTATTAATTTTATATTTAGGAAAAGTTTTAGGTTTTGAGGTTTTAGGATATTTAGGTTGGGCAAAAAAATGGGCTGAAGCACCAATTAGAATTATTATGGATAATCTAAGCAAGGTTCTTTTTCCTTTGTTTTCTCAACTTCAAGATAATAAAGATAAATTAAAAAACATCATTGAAAAAGCAATCTACTATCAATCATCAATTATTATTCCTTCAATTTTAGGGTTAATTTTTATTATGCCAAAGTTAATTTTTATTATTCCTAAATATAATAAATGGTTTGAGGCTTTGCCTTACTTTTATCTTTTTTCTTTATCATCTTTATTTTCTTCATACTCAACTCCTTTTATTAATCTTCTTAATGGTATTGGTAAAATATCAGCTTCCTTTAAATTTATGATTTTTTGGACAATTGCTACTTGGGTATTAACTCCTATCCTAACTTTTTTTTACCAAGGATTTGGTTTTCCTATTAGTTTAATTCTTTTATCATCTTCATTTATCATTGTTATCTTAATTACAAAAAAATATATTAATTTTAATTTAATAAAAAATATCTTTCCTTTTTTCTTTTCTTCTTTAATTATGGTAATAGCTTTATCATTTTTAAATCTAATCTTAGAAAATAACTTTTTATTTTTGCTTGTTTATATTTTAAGCGGTATAATAAGTTATTTATTAAGTTTGAAATTTATTTTTAAAATAAATTTAATTAAAGAATTTAAATTTTTATTTAAATTTAATGACTAATAAAATTTCCACTATTATTGTTATTAAAAACATTCCTACTAACTTTAAAGAAACTCTTCGATCAGTTAATAATATCTCTGATGAAATTATCCTAATTGATATTGGTTTAAATGATAAAAAATTTTTTTTAAAAAATAAAAAAATTAAAGTCATTAAATTTTCTAAATCTGTTCCTTATGTTGAGTTAATAAGAGAAGAAACTAAAAAATATGCTAAAAATAACTGGCTTTTATTTCTTGATCCCGATGAAATTTTAACTGATGATCTAAAAAAAATAATTACTAAAAAAATAAACAATAACTCTGCTGACTATTTTTTAATTCCAAGAAAAAATTTTATCTTTGATCAATGGATTAAACATAGCCGTTGGTGGCCTGATTATCAAATTAGAGTTTTTAAAAAAAATAAAGTTTTTTGGCCAAAAACTTTACACAGTCAACCAATAACTCAAGGTAAAGAATTTTTAATTGAAGCTAAAGAAGAACTAGCAATTGTTCATTATAACTACAACAATCTTGATCAATACTTAGAAAAAGCTAAACGTTATGCTAAGTCTGAGGCTGAATTTTTAACAAAAAACAACAAAGAGTTAAATCTAACAATAACTATAAAAAAAAGTCTTTCTGAGTTTATTAGTCGTTATTTTACTTTCCAAGGTTATAAAGATGGAGTTGTTGGTTTTGTTTTAGCTTGGTTACAAATGTTCTATTATTTTTTAGTTTATTTTTATTATTTAGAAATGAAAAAATTTATTAATAATGAAGAAATTAATCCAGAATCATTTTTCAAAGCTGGCCTAAAGGAGACTTTACATTGGAAAAAAAACCAAAACTTAATTAATAAGTTAATAAAAAAATTATTATGATAGGTTTAGTAACAGTTAATTATAACCAATATCAATTAACTCGTGAATTTCTTGATTCTTTAGCAAAAATTAAACATTCAGAAAAAACTACTGTTTTTATTAGTGATGTCTCTTCTAAAAAAGAAGGTTTTAAAATCGACAAATACCCAATGAAGGTGGTTTTAAAACAATTACCAAATAAAGGTTATGCTTTTGGTATTAACGAAGGAGTAAAATACTTTATTAAAAATAAAATTAATCAATTTTGCGCTATAAACAATGACATAATTTTTGAAAAAAACTTCCTTATTGAAGCAGAAAAAGGATTTAAAAAATATGATGTTTTTGGAGGAAAAATCTATTATGCTCTAGGTTATGAATATCATAAGAAATATAAAAAATCTGATATTGGCAAAGTTATCTGGTATGCCGGTGGAATTGATGACTGGAAAAATTGTTTTACTTATCATCGAGGAGTAAATGAAGTTGATAATAGCCAATATGAAAAAGAAGAACAAACTGATTTTATCACTGGTTGTATGTTTTTTTTCAATAAAAAAGTGGTTGAAAAGGTTGGTTTTTGGGATGAAAAATATTTTCTTTATTATGAAGATACTGATTATTGTGAGAGAATTAAAAGAAAAGGATTTAAACTAATGTATCTGCCAAAAATCATTATCTGGCATAAGAATGCTCAATCAACTAGTGGTAGTGGTTCACTTCTTCATCAAAAATATCAAAGAAAAAACCGATTAATTTTTGGATTAAAATACGCTCCTTTACGAACTAAAATTCATCTTATAAAAAACTATATTTTTGGCAAACTATAAATTATGAAGAAAAAAATCATTATTTTTCTTCTTGTTTTAGGAATTATTTATAACTTTTTTAAGTCATATAAGCTTTTTGATTTTAAAAAAATTTTAAATAATAAATTTGATTTAAAAAAATACGAAAAACTTTATAACCAATCTCAATGGGTTATCTCAAAAAGCAAAAACCCAATTGGTGATGATATTCTATATACTTATGCTGGAACTAAATATATATTAGGTGAAAACATTATCTTAATCAATTCTGAACATCCACCTTTAGGAAAAAACTTAATTGGTCTATCAGGAATTTATTTAAAAAATGAGTATTATTTTAGTCTTTTATCAGGAATATTGACAATTTTCAGTTTTTATTTATTAACAACTCTTGTCTTAAAAGAAAAATTAATTTCCTTATTGCTGTCAATTTTCTTATTTTTTGAACCAGTTTTTGTTGTTAATTATTTTTTAACTCTGCTTGATCTTTTAACCTTTTCATTTTTAAACTTTTATTTTTATTTTTTAATCAAATCAACCAATTCTAAAAATTACTTACTAATTTTTTTATCAAACTTTTTTTTAGGATTAATTATCAGTACTAAATTTTATGCTCTCTGGCTACCTATTTTTTTAACTACAATTGTATATTTTTTTGTTAATAAAAACTTAAAAACTCTAATTTATTATTTATTTGGTCAAATAATTACTTTAACTGTATTTATATTAAATTATTTTCAATATTTTGCCAGAGGATATAACTTCATTGATTTTTTAAAATTACAAAAATATATTTTTATCTTTAACCAGGAGGGTCGAAAAGAGTTTGTTTTTTTAAATAATTCGTTATTTCTCTTACTATTTAAAGGAGAATTTTTTATTAATCTAAAACAAACTATTAAAGAATCTCTTTTTAGTATATTTTGGCCAATTTCAACAATAATAACTCTTATCTCTTTTTTTATTAAAAAAATCTTTCTATCGCCGATTACTTTATGGATTATTATCTATTCTTTAACTCAAATTTACAGTATAACTAATGTAAGATATCTTATGCTTTTAATTCCTTATTTATATTTAACCTCAATTTTTATTTTAAAACCTTATAAATAATTACCAAATCATTCTCAAAAACTTTTTTCTTATTAAAATTATCTTGACACTCTTCAAAAAAAACATCTTTTGTATTTTTAATTATGTAAAAATAATTAATATTTTTTATTTCTCTACAATCTTTATTTTTAATCTTATTATACCTATTTGAATAATCTATTCCAACTAAATCTAATAAACCTAAAGATGATAAATAAAAAGGTTTTCCTGTTAAAGCAGATACATAAGGTGAATCATTTTTTTCTCTTAATTTAAAAGATGAATTATCATAATGACTATAATTAGCTTTATAAACAACTCCATAAGGTTGTTTTCTTAAAAACTCTAAAGCTTCTAATTCTTTATTTTCTATATAACTTGATTTTGGATCAAATACAAAATCAAAGTTTTTCAATATGTCCAAGTTTGCTGGAATATTTATTAAAATCACTAAAAAAATTAAAGAAGCTTTAACAAAAGACTTTTTTATATTATCTAAAAAATCAGCTAATAAAAAATTGGATAAAAAAATCGCATAATAAAAAAACTGAATTACATTCCACCAACCAGAACTACTTCCTTGAACAAAAAATACTGTTATTAATGTAGAAAAAATTATTGTTAAGAAAAAAGACAGATTTAAAATATTTACTCTTTTTTTAATTAATCGATAAACAAAAAATAGTAACCCAAAAATTCTAATACTAAAATTAAAAATAACAAAAATTAATAAGCTAATTAATTCTATCAAATAGAATTTTAACCCTAATTTACCTGTTGATAAAATATAATATCTAGCATTGACTAAATCTTTTAAATAAAATAGATTTTTTTCTTCTATGATTGGATGAACTATAGAAAAAGGAGAAAACTTTAAAGGAGAACTATTCAAATTTCTCTTAAATGGATTATAAAAAACAAGAATAGAAAGAAAAGCTATTATAAAAATTAAAAAATAATTTATAAATAATGTTATTAAATTTTTATTTTTTTTATCTTTCATAAATGTGAGTAATAAATATATACCAACAAAAAAACTAATTATCACTCCGCTATAAAACTTTAATCCAAAAGATAAAAAAATCAAAAAAAGAATTAAAACTTTTTTATAAAAATTGTCTTTTTTTGAAATTAATAGAATAACTATTGCTAAAAATATAATTAATGAATAAGCATATTGAAGATTGATTAAAGTTAAAGCCGCAGGCATAACTAAAAAACCAGATGAACCAAAAATCGTTTTTTGATGATATAGGCTAAAAAGAAAAGATAAAGAAGAACCAAAATAAAACATAAAAAGTAAGGTGACTTTAAATAAAAAAGATTTTTTTAACAATCTAAAAAGTTTTAAAGTTAACAAAGTAAAGAGAATAAACCAAATAACAGGTAATATCTTAAAATAAGAAATAATTGCTGGTATACCAATTAAACTTAATAAATAAATTATATAATCAAGCAAAAAATTATAATTACCTATACTAGAATTTGACTGAAGAGGATTGATAAATCCATTTTTAAATGAAATATTTGCTAAAGATAAATGCCAAACACCATCAAATTCATTAGCTCCCCAAAAATGTAAACCACATCTATCTTTTAAACATAAATACGTACCACTTGGAAAAATAACAATTAAATTAATTAAAAATCCTAAGATTATTAATATAAACAATATAAAATTTTTTTTAAAAAAAAATCTTAAAAAATTACCCATATAAATTAACTTTATTTATTATAAAATAAACCTTATGAAAAAAATTGCTCTTTGGATAATTAGCTTGTTTTTAATTTTTACTTATATTTATTTTCGTATTAATCCAATCATCAATCAGGCTGTCCCTTATACCTATGATCAAGGAAGAGATTTTTTAAAAACAGAAGAAATTATCCGCTATAAAAATCTTACTTTTATTGGTCCAACCACCGGCATTATCGGTTTATATCATGGCGCTTGGTGGTATTATCTAATCTCAATTCCTTATCTTGTTTTTGACGGCTGGCCAATGGGTTTTTATTGGTTTATTTTTTTATTATCTTTTTTAACCAACTTAATTTTTTTCTTTTTTTTAATAAAAAACTTTAATAAATTAATTGCTCTAATTTTCTTATCAATAATTTCAACTTCTTCTTATTTTATCTCTCTATCTTTTTCTGTTAGTAATAATATCATTGTTCCTAATTTAATATTGCTTTTAATAATAACAAGCTTTTATTTGTTAAAAACAAAAAAATCTATTTATCTATTTTTAACCTCATTAATCTTAAGTTTTATTCTTGAATTTGAAGTCTCTTTTGGTTTATTTATTATTCCAATATATTTTTTAGTACTTATTCTTTTATCTAAGGATAAAAAAATATTTTTCAAATTAAAAAATATAGCAAACACCACCTTTGGACTGGTAATTCCCTTAATTCCTAGATTATTATTTGAAATAAAAAATAACTTTTTACAAACAAAAACTTTAGTAATCTTCTTTTTTCAACCAAAACTCCATAATCCAAAACCCTTTGAAATAGTTTTTAATGATAGATTAACAGCCTTTTGGCATTATTTTAAATCAATTTTTTATAATTATAATTCTCAAATAGCCTTTGGGGCATTTTTAATAATAATTCTAACAATATTGGTCTTTTTTTATAAAAATAAAAATTTTATTTTAAAATTAATAAAATTTAATCTATTAATTATCCTTCTTCTTTTTTCTTTATCCTTATTTTATAAGGATAACTTCTGGTTTAATTATTTTGAGGGTATTCAATACATAATGCTTTTTACAGTCTTAACAAGTTTATTTATAATATCAAAAAATAAAAAAACTTATTTTGTCTGTTGTTTAATACTAATCTTTCTTATATCTCTTTCAATCTTCAAATTAATCAGAGATCTAAATAGCCAAAATAAAAAAACCTCTGGATTTAAAGAGATAGACTATTCTATTAATTACATTCTTAAAAAAGAAAACTCTAAAAATTTTTGTCTTAAAATCTACACTCCTCCAGTTATTCCTTATACTTACAATTACTTAATTAGTTATTATTCAAGAAAAAATAATCTTCAGATTGAAGAAGAAAATTTTATTAATAATCAATGTTGGTACATCATTGAAGATGATTCTTATCAATTCAGAATCAATGATTGGAAAAAAAATAATATACCAAAAGAAACAAGTATTAAAGAAAAAATAAGATTAGAAAACAAAACTGAAATTCAACTACGGGTTAAAAAAACAATCTAATTTTTGATATAATTTGTTCAATGACATCTAATCTTAGCATAATAATTCAAACTAAAAACGAGCAAGAAAACATTAAAGATTGTATCCTTTCTGCTAAAAATCTTACCTCAAACATATATATTTTTGATATGAAAAGCCAAGATAAAACTAAAGAAATTGCTAAAAAATTAGGTATTGATAATATCTTAACAACGCCAGAATTTAATTACGTCGAACCAGTGAGAGAATTAGCTATTAATAAAGTTAATTCTGATTGGATTTTTATTTTAGATGCTGATGAAAGAATCTCTAATCAACTAGCCAACGAGATAAAATCAGTTATTAAAAATAACACATATAGTTATTTTAAAGTTTCAAGAAAAAATATTTTCGGAAAAATTAAATGGCTAAAACATGGGGGCTGGTGGCCAGATTATCAAATCAGATTAATAAATAAAAAAAACTTTATTAGTTGGCCAAAACAAATCCATTCAACTCCCATTATTCAAGGAAAAGTTGGTTATCTAAAAAATCCCATAATTCACTACTTTCATGGCGACTTAGAACAAATGGTTAGAAAAACTATTATTTTCGAAAATATTGAGTCTAATCTATTACTTGAGGCTAATAAAAAAGTTAATCTAATCACTTTTTTTAGAAAGTTTTTCGGAGAGTTATTAAGACGTCTATTTAAAAATCTTGGTTTTTTAGATGGGTCGATTGGAATTATTGAATCTTTATATCAATCATTTTCTAAAACAATTACCTATTTATTCTTATATGAAAAATGTCGACTTAAAAAATAAAAAAATTGCCCTTTACACTCCTTATCTTGATGTTTTAGGAGGTGGAGAAAAACATATTTTATCTATTATTGAAGTTTTTCATAAATTAGGAGGAGAAATCTATATTTTTTGGAATAAAAAACTAACTCAACAACTGAAAGAAAGATTTAACTTTTCCTTTTTAAATAAAATAAACTGGTTACCAACTTATTTAAAAAAACCTTTTTATCTAAAAGATTTTAACTATTTTTTTTATGTCACTGACGGTAGTTATTTTTTTTCTTTAGCCAAAAAAAACTTTGTTTTTTGTATGGTGCCAAAAAAATCACTTTATAATTTAAACCTCATTAATAAAATTAAACTTTTTAATTATTGGTTTATCAGTAATTCTTCATATACATCAAAATGGCTAAAAAAATGGGGATTAAATCCTATTACCATTCCTCCTTATATTAGTGAAGAATTAATTTTAGATAATACTTATTTAAAAAAAGAAAAAATTATTCTTTCTGTTGGTAGATTTTTTTCTCACCTACACTCTAAAAACCATGATTTAATTATAAATACTTATTTAAACTTAAAAAAAAACTCTAATCTTTTTAGAGATTATCAACTTATTCTTGCTGGTGGTTTAAAAAAAGAGGATGAAAATTATTTTCAAAAGCTAAAATTATTAACTAAAAATGATCCATCAATAATTTTTAAACCTAATCTATCTTTTTTTGAATTAAAAAAACTTTATCAACTATCAACTTATTTTTGGCACTTTACTGGATTATTAGTTGATGAGAAAAATCATCCAGAAAAAGTCGAACATTTTGGTCTTGCCCCACTTGAGGCAATGGCTAATCAGTGTATTACTTTTTGCCATAACTCAGGCGGACCAAAATTATTTATTAAAAATTTTGATAATGGAATTCTTTTTAATAATGAAAAAGAGTTAATAAAAAAAATAATAAAAGTTGAGAAAGATAATTTGTTGAAATCTAAAATTAAGATAAACTCTTACCAATATATTAAAAATAATTTTAATTTCAAAAAATTTCAAAATAAAATATTAAAAATATTATGAAAAACTATCCAATTTCAATTATTATTCCTGTTTATAAAAATTATCAAATGTTTTATCAATATTTAAAAATCAATAAAAAATTCTTTAGTGGTTGTCAAATTATTATTATGAATGATTATCCATTAGAAAATATTACTCAACCAGTAAAAAAAATTTATCCTCAGGCTCAAGTATTCAATAATAAAAAAAATTTAGGTTTTGCTGGCAATGTTAACAAAGGAGTAAAAAAAGCTTCAAGAAAATATGTTTTTCTAATGAATTCTGATATAGTTTTAAAAGATAATTCTTTTATTAATTCTTTAGATCATTTTAAAAAAAATAAAAAACTTTTTGCTGTTGCTTTTGGTCAAATTGAAAAAAATGGAAAAATTGTTGGTGCTAACAGATGTTATTTTGAAAAAGGTTTTATCCATCATTCATCAAGAGATTTTAATAAAAAAAATTCTTCTTATAATTTCTGGGCCGAAGGAGGAGCATCAATTTTTAGAAAAGATCTTTTTATTAAATTAGCAATGTTTGATGAACTATTCAATCCTTTTTACTGGGAAGATATTGATTTATCTTACCGAGCTTGGAAATCAGGTTATCAAATTATCTTCGATCCTAAAATTCTAGTTGAACATCATCATGAATCAACTATTGGTAAATACTTTCAACAACAAAAAATTCTAAAAACTGCTTTTCGCAACCAACTATTTTTTATATGGAAAAATCTAACTGATAAAAAATTAATCTTAAATCATTTAATTAATTTGCCAAAATATTTCTTTAAACCAGGTTTTTTTGAAGCTATTATTAAATTAGTTTTGATTTTAAAGAAAAGAAAAAAGATATTAAAATTTTTTATTAAAAATGATCAAGATATTTTTCAACTATTTGAAAAAAAATAAATTTTTGTTGGTTGTTATTTTTTCTTTTATCTCATTATTTTTATTTTTATATAAATTAACAACCGTCCCTCCTTGTCTAAATGCTGATGAAACTACTAACGCTTATGATGCTTACTCAATTCTTAAAACTGGAAAAGATCAATATGGTAATTTTTTACCATTGAGATTTAAGTCTTTCGGAGATTATAAACTTCCTTTACTTACTTATTTAACAATTCCTTTTATTAAAATCTTTGGACTAAATGAATTAGGTATTCGATTAGTTAATCTACCATTTGTTTTTTTATATCCTCTTCTTATTTATTTCTTAATTAATGAGTTTTTTAATAAAAAAATTGTTGCCTTTTTTGGCTCTTTTTTAATTAGTGTTAATTTAGGTTTATTCTTAATTGCTCGTCAAGCTCATGAAGGATATTTAACTACCTTTTTTCTTAGTTTAACCACTCTATTTTTTATTAAATTTTTAAAAAGAAAAAAATTTTTTTACTTTATTTTTTTTAATATCGCAATCTTTTTAAGTCTTTTTAGCTATCATTTTGCCCGCTTATGGTTTGGATTTTATTTTTTAATATTTGTCTTTTTATTAATAAAAAAACAAATAAATTTTAAACACTTATTTATTCTTATTATAGTGTCAGGAATATTTTTAATTACTGATTTTATCTATCAACCAACCAGAGTTAATAATCTTTTATTTTTTAAGTCAGAAGGATTTAAGGCAAAAATTAAAGAATTAAAAATTGAAAGTCGTTTTCCTTTTTTATTTAATGAAATCACTATTGGAGGAAAACAAATTATCAATTCTTATCTAAATTATCTGTCTGCTAACTTTTTAGTTATTAATGGTGATGCTAATCATCGATTTGGCTATCCTGAAATGGGACCAATCACTCCTATTGAATATTTTCTAATTCTTATTGGTTTATATTATCTTTTCAAAAATAAAGAAAAGTGGCGATATTTTATTTTGTTTTTATTATTATTCTCTCCAATTTCCGGCTCTTTAACCTGGGCTGATAAATCAATAACCAGAACTCTTTTTATTTTTATTCCTATAATTATTATTTCTAGTTATGGAGGATATAATCTATTTAAAAATAATCAAAAAATTTTTTATTTAGGTTTATTGGGATTTTTATTTTTCTTATTTTATAATTGGAACTTTTACCTTTTTCATTATCCAAAAAGAGCTACTGTAATCAGGAGCTGGCAATGTGGTTATAAGGAAATGGTAGATTATGTAAAAGAAAATTATAATAAATTTAATAAGTTTTATATCACTAAAAAAAATGGCCAACCTTATATTTATCTTTTATTTTATCTAAAATATTCTCCAGAAAAGTATCAAAAAATCGCCCAATTATCACCTCTCGACGAATATGGTTTCGGACAGGTTAACGAATTTGATAAATTTTATTTTGAACTTTATCCAGTTGAGAAAAATAAAAAAGTAGCTCTTATTGGTTATCCTGATGACTTTGAAAATAAAATTAATAAAAATTTTAAAGAAATAAAAATTAACACGGAAACTATTTTTTTAATTGAGGAAAAATTAAATAATAATTAAACTAATCATTATATTATAAAAAGCATGAATAAATATTGGTGGCAACAAACTTTTTCTTTGTAAAAAAATCAAACCATTAACCATACTTAAAAGCATATCTGTCATCATAAATAAAAGTAACAAATTACCAGTAATCTTAACATTAGTAAATAACATTGGTACATGTAAAAAGAAAAAAAGAATGCTGGCAAAAAAAGTTGATGAAAGAGGATTTTTTGAATCTTCATAAAGTTTTTTTAAAATAAAACCTCGAGATAAAATTTCTTCAGAAAAACCGGTAGCTAATGAAAAAATGATAATTAATAATAAATTAACTAAACTCGGTAAATTTTCAAAAAAATAAATCTTCCCTGTTCTAAAATAAAAAGCTAAAATATTAGTAATAAAAAAAAACCCTCCTATTAATAGACTATAAAATAAATCTTTTACAAAACTTTTATACGAAAATCTTAAATAAAAAAAATCAATAATATTTTGTTTATCTATCTTCTTTACGTAATAAAAAACAGGTAAAACAAAAACTAATGGTTTAGCAACTAACTCATCAAACCAAATCGGCATTTTAAAATAACTTCGATAAAAAGCCCAAATGATTAAAATAATACCCCATAAACTTAATGCTTTCTCTGTTGGATTAACTTTTTTTTTAGTTTTCATATTATTCTAAAAAATCCCTTAATTTTCTTGCTCTTGTTGGATGTTTTAATTTTCTAATCGCTTTTGCCTCTATTTGTCTAATCCTTTCTCTGGTCACCTTAAACTCTCGACCAACTTCCTCTAATGTTTTTGGTTTTCCATCCTCTAAACCAAATCTCATTACTAACACCTTCTTTTCTCTTGGAGATAACGTGTTTAAAACTCTATTTAAAGCCTCCTTCAATAATTCTTGAGAAACCTTCTCATACAAACTTAGCTGATTATTATCAGCGACAAATTGTTCTAATGTAGCCTCTTTATCATCACCTATTGGAGTGGATAAAGATTTTGGTTGTTGAGAAATTTTAATTAAATTTTCTATCTCGTTAACTGTCATTTCCATCTCTTTAGCAATTTCTTTTATTTTTGGCTCTCTCCCTAATTTTTGAGTTAGTTTTCTTTGAGTTTTATAAAATCTATTAATATGATCAACCATATGAACTGGAATTCGAATCGTTCTTGACTGATCAGCTATTGCTCGAGTAATTGCCTGTCTAATCCACCAAGTAGCATAAGTAGAAAACTTAAAACCTCTTCGCCAATCATATTTTTCAACACCTCTAATTAACCCTTTGTTTCCTTCTTGAATTAAGTCTAAAAAAGAAAGTCTCCTTCCTAAATATTTTTTCGCAATAGAAACAACCAGTCTTAAATTAGCTTTAATTAATTTTTCTTTTGCTTTTAAATCGCCTTTTTCATAACGTCTAGCTAAATTAATTTCGTCTTCAAAAGTTAATAATGGAGTCTTACCAATCTCTTTTAAATACATTTTTATTGGATCTAAAGACTCTCCATGTTTTAAAATCACTAACTGCTCTAATTCTTTTTCTATCTCTTCAACTGATTTTTGAGCCTCAATTTCTTCTCTTGTTGAAATGGTTTCAAAAATATCTATTCCTTCTTTTAAGGATTTATTGAAAAAATCATCGATCTCATCAATATGTTTTTCTGGTTCAGCATAAATTAATAAAATATCATCTTGAACTAAAAAACCGTCTTCTTTACCTTGTTTTAATAAATCTTCTAAAATTTTTGGTAGTTTATATTTTGTCATAACTATGATTTTACTAATTAATTAACTCTTTTTCTACTTGTTTTAGTGAATTATTAAGATTTAATAACTGTTCTTTTTTATTAGTTTTGTCATCATTTATTTCTAAAATTTTTTTTATTTCTCTTTTTAGGTAATTCTTTTTTATCTCTAAACAAAGTTTTCTTAGGCTTTTAAATTTTAAATTTTCTTCAACTGAAGCAAATAAATATATTTCGTCAAAAACTTCTTTTAATTCAGGAGTTAATAAATTAACAAATTTTTTTACTGAAAATTTATCAAATTTTTTTTTGAAATCTAAAAAAACCTCACTTATTTTTTGATAAGAAACTATTGAAAAATAGTTAGTTTTTATTAATGAAAAGATCTTATCTGAAATTAAATAAGGATTGTTATTTTGAAAAATAATACCTAAAATATATTTTTCTATTAATAACTCTCTTGTTTCTTTTGGTGATTTTAATTGAAGTTTTTTTTTGAAAAAAAATTCTTGTTGCTGTTTTCTTTTTATCTGTTTAATTAAATCTTCAATACTTTTTTCAGAAACTCCTAAAATATTACTAATCTTTTTAATATAAAAAGACTTAATCACTGGATTATTAATTTTATCAACAAAAGGCAATAACTCCTCAGCGATTTTCTTTTTATTATAAGAAGTATCATCAGAGTATTTTTTTGTTAAAACATCTATCAAATAATCATAGATTGGTAACGGCTTTTTAATCAGTTTTTTAAAAATTAATAAATCTTTCCTAATTGCCTCATCGGGATCTTTTCCTAAAGTTAATTTAACAACCATTATTTCTAAATCAAGTTTTTCTCCCTCTTCAATTGCTCTTTTCGTTGACTCTTCACCAGCTAAATCAGCATCTAAAACTAAAGTAATTTTATCGGTATACTTTCTTAATAACATTAACTGTTCATAAGTTAAAGCGGTACCTTTAATAGCAACGAAGTTTGTTAGACCGTTTTGATAGGGAGTAATCATATCAAACTCTCCTTCAACAATATAAACATTTTTTTCTTTAATAATTGAATCCTTAGCTAAATCTATTCCAAATAAGGTTTCTCTTTTATGATATAACGGAGTTTCTGGACTATTAATATATTTTGCTTCTTTAATATCTTTGTCAATAACCCGACCAGAAAAAGCAATTATATTTCCTCGACTATCTTTAATAGGAAAAATTAATCGTCCCCTAAATCGATCATAAAAATTATTTTTTTCATCTTTAACTATTAAGCCATTCTCAAATATCTCATTCTCAGAGAATTCTTTCTTTTTTAAAAATTTTTTCAAAGAATCCCAACTATTTGGCGCATAACCCAACTGAAATTTTTTAACTGTCTCGGTCTTTATCTGTCTTTGTTTTAAATAAGATAAAGCTTTATCGCCAATTTTAGAATTTAATAATAAATAATTAAAAAACTCGGTTGCTAAATAGTTCATATTAAAATATCTTTCTCTTTTTTTCCAAATCTTATCTTCAATATTAATTTTTTTCAAAACAACACCAGTTTTTTTAGCTAGTTCTTTTAAAGCTTCAATAAAAGTAATTTTTTCCCACTTCATTAAAAATTTGATTACATCACCTCCCTCATTACAAGCACCAAAACAACGCCAAATTTGCCTTTCTGGTGAGACAATAAAAGAAGGAGTTTTTTCTTGATGAAATGGGCAATTAGCTTTGAAGTTTCTACCAGCTTTTTTTAAATTAATAAAACTCCCAATGTATTCAACAATATCAATTCTTTTTTTTATCTCTTCAACTGGACTATCCATTGCTTGACTATTTTAACACATTTTATCTTTGATTTTTTATTTGATTTATTTTATATTATACTTATATATGATATTCCTATTTATTAATAACCACAAAATTAAGACCCTATCTTTAAAAAAAACCCTGTTAGGTCAAGAAGAAGTATCTTTTTTTGAAAAAAAATATGATAGTCAATTACTAGAAAAAGGTTTACCTATTAACGATGATCTTTTAGCCTCAGCCATTAAAGAGGTGATTACGTTAACCAAAATTACTGATAAATCTGTTTTTCTTATTTTGCCTCAAGAACTTTTTTATTATTTTAGAACTGAAGTTCCTGTTGATATTGCTCCAAGTGCTTTAAACTCCTTTATTAAGGATAAAGCAAGAACTCATCTTCCGGTTATGGTTGATGACCTTATTGGCGATTTTTTTATTAAAGAAAACAATCATCAAAAAGTAATAAATTTTTACAGTTTAAATAAAGAAGCTTTTGAAAGGTATAAAAAAATTCTTTCTTTATTAGATTTAAGTATAATAAATCTCGTTCCAGAAACTATTCTTTATTTTAAATTATTTGAAAAAACTTTAAGAGCCGAAAAAAAAGAAACCATTATTTATCTTCACATAGAGAAAAATTTTCTTTACGGATATTTATATGATAATTTTGGGTTAATAAAAGATGAAAAAATCTTTTCAGATTTTAAAGAAAATCAATCTCTTGAAGAAATTATTAAAAAACAAGTTAAAATTTTAAAAGATAAAGGTGAAAAAATAAACAGAATTATTTTATCTGGGGAGGCTAGTGAAAACATAAGACAAGACACTTTTACTAAAGAAGTCGGTGTCTGGACAAATCTATTAAAAAGAATTATTCCTAATTTTTATAATCAATATATAAAAATGCTTGTTTTAGAAAAAAATAAAACCTTTCCTGTTTTAAATCTTGACATCTGTCTTGGCGGTTTTATTTTTAATAAAGAAGAGAAATTCTCTTTATCAAGAATTAATAATACTCATTTATCTAAAAAACAATTTAATTTTAAAAAAATTTTCCTTAATAAAGAAATCTTTCTTTTTATCAGTTCATTTGCTTTTTCTTTCATAGTTTTTATTCTTGTATCTCAATTAAAATTGACAAATCTTTTCGGTTATAAAAAAAATAGACAAACCACAATTATTCCTTCAATTACCATCATTCCTTCACCAATACCAACTCTATCATTTAAAAAAGAAGAGTTAAAAATAGAAATCTTAAATGGATCAGGTATCCCGGGAAAGGCTTCAGAATTAAGAAAAATTCTTAAAGAAAAAAACTATAAGGAAATCATTACTGGTAATGCTGATAACTTTAATTATAAAAAAACTAAAATTAAAGTTAAAAAAGATAAAATCGATGCCACTCAAATGTTAAAAAATGATCTTAAAGACTATTTTTCTTCTTTTGATGAAGAAATATTAGATAAAAAAGAAACTGCTGATATTGTTATAACTTTAGGAACTGATTTTAAATAAACTCCAACTAATGAATAAAGAAGAAATTAAAAAAAAATTAGAAACTATTTTAATTAAGATTGATCTTTTAAAGAAAAAATCTATTCTCAAAAAATTAGAAAAAAAAACTCTTGATAATAATTTTTGGCAAGATCCACAAACTGCTAGCAAAACAATGAAAAAAATCACTGATTTAAAAAAAGAAATTAACGACATTGAAACGATGCAACTTCTTTTTGAAGAAAATCAGTTGGAAGATTTAAAAAAATTAATTAAAAAGTATGAAATAATTTTATTTTTATCCGAACCTTATGATAAATCTGATGTAATTTTTTCAATTCATGCTGGTCAAGGTGGTACTGAAGCTATGGACTGGTCCTTAATGCTTTTTAGAATGTATACTCGGTTCTTTGAAAGAAAAAATTGGCAATGGGAAGAAATTGATCGAGTTGCTGGTGACGAAGCTGGAATTAAATCATCAGTAATTAATGTTAACGGTCAATTTGCCTATGGTCTTTTAAAAAGCGAGGCTGGAGTTCACCGACTAGTTAGACAATCTCCTTTTAACGCTGATAAACTAAGACAAACCTCATTTGCTCTGGTTGAAGTCTTACCTCAAATCGAGGAAAAAGATATTTTGATAAATGAAGATGATTTAGAATGGCAATTTTATCGGTCAGGAGGAAAAGGTGGTCAAAATGTCAATAAAGTTTCAACAGCAGTCAGACTAATTCATAAACCAACCAGTATTGTTGTTACCTCTCAATCAGAGCGTTATCAAGAAGCTAATCGAGACAATGCCTTAAAAATTTTAAGAGCTAAACTTTGGGTAATTGAAGAAGAAAAAAAACAAAAAACTGTTCAAAACTTTAAGACCGAAACCATTGCTTCATGGGGAAGGCAGATAAGAAGTTATATTCTTCATCCTTATAAGTTAATAAAAGACTTAAGAACTAACCATGAAGAAACCAATGTAGAAAAAGTTTTAGATGGCGATCTTGATAGTTTTATTGAAGAATATCTTAAACAACAAAAATAAAAGTTGCGAAAAATTTTTTATTTATGATATCCTTTAAATTATGAATAACTTAATTCATCCTCTTAATGAAAAAAATAAAAACAACTCTATAAAAATATCAGTATTTCTTATCTTAATTAGCACTTTTACAATTTTAGGAGTTTCTCTCGGTTTTTTATTATCAAAAATAAATAGTCAAAAATCTAAAATTATAACAAATACCTCAACTAAAAAAACTGCCGGAATAGTTGACAAAAAAACCTTTAAAGATAAAGCTGAAGGATTGTTAAAAGAAGGCGGTATTAATGGAGAAGGAAATTTCCACCTTGAAAGACCAGGAGGACCATCTCAAAATGTTTATCTTACCTCATCAACGGTTGATCTTTCTCAATTTGTTGGGAAAAAAATTCGTATCTGGGGTCAAACTTTTGCTGGTGAAAAAGCCGGTTGGTTAATGGATGTTGGTTTTGTTGAAATTTTAAAATAATCACAATGATTATTTTTGATAAAGTTACTAAAAAATTTCCTTTAGGGAACACTGCTTTAGATAATTTAGAATTCACTATTGAAGATAATGAGTTTGTTTTTTTGGTTGGTCCATCAGGAGCAGGAAAAACTACTATTTTAAAATTAATCTTAAAAGAAATTGATCCTTCTTTAGGAACCATTATTATCGATGAAGATGATATTACTTCTAAAAATTTTAACAATTTAGAAAATTTAAGAAAAAAAATTGGTATTATCTTTCAAGATTTTAAAATCTTATATGATAAAAATGTTTTTGAAAATGTATCTTTAACATGTAATATAGAAAATTTAAATATTAAACAGACTAAGGAAAAAACTAATCAAGCATTAAAATTGGTGGGACTTGAAGAAAAAAAATATCTTTTTCCTATTCAACTATCAGCTGGTGAAATTCAAAGAATAGCAATTGCTCGCGCTATTGTCACTGAGAGAAAATATCTTTTAGCTGATGAACCAACTGGTAATCTTGATCCAAAAACTGCCTGGGAAATAATAAAAATTTTTAAAAGATTCGAAAATAAAAAAACTATTATTATCGCTACTCATAATATCGACATTGTTAACAGTTTAGAAAAAAGAGTTATCGCTTTAAAACAAGGTAAAATTATTAAAGATAAAAGAAAAGGAGGTTACCAAATATAAAAATATGAAAAATATTTTTTTATCTTTTAAAAGAACTCCTTATCAAACTTTTGCTATTATTCTAATTCTATTCTTTAGTCTTTTTCTAATTTCAAATATCTTAATTTTTTTTAGTTTTTTAAACAGTTTTCTAAATTATATTGAAACTAAACCTCAGGTGACTATTTATTTTAAACCTAATACCTCAGAAGATTATATATCAAAAATTAAAAATCAACTGATACAAACAGGAAAAATAACTAATATTATTTATATAAATCAAAAAAAAGCTTTTGAAATCTATAAAAAACTAAACCAAGATAATCCATTGCTTTTAGAAATGGTTTCACCCGAGACAATGCCCCCTTCTTTAGAGATATATACTAAAAAACCAGAATATTTAGAAGAAATTGCTCAAGGCTTTAAAAATAAAGAAAATATCGATGAAGTTCAATACCAAGCTAATATTATTAATAAACTCTTAAAAATTAATCAAACTTTAAGAATTATTAGTCTAGTATTTATCTTTTATCTTTCATTGATGACTATTATCGTCTTGACAATAATTACTTGGTTTAAAATATTATTAAAAAAAGATGAAATTGACCTTCTTAGATTATTAGGAGCGTCAAAATTTTATATTAGAAAACCTTATCTTAAAGAAAATTTATTTCTCGCTACCTTATCAACAATTCTCTCTTTTATTTCTTTTACTAGTTTAATACTCTATTTTTATCCTTTTTTAAAAAATTACTTAATGGGAATAGACAATCTTTACCTTAAATTTAATAGTTTTCAAATAATAGTTTGGCCCATTAATATTAATTTTTTACTCATTGTTTTTTTTATTTCCTGGTTTTTTGGTTTATTAATTAGTATCTTTTCTACTTACCTTGCAACTAATAAATATCTCAAAGTATAATTCTTATAATGAAAAAAGTTGGTTTAATTATTATTTTTTTATCTCTGCTTTTTATATTTTCTTCAAAATACATTTTTGCTCAGAATAGTATTGAAGAATTACAAAAAAAAATTATTGACTATGAAAATAAACTGACTGAAATAAGAAAACAAAAAAATACTCTTTCGAATCAAATTCAATTAATGGATACGCAAATTTATTTAACTAATCTTAAAATTCAAGAGACTGAAAAAAAAATTGAAGAAACCCAAAAGGAAATCGAAATTCTCGATAATAAAATTAACAATCTTGATAATAGCTTAAATCATCTTTTTAAAACTCTTATTGTTAAAGTTAATAGTGACTATAAACAAAGAAGTATTTCTTTATTAAATATATTTTTAGAAACCAATAACTTTTCAAATTTTTTTAGAAAAGTTAAATACATCAAAAGTAGTAGAGAAAATAATCAAAAATTAATTATCCAGGTTCAACAAGCTAAAACTAACTTTCAAAGTCAAAAAACAATTAGAGAAGAAAAAACTATTCAATTAGATAATCTAAAAAAAATCTTAAATGAACAAAAATCTCAACTTGATTATCAGAAATTAGCCAAACAAAAATTATTATTAGAAACAAATAATGATGAAATTAATTATCAAAGATTATTATCTCAAGCTAGAGCTCAATTAGCTTCTTTTACCAGATTCGTTAATAGTCAAGGGGGAGCTTCGATTTTATATAATCAAACTAGTTGTGATAGTTGGGGTTGTTATTACAATCAAAGAGACTCTCAATGGGGAAATTTTGTAGTTAATAATAGTTATGACTGCAATGGTCCCTGTACTATAGCAAGAATTGGCTGTTTAATTACCTCAGTAGCTATATTATCAACTCATTTAGGATTTAAAATTTCACCTCTAGATATTGCTATAAACTACGAAAATTTTTGGTTAAATACTGCTTATTTAAAATATACAAATTATGCAGCTGGTAAAAAAATCACCCGAGAAATTATTAGTAAAAGCTTAACTCCTGAAATAGTTTCCAATAGTCCCGTAATTATTGGTATATATTACGGAGAGTTTGGAACTCATTTTTTAATTATTAAATCTTATTCTGATGGCAAATACATTATGAATGATCCATATATAGAAAATGGTAAAGATAAAATATTTACAGATTATTATTCATTAAATAGTGTTTTTTCTGTAGAAAGAATTAGAATAGATTAGATTTTAAAATAAGTCTAAAAATTACTTTCTGTTGAATATAGTCTACAGACAAAAATAATTCTTTTATATAAAATCTTTTTAATGAAAAAATTATTTTTTAACATCATATGTTCTTTAATAATTTTATTTTTATTCTTAAAACAAGTTAAAGCTGCCTTTTCTTTTAAAATCGCCAGTATTTCTGCTAATATCATTTCTTCAACCGAAGAAGTAATTTTAGTTAATTTATCAATAACTGATTTACCTGGTGACTCATATTTTCGAGTGGCTTTTCAAAAAAAAGATGGTAGTCCTTACTTTGGTTATCTAAAAAATCATCTTGATCAATGGATAAAAGTTAATGAAAACTGCAATAACTTTTATTTTTTAAATAATAAAAATACAACAGAATTAACAATTCGTTTAAAAATTGCTGATTTTGATCCTGAATCAGGAGAATACAATATCAAAGCTCATCGTTATACTCCTTCATGTAGTAGTACGCCTTCAACTAATTACTTAACTGTTCAAATTAATCTCCTCAAACCAACACCAACTTTTACTCCAACTCCTGAAACAACCAAAATACTGACTCCCGCCCCAACTTTAACTTCAATCTCCGCTTCTACCCCAACACTAAATTCTACTCTAACTCCAACTCCTACTATTTCTAATCTAATTTCTTATAACAATATTTTTATTTCTGAAGTTATGGTTTATCCAGAAAATCAAGAAGATGAGTGGGTCGAACTTTTTAACAATAATGATTTTTCAGTTATATTAAAAGATTGGTTTATTGATGATATCGAAGACAGTGGATCTTCTCCAAAAAAGATTAATTTAGAAATTCCTGGAAAAAGTTATCAAGTTATTATTATTTCTTCAGCTATGTTCAATAACCCTGGTGATTCAGTTAGGCTATTGGATTTTAATAAAAATTTAAAAGACAGTTTTGAGTATAAAGAAAGTGTTAAAGGAAAAACTTTTGGTAGAATTTCTTTTGAAAATAATGATTTTTGTCTTCAAGAACCTTCCTTTTATCAACCAAATAATAATTGTTCTTATTCAACCCCAACTCCAATTAAAACAAATCTAAATTTATCTATAAATAATAATAAAGATAATAAAAATTTTGAAATAACTCCAACGATAACCTTAAGAACTTCTTCTATTAAAAATAGAAAAACTTATCTAAAAAACGATTATAAAAAACCGCCTTCTTATCAATTTAAAAATAATTCTTATCAAGAAATTTTGGGAGTTAGTACTATAAAAAAAACTAATATTAATCTTCTTCTTTTTTTAATAATTAATTCTTTTATTTACTCAATTTTGACTATTATTGGAATTTTATTTAAAATAAAAATTATCTATGTCAAAAATAAAAGACTTTATCTGTCATTTATTCATACCAAATGAAAAAAACAACTATCAAGGAAAAGCTCTTCATCATGATTTTTTAACAGTTTATCTGCTATTTGCTTTAATTTTAAGTTTTATCTTTAAAAAGATTGATTTGAATATTTTAGGTTTTGCCACTGATATCACTATTGAAAAGTTATATCAACTAACTAATCAAGAAAGAATAAAAAATGGACTCTCAACATTAACTTATAATGAAAAGCTTTCTCAAGCAGCTTATCTTAAAGCTCAAGATATGTTTAATAAAAATTATTGGTCTCATTATACTCCTGATGGAAAAACTCCTTGGGACTTTCTTTTACAAGTAGATTATGATTACGAATATGCTGGTGAAAATTTAGCTAAAAACTTTCTTTTCAGTCAAGGAATAATCTCAGCATGGATGAATTCACCTAGTCATCGAGATAATATTTTAAAAAAAGAATACACAGAAATAGGTTTTGCCATTGTTAATGGTTTATTAAATGGAGAAGAAACCACTTTAGTTGTCCAAATGTTTGGTAAACCAATTAATAACATTGCGAAATTATCAGAAAAAAATTCTCCTTTATCAATAAAAAAAATTCAAGCAGCAACAACTGAAAACTACAAACTAATAATTACCAATAATAATAAAACTATTTCCCTTAAAAATTATTTTTATAATTTTAATTTAGCCTTTTTTATTTTTTTATTAATAATCTTAATTTTAGATATTTACTATATTAATAAATTAAAAATTATCCGTTTATCCGCTAAAAATTTTTCTCATTTGATATTTGTTGTTTTTATAATTTTAAGTTTAATAATTATTACAAAAGGAAGCATTATCTAATATGGATATAAAAAATATTTTAAAAAAGAAAAAAAAACATCTTTGGCAATATTTAATTCTTATTTTTAGTGGAATAATATTCTTAATTTTATTATCAGTATTTAAAAGTCAAAGATTGAATCAGTTTATTGTCTTTATAGCTTTTGTTAGTTTCTATATTTGCTGGGGGATATATCATCATATTACTGATAATAGACTTAATTTAAAAATTGTGATAGAATATATAATTATTGGTTTTATTGTTATTTTATTAGTTAAATTACTACTAATTTAAAAAAATTAAAATTAAAAAACTAATGTGAAAGGATTAATTTTAGCAGGCGGATTAGCAACGAGACTCAGACCTTTAACCTTAGTCACTAATAAACATCTTCTTCCTATTTATAATAAACCAATGATCTTTTATCCTCTTCAATCAATGATTAAAGCAGGAATAAAAGAAATCTTAATCTCAACCTCACCTGATCACGCTGGAGACTTTGCTGAACTTTTAAAAGATGGAAAAGACTTTAGTGTAAAAATTTACTATTCGGTTCAAGATAATCCTAAAGGGGGTATTGCTCATGCGATTAGTTTAGCTAAAGAGTTCGTTGAAGAAAAAAAATTATTAGTTATTTTGGGAGATAATATTTTCGGCTATAACTTAAAACCTCATGTTGAAAGATTTAAAATTAAAAAAAATGGAGCAATGATATTTGGAGTTAAAATTCCTAAAATTAACACAAAACATTATGGAATTATTGAAATTGATACTAATAAAAAAGTCATCTCTATTGAAGAAAAACCCCAAAAACCAAAATCAAACATTGCTCAAACAGGAATTTATATGTATGATAATCGAGTATTTGAATTCATAAAAACTTTAAAACCCTCTTCTCGAGGAGAGCTTGAGGTAACTGATTTAAATAATATTTATCTAAGAGAAAAAACTTTAGAGTGTGAAATTATTGACTGGTGGATCGATGCTGGTTCTTCTCACGATGAATTGTTAAAAGCTAATAATCTAGTCGCTAAAAAAAATCTTAATAATTCACTATAAAAATGTTTATGTTTATTGAAATTCAAACTTTATTGATTATTGCCATTACCATTACTACTTTATTTATAATTATTATTGGTTTTCAATTAATATTGATTCTAAAACAAGTAAAAAAAACTCTTAAAAAAATTAATCTTTTCTTAGAAGAAGAAAAAAATAATCTAAATGGAAAAAAACTATCTTCCGAAAAAAAAGATGCCCTAATTAAAAAACCTATATTTTTTGAAAATATATTAAATAAAATTAAATTTATTGAACCCGTCAAAAATAAAAAAAGATTTTTCAAAAAAAAATCGGTTGACTTTTCTTAGAAAACATTGTATGATATAATAAATTTTTTGTTCCCTCTTTTAAAAGAGGGTTTTTCTATTATTAAAATAGAATTATTCTTTCTTCATATAATATAATGATTAGAAAATTTGAAAAAAATAAAAAAGACCAAAAAAATCTTTTTTTAGGAAAAGAAAATAAAAATAAATTAGAAGAACTGGATCTAATTGCTGTTCAAAAAGAATCTTGGAATCATTTTTTAAATAAAAACTTAAAAGAAACTTTGGAAGAATTTTTTCCTATCAATGATTACACGGAAAAAAAATTTACTCTTTTTTTAGAAGATTTATTTTTTGGTGAACCCCGCTATCCATTAGATCTCTGTTTAAAAAAGAAACTTACTTATGATACACCTGTATATTTAAAATTAAGACTTTTAAATAAAAAAAATAATAGTGAAAAAAATCAAGATGTCTATTTTTTCAATCTTCCAAAAATGACAAAAAGAGGAACTTTCATAATAAATGGTATTGAAAGAGCAATTATCAATCAAATTGTTAGATCTCCAGGAGTCTACTTTACTGCTGAAGTTGATAAAACCACCGGCTTAACATTATATAATGCCGAAATTAGACCTTATATTGGTGCTTGGATTGATTTAACTATCAACAAAACTAGTCTAATAGAAATTAAGATTAATAAAAAAAGAAAGTTCCTAATCTCAACCTTTTTAAAAATTTTCGATGGAGAATCAAATAATCAATTATTAACTTATTTTCATGATTTAGATAAAGACTTGATTGAAAAATATATCTTACCAACATTTAGAAAAGATAAAACAAGAAGTAAAGATGATGCTGTTTTAGAAATTTATAAAAAAGTTAAACCTGGTGAACCTTTAATTTTAGATAATGCCTATGAAACTATTAATAACCTATTTTTTGATAATAAAAGATACTCTTTAGCCAATGTCGGCAGATATAAAATTAATAAAAAACTAAATTTAGATTTAGAAATAATCAAAGAAAACTATTTATTAAAAAAAGAAGACTTAATTGCTATTATTAAATATCTCGTTAATTTAACTAAAGGAAAAGGAGAGTTTGATAACATTGATCATTTAGGAAATCGAAGAATAAGAACTGTAGGAGAGTTGGTCTCTATGTATGGAATAAGATTAGGAATGGTAAGAGTAACAAGAGAAATAAAAGAAAGAATGAGTTTAGTCTCCAGCGAAACAAATGTTTTACCATCTCAAGTGGTTAATTCAAAACCATTAATTGTTGCTATTAACTCTTTTTATCGAACTAGTCAGCTTTCCACAATTGTTGATCAAACTAATCCTCTTGCTGAATTAGATAATCTAAGAAGAATAACTGTTGGTGGACCCGGAGGAATTGAAAAAGAACGCGCCTCCTTCTCAATTAGAGACATTTCCTCTTCTCAATATGGAAGAATCTGTCCTGTCAGAAGTCCTGAGGGACCCAATATTGGTGTTGTTACTTATATGTCTTTATATGCTAGAGTTAATCAATATGGATTTTTAGAAACGCCTTATAAAAAAATCATCAATGGAAAAGTTACTGATGAAATTGTCTATCTTCAAGCTGATGATGAACAAAAATTTTATATCACCTCTTCTAACACTGAGATTAATGAAAATGGTGAAATAGTTAAAGATTATGTTGCTGCTCGATACCAAGGAGAGATTGTTGAGATAACAAAAGAAAAAATAAATCTTATTGATATTTCAACAAAACAACCTGTTGGTGTTTCTGCTTCTTTAATTCCTTTTTTGCAAAATGATGATGCCTCACGTGCTTTAATGGGAACTCATATGCAATGTCAAGCAGTTCCTCTTATTAAGCCTCAAGCGCCAATTATAGGCACTGGTGAAGAAGAAAAAATAGCTCAAGCAATGGGAAGAACTATTATTGCTCCTGAAAATGGAGTTGTTAAGTATGTTGATAGCGAAAAAATTATTTTTCAAGGAAAAAACGGTAAAGTTTGGGAATATAAATTAGAAAGATTTGTTAGAACTAATAAAGATGTCGCTTTTGATCAAAAACCAGTAGTTGAACTCAACCAAAAAGTAAAGAAGGGTGAGGTTTTAGCTGATGGTCCAGCTACTAAAAACGGTAAATTAGCTTTAGGTCAAAATGTTATTGTTGCCTATACTTCTTTAAATGGTTTAGGATATGAAGATGGTTTTGTTATCTCAGAAAGATTAGTTAAAGAGGATATACTGACATCAATTACTATGGAAGAGTTTATTGCTGATGTTGTTGATACTAAATTAGGTCCTGAGGAATTGACTCGAGATATTCCTAATGTTAGAGAAGAAATTTTAGCTAATTTAGATAAAAATGGCATTATCAATATTGGCACCGAAGTTCAAAGCGGTGATATTTTAGTTGGTAAAGTTGCTCCTAAAGGTGAAAAAGAACTAACCGCTGAAGAAAGATTACTAAGGGCAATTTTTGGAGAAAAAGCCAAAGATATAAAAGATACTTCTCTTAGAATGCCTTATGGAAAAAAAGGTGTTATTGTTAATATTGAAACCATTGATGCCAAAAAAGATCCTAATGAACTCGAACCTAATGTTTTAAAAAGAATTATTATTACTACTGCCCAATTAAGAAAAATTTTTGTTGGTGATAAATTAGCCGGAAGACATGGAAATAAAGGAGTAATTTCTAAAATTCTCCCTGAATGGGATATGCCTTATTTAGAAGATGGCACACCAGTTGATGTTATTCTTTCACCCTTATCAATTCTTTCCAGAATGAATTTAGGACAGTTATTTGAAAACTTATTAGGTTTAATTGCTGAAAAAAATAATTTAACCATCTCAATTCCAGTTTTTGAAAAAATTAAAGAAGAATTTATCATTAATGAATTAAAAAAACTAGGTTTATCTATTGATGGAAAAACTACTCTTTATAATGGTCAAACAGGTTTACCTTTTGATAGAAAAGTCTTAGTGGGAACAAGCTATATTATGAAATTAATTCATATGGTAGAAGATAAATTTCATGCTCGATCAGTCGGTCCTTATTCTTTAGTCACCCAACAACCATTAGGAGGCAAATCTCAACAAGGAGGTCAAAGATTTGGAGAAATGGAAGTTTGGGCTCTTGAATCTCATCGAGTTCCCTATACCCTTCAAGAAATGCTTACTATTAAAAGTGATGATGTAAGAGGCAGAACCAAAGCTTTCGAATCAATTATTAAAGGTCTAGATATTCCCCAATCTAGTGTTCCTGAATCATTCAATGTATTAATAAAAGAATTAAATGCCTTAGGATTAGCAATTGATTATATTAAATAAAAATATGGATAATTATATTGTTGATTTTTCTGGTTTAAAAATTAAATTAGCTTCACCTGAAAAAATAATTAAATGGTCTCATGGTGAGGTGACTAAGCCAGAAACTATTAATTACCGAACTTTTAGAGCTGAAAAAGATGGTTTATTTGATGAGAAAATTTTTGGACCAACAAAAGATTATGAATGTTATTGTGGAAAATATAAAAGAATTCGTTATAAAGGAATTATTTGTGATCGTTGTGGCGTTGAAGTCACCACCTCAGTTGTCAGAAGAGAAAGAATGGGGCATATTAAATTAGTTTCTCCTATTGCTCATATCTGGTATTTCAAAGGATCCTCTTCAGTTTTAAGCATAATATTAGATATACCACCTCAATCATTAGAAAGAATTATCTATTATGCTTTATATTTAGTAAAAAACATTGATAAGGAAAAACAAAAAAAGGCATTAGAAATTATTGAAGATTTCCAAAAAAAAGAAGTAAAAACAATAGAAAATGAATACAAGATTAAAGAAGAAGAAATAAAAAAGAACTTCATAAAAGAGATTGAAGAGATAAAAAATAAAATAAATAATGAAGAACAATGGATGATTACCAAACAAGAAATGGAATTTAAACAAAGAGAACAATTAAAGTTAATTTCAAATTTATATCTTGAAAAAAAAGTTAATATTACCAATTTTTATGAAAGAATAATAAAAATAATAAAAAATCTTAAGCCTAATGAAACAATTGAAGAAGATGACTATTTATTTTTAAAAGAAAAAAAGCTTGAAGAGTTTCTAAATGTAGGCATGGGATCAGATGTTATTTACGAAATTTTAAAAAACTTTGATACTAAAAAAGATTATGAAAACACTCTAAAAGAACTTAATGAAACTAGAGGAGAAAAAAGAAATAAACTATTAAAAAAAGCAAGAATTTTAGAATCATTCATAAAGGCTGATATTAATCCTCAATGGACAATTTTAACAGTTTTACCTGTTATTCCTCCAGATTTAAGACCGGTCGTTCAATTACCTGGAGGTAAACTTGCTACTTCAGATTTAAACGACTTTTATCGAAGAGTTATTAATAGAAATAATCGTTTAAAGCAATTAATTGAATTAGGTGCTCCAGAAATAATCTTAAGAAATGAAAAAAGAATGCTTCAAGAAGCGGTTGATTCATTAATTGATTTACAAAAATCTCGAGGAAGAAGCCGTACCCAAGGAGCTGCTTCAAAAGTTTTAAAATCTTTATCCGATATTTTAAGAGGAAAACAAGGAAGATTTAGACAAAATCTTTTAGGAAAAAGAGTTGATTATTCAGGAAGATCAACCATTATTGTTGGTCCTGAATTAAAACTAAATCAAGTCGGCATCCCAAGAGAAATGGCTTTAGAATTATTTAAACCATTTTTACTTCATAAAATTATTATCCGTGGTTTAGCTCCAAATATAAAAAGCGCAAAAAATTTCTTAGAAAAAAAAGATCCTGTAATCTATGATATCTTAGAAGAAGTTACTAAAGATCATCCAGTTTTACTTAATCGAGCTCCCACTCTTCATAAACTTTCAATTTTAGGTTTTTACCCAATCTTAACAGATGATTATGCAATTAAAATTCATCCGGCAGTTTGTGCTGGATATAATGCTGATTTTGATGGTGATGCTATGGGTGTTTTTTTACCATTATCAAAAAAATCTATTGAAGAAGTAAAAAAAAGAATGTTGCCATATTATAATCTTTTAAAACCGGCCGATGGAACACCTATTGTTTTACCTAATAAAGAAATGGCTTTAGGTTGTTATTATTTAACAACAATCGATAATAAATATAAAGATTTAATAGATAAACAATTAAAATTCTTTCTCTCAGAAGAAGAAGTTTTAAATTACTACCATCTAAAAAAAATTGAGTTAAGACAACCAATTTTATTAAAAATAAATAACCAAATTATCAGAACTTCGGCTGGAAGAATTATTTTTAATCAAGTTTTACCTTCAGAACTTAAATTTATCAATAGAGAAATAAAGGCCTCTGACTTAAAAAGTTTTATTAATAAAGCGTTTAAATTATATGATGAAAAAACTGTCGGCAAATTAATTGATGATTTAAAAGATATTGGTTTTTTTGGAGCCACTATTGCTGGTGGTCTATCTGTATCTATTTTTGATTGTCAAATCATTAAAGATAAAAATAAAATTATTGAAGAAGCAGAAAAAGAAGTTAAAAAAATTAATAAAAATTATGAACAAGGTCTTTTAACTGCTGAAGAGAAAAAACGTTACTCAAATAAAATTTGGATTGACGTCACAGAAAATTTAGCTAATCTAACCTGGAAAAATATTGATAAAGAAAATCCAGTAAAAATTATTATTAACTCAGGAGGAGCTCGAGCCTCAAAAGAACAATTAAAACAATTATCAGCAATCAAAGGATTGGTAGTTGATCCCTTAGGAAAAATTATTGAAGTACCAACAAAATCTAACTATCGAGAAGGGCTATCAATTTTTGAATATATCATCAATGCCCGAGGAGCTCGAAAAGGACTAATTGATTCTGCATTAAAAACAGCTGATGCAGGTTATTTAACTAGAAGATTAGTTGATGTTGCTCATGATATGATTATAAGAGAAGTAGATTGTGGAACAATAGATGGATTAGAAATTTCAACTAATGATCAAAGAGCTGATAAATTTAAAGAAAGAATTTTTGGTCGTTTTGAGGCAAAAACTAATCATCTAATTACTGAGGAATTTATAAAAAAAATTGAAAGTAAAAAT
>Ga0209721_1000355_pt1 | contig 43031 bp, 37 predicted proteins | sample TshhotsprinmetaG_FD_184139 | JGI IMG/M metagenome (GOLD analysis project Ga0209721, IMG submission 184139) | Hot spring microbial communities from South Africa to study Microbial Dark Matter (Phase II) - Tshipise hot spring metaG (SPAdes)... | ecosystem: Environmental > Aquatic > Thermal springs...
TCATCCCCCTGGCCCCCTTCTCCCCCGCCGCGGCGGGGGAGAAGGGGGAAAAGAGGGCAAGGCTTGTCCTTGCCCTTTCCTCCCCGTGCGGCGAACGCCGCAACGGGGAGGGGGCAAGGGGGAGGGGGCAAGGGGGAGGGGTGAAGGTGTCCTTGAGAAAGTGCACTGCTTTTGAACATGAGCCACACTGCTTGTCCGCGTCCATCTGCGTCCTATTGGAAAACTGTCAGGTAGCCAGGTATCGCATCATTGACTTCTGGAAATCTAAAGGGACGAAGATGGCATAATCCTTCCCATCCGAAGGAATTCGGGAGCAACAAGACATGGAGAGCACGAAAGCATTCTATGACCTGCAGGAGGCGCTGGTCCAATCGGGCTGTCCTCTTTGCCGTTTGCGGAAAGAGAGGGCCGAACAGTACCTGGATAACCTTCTCTGGGAGAACGTTAATGATCCGGGGATACGGCAGGCCATCCGAAAGGCTCTGGGCTTCTGTCGGGAACATACCCATATGGCGATTTCCCATCCCGGGGCAGCGCTGGGTCTGGCCCTGATCGCCCGCGACGTTTGGGAAAACATCCTTCAGACCAGCGAGACAGACCCGCATACGGCGCCATCACCCCGATGGAGACGGTCGGCGGTATCGGCGGAGCGGGTTTTGACCCGACTCGCACCCCAGGCGGAGTGTCCCGTCTGCATTCACACCCAGGAAATGGAAGACCTGTATCTGGACGTACTCCTGGAGGGGTTGACCGGCGACGCCCCTCTCCTGGCGGCATACGAAGCCTCCGATGGCCTCTGCCTGATCCACTTTCGGCGAGCGCTGGCCCGCGCACGGGACGGAGAAGCACTGGCTGCCCTGATCCGGGTACAGCACGCTGCGGGACAACGGTTGGTGGAGGAACTGGACGAGTTTATCCGCAAGAACGATTACCGCTTCCGGGACGAAGGATGGGGCCGGGAACGGGATGTCTGGCAGAGAGCACTTCTCGCGCTGGTCGGCAATACCTGAACACACGAAACGGCAACGGGCCATACAAAAAGTGGGGGTTGTGAGGGCGGCTTCGCCGCTCCCGCAACCCCACACCCCACCCCTTTCCCATGCGGGGCGAATTGCGGCGCAAGCCCCAGAACGACGAAACTTGACAATACGGCACTTTGCGATATCATATATCATAACTTGCAGCGGGGGGTATTCTCTGCTCAACAGACCTCTTATCCGGACCCTCAATCCCTCTCCCCGCCCTGCGAGAATCCAGGCCAAGGAGGTGAAAAGGGGAGAAATCGGAGAACACCGCTTGCCAGAAGTCTGCTTCCCAAAAGTCATTCCTAATTCACCAAGCATTGCATAAGGAGGAGAGAAATGGTTAAGCGTGCTCTCGCAATTCTCGCCGTTGTGATGGTGTTGGTCTCTATGGTCGCCTGCCAGCCCGCAGCCCCCAAGACCATCAAAATCGCCATCCTGGCTCCTCTGAGCGGCGACGTGGCGACCTTCGGCAAATCCACCCGCGATGGCTCTCTGCTGGCAATTGAGGAATGGAACGCCAAGGGCGGCGTCCTGGGTCGCCAGATTGAAACGGTGATAGAGGACAGCCAGTGTGAGGCGGAGCCGGCCGCCAGCGCTGCCAACAAGGTCATCAACCAGGATAAGGTGAAGTTCATCATCGGCGAGGTCTGCTCCAAGGCGTCTATCCCCGTCTCCGAGATCGCTACGGCCAACAAGGTTTTGCAGATCAGCCCCACCTCCACCAACCCCAAGGTGACGACTGACGAGGCGGGCAACGCCAAGCCGACGGTCTTCCGCGCCTGCTTCATTGACCCCTTCCAGGGAACCGTGGGGGCCAAATTCGCCCTGGAGGAACTGGGGGCCAAGACGGCGGCCGTTCTCCTGGACCAGGGCAATGACTACGTGCGCGGCCTGGCCGAGTTCTTCCGGGATGCCTTTGAGGCGGGCGGCGGCAAAGTGGTCGTGTGGGAGACCTACACCGCGGGCGACAAGGACTTCTCCGCCATCCTGACCAAGGTGAAGGACGCCAATCCCGATATCCTCTACCTGCCGGACTACTACGCCACCGTCAACCTGATCGCCGCACAGGCCAACCAGATGGGCATCAAGGCGGTCAAGATGGGCGGCGACGGTTGGGACTCGCCGGAGTTGGACCAGCAGGCCACTGCAGGCGGTTTCTTCACCAACCACTACTCCTCTGAGGACACCCGGCCGATCGTCCAGGACTTCGTGAAGCGGTACCAGGCCAAGTACGGTTCGGTGCCCGACGCTCTGGCCGCCCTGGCCTACGACGCGGCGAACGTTCTCCTCACTGCGATCCAGCAAGCGGGGACGGACGACCCGGTGAAGGTCGCCCAGACAATGGAGCAGGGAACGTTCTCCGTGGTCTCCGGCGACATCACCTTTGACGCGCAGCACAACCCCAAGAAGTGCGCGGTCATCCTGGAGGTCAGTCCGGAGAAAGTCTCCTACCGGGCCACTGTTTGCCCGTAAAGCCGGTAAAGAAGTCACTGGCCGGGGAGTCGGAGACTCCCCGGCCAATCTATTGGTCAGTCAACTGCGTGTAAGAATTGGATCTTTTCCGAAGGTAACTGTTCGGGCTGGGGAGAAGGGGAGAAAAATCAGGGCTCTGGCGCTGGCGGCCTTCGGCCGCCAGCGCCAGAGCCTACCCCCCGTGAGCGCAACCCCGCGGAGGGAGCGAGGGGGAGCCTGTTAGGGGTAGGTTTTTCCACTTCCAGCGCGCGGGGAGCAAAAAGAAGATTTTTGGATTGGGCGGCTTCGCCGCCTAATCCAAAAATCTATCGCCGGGCAGGGAAGAGGGCCGTCCTCAAAACCTACCCATACGGGGGGGCTCTCTCTGGCCGAACAGTTACCCAATATTTTTGTATTGGGCAGCATGCCGCTCAATGCAAAATCCATTGGCTGAATGCGTACAAAACCTCACCGGTGGAGGTGAAATGAGTGTCTTAGAAGCCAGGCGAATGGAACTGCAGATGCTCCGGAGGCGCAACGGCCTTGTGCTGAATCGCCTTAGCCAGGTAATTTTCGCCCTCGCCGGCCTCTTTGTCCTTTACGCCGTTTCCCGTGCCGCGCTGGCGAAACCGGGCATCCTCTTCCAGCAAATCCTGAACGGCTTTCAGTTGGGGTTCATTTACGCGCTGATCGCCCTGGGCTATACGATGGTGTACGGAATCGTGCGCCTGATCAACTTCGCCCATGGCGACGTCTTTATGGTCGGCGCTTTCGTCAGTTTCTTCACCATCTCCTCCCTGGAACTCCACCGATGGCCCTTCCAGATATGGCCGGGGATAGACCCCGGAGTGGGCGCGGCGATCGGTACGATCACCGTCATCATCGGCTCTATGGTAACCTGCTCCCTGCTGGGGGTAACGATGGAGCGGTTTGCCTATCGCCCCCTGCGGGCGATGCCGCGGATCGCTGCCCTGATCACGGCCATCGGTGTCTCCTTCTTCCTGGAGTACTTCGGAGGGCTCTCCTTCGTCTTCACGAACAACTACATCACGTATCCTCGCCCCTTTGAGGTCACCGTTCTGGAGGCGGATAAAATCCCCCCGCCTGGGATCGGCATATTGTGGGGGATGTTCGTGATTGCCCTCATCGCGCGGTTGGTTCTAAGGTGGTTGGGGAAGCGAGGGAATATCCGCGCCCAGGCGTGGCAGCGCAGTCCGTTTCTGCAATTCGGGATGCTCTTTGGCGGATTCATCGGCGTAGTGCTGACGCTGGTCTGGCTGGCGCCCAGGGTGATTGCCGGTGGCTGGGACCTGACCGCCTCCAGCATTATGCTGGTGGTGATGATAATCTCCATCATCCTGCAGGTCCTTCTCCAGTATATCGTCCGCTTTACCCGCATCGGGAAAGCAATGCGGGCCTCCGCCTACGATAAACCGACTTCTCGCCTTATGGGGATTGATGTGGATATGGTCATCGCGGCCACCTTCGCTCTGGCGGGCGCGCTGGCCGGAGCGGGAGGGGTACTCTATGCGACTGCCTTCAAACAGGTCCATCATCTGATGGGCATCATCCCCGGCCTGAAAGCCTTCGTCTCGGCCGTCATCGGCGGCATCGGGAGCATCCCCGGCGCATTCGTCGGGGCTTTGATTATGGGGCTCACCGAAGTCCTCAGCGCGGGCTTCATCTCCACACCGATGCGCGACGCGGTCGCTTTCTCGTTGCTGATCATTGTCCTGCTGATCCGGCCGCAGGGCATCTTCGGCGAGGCACCCGGCGAGAAGGTGTAAGGAGGAAACAGGGATGTTGCAACGATTGCGCAACTCAGGTGTGTCCTTTCTGCTTGGTTCAGCCCTGGTTTTCATCATCATCCAGGTCCTGATCAGCGCGGGTCTTCTCAACCCCTACTGGCAGGGGATTATCTTCTGGGGCGCCGCCATCACGATGGTCAGTCTGGGGCTGAACCTTATCTACGGCTTCAGCGGTCAATTCTCCCTGGGCCAGTTCGGCTTCTACGCCATCGGCGCCTATACTGCTGCCGACATCACCTATCGCTGGGTGCGCAACGATTCCTCGGCCCTGGTGGTGGTCATCAGCGGCTGCGTACTGGCGTTGCTCTTTATGGTCGGCGTCAGCGCGTTCCTGCGCCGCTTCTACGGTGTCGCCACGCTGACCAAGTTCCTCTTCAACTTCCTGGCAACCGTCCTGGGGTTCTTCATCGCTGTGCGGTTCATCAATCCCGTCATCGGCCGATCGGTATACCAGGCGCTCAACGCCCTTCCTTCGGGCGTCAGCCAGCAGATTGTCTTCTTCTTCGCCCTGATCGGCGGGGCGACCTTGGCCGGTATCGTTAGTTACCTCTTCGGTATCCCGGTCCTGGAACTGGGCTCCGACTACTTGGGTATCGCTACCCTGGGGTTCACCATCATCGTCAAAGTGCTCCTGGATAATACCGACACCCTGCTCCCCTTCCCGGAGATGAAGGGGGCGCGCGGGATGGTGGGCATTCCCAAGTGGACGATATGGCCATGGGTCTTCGTCAGTTTTATGGCCGTCGTCCTGGTGATGCGTAATATCCTTCATTCCTCTACTGGTCGGGCCCTTCTCTCCATACGGGAAGACGAGCGGGCGGCCGAACTGATGGGGATAGATACGGCGTCCAGCAAAATCCTGGCCTTTGTGATCGGGAGCGTCTTTGCCGGATTGGCCGGGGGGATCCGCGCTCATGACTTAGCCTTCCTCCATCCTACAATGTTCGGTTTCCTGCCGTCCTTTAACCCGTTAATTATCATTGTGTTCGGGGGTTTAGGCAGTATGACCGGCACGATCATTACCGGGTTCTTCTGGATCATCCTGCTGGAAGGTATCCTGCGGTTGTATCTACCGGAGGGCTTTGAGGCCTGGCGCTTTGTCATCTATCCGCTGGTCCTGCTGGGGATGATGCTCCTGCGTCCTCAGGGGCTGATGGGCAAGTATGAGATTGCGTTCCTGCGGCGGCCGCTGCCTCCGCTGCGGGCGACAAAAACGGCTGCGGAGCCCGTAACCGAACCCCGTCCCGCGGAGGGGGTGGCATCATGAAAGGGCGACCGGAGAATCTCGGTCCGGAGGTAGGGGCCCAGCCTGTCGTGCTGGAAATTGAGGGACTGACCCATTATTTTGACAGCCTTCGCGCAGTGCATGACTTCTCCGTCACCATCAAGGAGGGAGAACTGGTCGGCCTCATCGGGCCCAACGGGGCCGGGAAAACCACCGTCTTCAACCTGATCACCGGTGTGTACCGACCGACGGCCGGGGACATTCGCTACAACGGCGCCGCACTGGTGGGGCTGCCTTCCCACGAGATCATCCAGATGGGCATCGCCCGCACGTTCCAGAACATCCGCCTCTTCGCCAACCTGACGGTGCTGGATAACGTGCTCATCGCCTTCCATCCCCATGCCGGCTATGGCCTGCTGGACTCCGTCCTGCAATCCCGGCGCTTCCGGGAGCGGGAGAAAATCCTCGTAGAACGCAGCCAGGAACTGCTGGCGATCTTCGGGCTGGAGGACCGGCAGAACGACATCGCGGGCAGTCTCCCCTACGGGCTCCAACGGCGGCTGGAAATCGCCCGTGCGCTGGCGACCGAGCCCCGTCTGCTCCTGCTGGATGAACCGGCAGCCGGGATGAACCCCCAGGAGATTGACCAGTTGATGGAACTGATCCACTTTATTCGGGATCGCTTCCAGTTGACCATCTTCCTGGTGGAGCACCGGATGCGGCTGGTGATGAACATCTGCGAGTGGATCACGGTGATGGACTTCGGTGAAATCATCGCCCGGGGCAAGCCGGAAGAGGTCCGCAACGATCCTCAGGTGATTGAAGCGTACCTGGGCCGCCAGGCGATTCGTTAGGGAGGAGAACGATGGCGCTGCTGAGTGTGGAAGACCTGCATGTCTCATACGGGGCAATCCGGGCGCTGCACGGGATCTCCTTCCACGTGAATAAAGGGGAGATCGTCACCCTGATCGGCGCCAACGGCGCGGGGAAGTCCACCACCCTGCGGACCATCTCCGGCCTCCTGCTGGCAGACCGGGGGAAGATTCTGTACGACGGTGTGGACATCACCCGCATGAACGCCGACCAGATCGTGCGGATAGGCATCGTCCAAGTACCGGAAGGGCGCAAGATTTTCGCCCCGCTGACGGTTCGGGAGAACCTGGAGATGGGCGCCTTCACGCGACATAACAAAAAAGAAATTGCGGAGAGCATGGAATTCGTCTTCAGCCTCTTTCCCCGCCTGCGGGAGCGGGCAGAGCAGTTGGGCGGCACCCTCTCCGGCGGCGAACAGCAGATGCTGGCAGTCGCCCGGGCGCTGATGGCCAAACCCCGTCTGCTGCTGATGGATGAGCCCTCTATGGGCCTGGCGCCCATTCTGGTGGAGGAGATTTTCAACATCATCCAGCGCATCAACCAGGAAGGGGTGACCATTCTGCTGGTGGAGCAGAACGCCCATATGGCGCTCTCCGTCGCCCACCGCGGCTATGTGCTGGAGACGGGGGTCATCCAGATGGAAGGAACCCCTGCCGAACTGCGGGAGAATCCCCAGGTGCGCGCGGCCTATCTGGGCGGCGAATAGCAGGTCCCAAGGCGCAAGTCGCAGGTCGCAGCGCACAAGCCGCAGAAAGTGCCGGGTATCTTGCCGATCCCGGCGCTTTTGTTTTGACATCTGGCAAAATCGGGGTATACTCTTATCGGATATCCTCAATCCATCCCCATTCTCAGGAGGAAAAGCGATGGCTGTGACAACCGTTCAGGAAGTCATCCAGCGAGTGACCGGTGTGGACCCCTCCCGGCTGCAGGGTATGAGCGGCGTTGTCCTCTTTGACCTCTCCGGCGAGGGCGGCGGCAAGTGGACCCTGACCATTGCCGAAGGGAAAGTCAATGTGGAGGAGGGGCAGACCAGCCCGCCCAATGTGACCCTCTCTATGAATGCCTCCGACTTCGTCGCGATGGCCAACGGTCAGTTGAACCCCGTCAGCGCTTTTATGCAGGGCAAAATTCGCGTGACAGGCGATATGAGCCTGGCGATGCGCCTCCAGAGTATCCTGACCTGATGCCCCGGAGCGGGGACGGGAACATTTGAGGACACCCAACACCCCATCCCCTCCCCGTCAGGCCAATTTGCGGCGGACAGTGGAACTGTCCGCCGCAAATTCCCCATCAGCAGATAAGGAGATGTCATGGGCTACGTGGATCGGCTGCTGGCCCGCGAAGAAAAGATCGTCTTCGTCACCCGACAACACTGGATATCTCTTCTGCCCACCATCCTGGTAGACCTGGGAATCGCCATTGTCATCATTGCGTTTTCCGTAGCGGGTACCCTTTTCGCTCCGCCCCTTCCCCTCCTGGGACTTATTCTGCTTCTCATTCCCCTAGGCCATTTCCTGGTCCGCTTTATCGTCTGGCGAAATGAGCAGTACATCGTCACGAACCGACGGGTGATGGAGGTCAAAGGGGTCTACAAAAAGCATGTCTCCGATTCCTCCCTGGAGAAGGTCAACGATGTGGTGATGGAGCAGAGCGCGCTGGGGCGACTGCTGGATTATGGGGACGTGCGGATCATCACCGGCGCCGATATCGGGGTCAACCTGTTCCGCCGCATCGCCCACCCCATCCGGTTCAAGACCACGATGATGGACCAGAAGGCCGGGCATTCGGCCGGTAGGCCTCCGGAGGCCCGGCCGGAGGACATCCCCGGTCTGCTGGCTCGTCTGGACGAACTGCGTCAGCGGGGGGTCATCACTCCGGAAGAGTTTGAGCGGGAGAAAAAGGAATTGCTGGAACGGTTGCGATGAAGGAAGAATTTCTCACCAATGAAATCATTCAATCCGCAACGGACGCACTGCGCCGCCGTTTCTCCCTTTCCCCCAGGGTCGGCATCATCCTGGGGTCCGGGCTGAGCGCCGTCGCCGAGGTAGTGCAGGCGGAAGCGGTGATCCCGTATCCGGAAATTCCCCATTTTCCCCATTCCACCGTGGAAGGGCATATGGGACGGCTGGTAGTGGGCCATCTGGAGGGACAGCCCGTGATGGTGATGCAGGGTCGGGCGCATTACTACGAGGGCTACTCTATGGCCCAGGTCACCCTGCCGGTGCGGGTAATGCAGATGATGGGGGCGGAAATCCTGATCGTCACCAACGCCGCCGGGGGACTGAATCCCGCCTTTCATCCCGGAGATGTGATGATCATCCGCGACCATATCAACCTGATCGGGATGGCCGGTCTGAGCCCGCTGCGAGGGCCCAATCTGGATCGCTTCGGCCCGCGGTTCCCCGATATGTCGGCCGCGTATGATCGGGAACTGCGCGCGCTGGCCCGCTGGGTGGCGATGGAGGTGAACATTCCGGTGCGGGAAGGAGTTTACATCTGCCTGGCCGGGCCCAGTTTTGAAACCCCCGCCGATATCCGCTTTCTGCGCATGATCGGCGCGGATGCCGTCGGGATGTCCACCGTCCCCGAAGTGACCGTAGCGCGCCACGGCGGGATGCGAGTGCTGGGGCTTTCCGGTATCAGCAATGTGGCCATTCTGGAAGGGGAGGGGCCTGGGCCGTCTCATGAGGAAGTTCTGGCAGCCGGGCGTGTCCTTGCCCCGCGCCTGGAAGCGATCATCCGGGGAGTCCTGCGGCAATTATGAAAGTCATCCTGGGCTGGCTGGCCGGTATCGCCTGGATATTTTACGCTGCCTGCGGCGTCATCGCGCTGTACTACTTTGTCCGTGCTCTCTCCACGGAGAAAAAGCGGGCCGCCAGCCTGACCTCCTTTGAGCAGGAGGAACTGAGAGAACGCTCGGCCCAGTTCTGGCGGAGCATGGTGGCGTTTCTCCTGCTGGGCATCGCCATCTTTCTGGGGGTACAATATCTGCTGATCCCCTCTGTGGGGGAAAGTGGGCTTTCGGTCACCCCAACTTTGCCGCCGGGACTGGTCATCACCCCCCGTCCTTCTCCCTCTCCCACGGCAACGCCGGTGATGGGCGCCCTACCGACGATTACCCCCACGCTGGGGACGCCCGTCTTTCCTCCGCCGCTTTCCCCCACTCCGGAATTCACCCCCACCCCGGCCGGGCCGGTCCCCTCCAACATCCTGTACGCCCGCTTTGGGGACATCGCGGAGTTCATCGGATACGACATCACGTCCACCTCATTGAGCCCCGGTCAGGCCATCGGGGTGACCCTCTACTGGCGCGCGCTGGAAGGGGCGCGCAACGTCAACTACTGGGTCTTCGTCCATCTCCTCCCGCCGGATATCTCGCGCCTTTTGGGGCAGCATGACGGAGTGCCGGTGGAGGGAACCCGCCCCACCAGCGGTTGGGCAGCAGGGGAAGTGATCGTGGATTTCCACTCCCTCACGTTGACCGAAACGGATTATACGGGCGAAGCCCGCATCGCCGTCGGCCTTTATGACCCCTCGGCGCCCCATATCCGGGTGCCGGTGGCGGGGGGTGGGAATTATCTGCTGCTCCCCGTGACGATCCAGGTGAGCAGTCCGTAGGGCATCTGCTACGGCACCCCCTGCAACGTGCGGGCGATCTGCCGGTCCGTCACCGACATCGGCAATGCCTCCATCTCCTCCAGCGTCACCCAGCGAACATCGGCACAGTCCAGACACTGTGGAGTCCCCGCAATCAGCCAACAACGGTACACGTACAGGGTGATGCGGAAGTGGCTATAGCCGTGGTGGATGGTGATCAGGTGGTCCCCCACGGCGACCTCAACGCCCAGTTCCTCTCGCAATTCCCGCACCAGGCATTCTTCCAGCGTCTCCCCCGCTTCCCGCTTGCCGCCGGGGAATTCCCACAGTCCGCCGAGGAAATCGTCCTCGTTCCGGCGCGCCAGGAGGACCCGACCGTCCCCACCGAAAATCGCTCCGGCCGTCACATCGTAATGAGGCACCTGCGGACGGGGGGAACGGTCCGGATACACGTCCTCCTCTCCGGCGCGGTGCGCCATACAGTCGTCGGCCAGAGGACAGGCATCGCAGCGGGGGCGGCGGGGTGTGCAGACCGTCGCCCCCAGTTCCATCAGGGCCTCATTGAAAGGACCGGGGCGGTTCGGCGGTAAGAGCGCGCGGGCGCATTCTTCCATCCTCTGCCGGACGGCGGCCTGTTGCGGGTTGCCGGCGATGGCACAGAGGCGCGCCAGCACCCGACGGGCGTTGGCGTCCAGTGCGACCTCCGGCCGACCGAACGCGATGGAGGCCACTGCCCCGGCGATGTACGGACCGATCCCCGGTAATCGCTTCAGTTCCCTGGAGGTATCCGGCAAACGGCCGCCGTACTCCCGGAACACTTTCTGAGCGGCGGTATGCAACTGCCGGGCGCGGGCGTAGTACCCCAGCCCTTCCCATACCTTCAGTACCTCTTCCAGAGAGGCCTGGGCCAGAGCCTCCAGAGTGGGGAAGCGGGCGATGAAACGCTCATAGTAGGGGGCGACCGTTTCGGCGCGGGTCTGCTGGAGCATCACTTCCGCGACCCAGACCCGGTAGGGCGTGCGGTCGCGCCGCCAGGGGAGATCGCGGGCATTCCGGGCGAACCAATTCAGCAGGTTTTCGGTGCGTTTATCCGGCAAAACGACCTCCTGTCACAAAGATAGCCCCGGCCGATGCGGCCGGGGCCCGTACCTGCCAGCCCTCTCCTCCAGCCACCTTACGGCGCGGAGACCGCGCGGTAGGCGTTGATGCGCCCCCAGTTCGGCTGAAGGGACATCTCTCGGAACGAGAGGGCTGGCCAAGATAAACTATCAGAGATTGGGGGAAACGACATGGGTCCCCTCCCTTTCGCAGCGAAACGATTGGGATATATTTACCACAAAACACCAGAATTGCAAGTTCCCCGAACATGGGCTTGAACAGCGAATTGTTTTTGGGGAGCAGCGCGCCTGTGAAAATCCCTTTCCTGTGCAGGGCCAAATACTGCACTCCCCCCAGGGCCTGTGCAGCAAATCGTTTCGCGGGAGTGGCGCGCCCGTGAAAAGGGGGGAAAGTGGGGTTTGTGGGGCGGCTTCGCCGCCCCCACAAACCCCACACCCCACCCATTTCTCATGTGGGGCGAATTGCTGCGCAAGCCCCCTAGGGGTTTATTTGACTTTCCTTTCTTTCCGCTTATAATGTCCTCCGGACATACCGCATCGGAGGGACCCATGCTCCCCAACCTGCGCACCTACCATCGTCCAACGACTCTGGAGGAGGCGATCCAACTCGTCCAGCCGCCCCGCGCGGTACCCCTGGGCGGAGGAACTCACCTTATCCCCAGCGGCGACCTGACCGTAGAGGCCGTGGTAGACCTGAGCCATCTGGGCCTATCGTACATCCGCCCCGGAGAGACGGGGATATCCATCGGTGCCACCACAACCCTTCAGCAGTTGCTGGAATCGGACGCGCTGACCGAACGGACCGGCAATACCGTCGGGGAAGTGCTCCGCCTGACCACCTCTCGCAACCTGCGCGGGCAGGCCACCGTGGGCGGGACGGTCGCGGCGGGAAAGGCCGAAAACCCTCTGCTGGTCCTGCTTCTGGCGCTGAACGCATCGGTCACCGTATGGGCACCCCAGGAGCAACGGATGCCACTGGATACGTTTCTGGGAGAGCGAGACGCCATTTTGCGCCAGGGTGCCATCATCACCGAACTCCTCCTCCCCCACCCCACCGCTCCCTATGGGGTGGGATTTGCCCCCGTGGGCCGCACGCCCCGCGACCGCCCCATCGTCTGCGTGGCCGCATCGGTAACGGTAGAGAATGACCGGTGTCGGGAAGTCTTCCTGGCCCTGGGAGGTGTGGCCGAACGGGCTGTCCGGGCCCCCTGGGCGGAAGAAGTTCTGCGCGGCCAGTTCCCGACCCCGGAGAACATCCAGGAGGCCGCCGCCCGGGTTCCCGAAAAACTGACCCCTCCCACTGATTTCCGCGGCAGCAGCGAATACCGCCGGGCGATGGCGGCAGTCCTGGCCCACCGCGCCCTGAACCGGGCGGTGGACTCTATCCGGGGATAAGGCAATACGCAACACGTAACACGCAACACGCAATACGGAACACGGAACACACCGTAACGTACACCGTATTACGCATTACGCATTACGTATTTACGTTTTACGTCAATGATGAATCTACCCCGCATCGTCTTTATGGGTAGCCCGGCCTTTGCGGTTCCGGCGCTGGAGGCGCTGGCGCAGGCCTATCCGGTCGTCGGGGTGGTGACCCAGCCGGACCGGCCCGCCGGCCGCGGCTCCCGTCTCCGCCCGGCCGCGGTCAAGGTAGCCGCGGAGCGACTGGGCCTGCCCGTCTTCCAGCCCGAAAAGGTCTCCGCCCCGACCGCACGGGAACACCTGCGCGCTTGGGCACCCGATGTCATCGTCGTGGCGGCCTTCGGGCAGATTCTGCCGCCAGCCCTGCTGGCCCTTCCACCCTACGGTTGCCTGAACATCCACGCCTCGTTGCTCCCCCGCTGGCGGGGCGCGGCACCCATCGCCGCGGCGATTCTGGCCGGAGACACCGTCACCGGGATCACGCTGATGCAGATGGACGAGGGGGTGGATACGGGCCCCATCCTGGCCCAGCGGGAAGAACCCATCCGCCCCGACGACACCACCGGGAGCCTCACCGAACGGTTGGCCCGCACAGGAGCGGAGTTGCTGATGGAGGTCCTTCCCCGCTATCTGCGCGGGGAGATTCGCCCCGTCCCCCAGCCCGCGGAGGGCGCGACGTACTGTCGTCCGCTGAAGAAGCAGGACGGCCGCCTGGACTGGGCGCGTCCGGCGGCCGAACTGGAGCGCCGGGTGCGGGCTGTGACCCCGTGGCCCGGAGCATTTACGTTCTGGGAGGGGCAGATGCTGAAAGTTCTGCGGGCGGCAGTGGATCCGGATTGGGTCGGGACCGAACCGCCGGGGACGGTCGTCCCGATGGGGGATGGGGCAGGCGTGGTGACCGGTCAGGGAGTGCTGCGCCTTCTGGAAGTGCAGATAGCCGGAAAGAATCCGCTCCCCATAGACGCGTTTCTGCGGGGGCGGCGGAACTTCATTGGTGCGGTGCTGGGATAAGGGACGACGCCGGGGCGGGCGGCCGAAGGCCGCCCGCCCCGGCGTCGCCCCTCATCGGCAACGCCCCCCATCTGCGCCACACCGCATCCGAGGGCGCGCCTTATCCCGTCCGAAACGTCAATCGCCCGAGGTCGGCGCCGGGCAGAACGACCGCTGCGGCACCCGCATCCACTGCGTCAGCCCCAGCGCCATCAGCGCAATCCCGATCCCCGCCAGAAACGTGTACTGCGGCCCCACCGTCTCCCAGATCACTCCCCCCACAAACGGAATAATCACCGCCGCCACGTGGTTGAACGTCTGCCCCAGGGCGACGTTCGGCGTGATCTCCCCCCGATCCAGCGCGATCTTCTGGAAGTAGCACTCCAGCGCAAAGGAAAAGTTGAAGAGAAGGTTGTCCAGCACAAAGAGGCCCAGAAGGATCAGGAGGGCCGGAGTGGCGGGAAAGGCCGGGAAGAGAACCCATGACCCGATCCGGAGGCCCGGAACCTGGAGGACGGCGGAGGCCAGCCCCGGCATCTGGGGAATCCCCACATATCCCAGGAAAATCAGGGCCAGCAAGGCGAAGTTCACCGTCAACACCGGCCGCTCCCCGAAGCGGGCGACAATCTGACCAAAAACCTGGTTCAGGTAGGTGCCGAGGAGACTGTTGAAGAGATACAGAAGGGTGATGACCTGGGCCGTCACCCGGTACTCCCGGATCAGCAAGTAGACGGCAAAGGTAGTGAAAATGTGGCGGCGGCTACCGAAGAGGATCTGGAGGGTGTAGTAGAGCCAGTAGCGGCGACGCAGCGGGGCGCTCCGGCGCGGCAGCCGACCACGGGCCGGGGTCTGACGAAAGAAGAGCAATAGCAGAGCACAACCGATGATGACCAGCCCGACGACCTGGAAGAGAGACCGGTATCCCCATCGGCCCAGTGTCCCGAAAATGATCAGTGTGCCGATGACCGATGCCGCCGCGCTCAAACTGTTCAGCCGGCCCAGGACGCGCGGCGCCTCCTCGGAGCCGACCGTCATCAAAACGATGGACGAGTTGGCGGGCATGAAGAAGTGGAAACCGGTGCTCATCAGGAACGCCGCGGCCACGAGGGCGGGGAATCCGTGGACCCCCGCGTTGAGGAAGATGCCCAGCCCCATCAAGGCCAGGGAGAGATGAGCCAGGTGGAACTCCGTCAGCCAGAGGACGAGAAATCCCGCCAGGAAGCCCAGCAGGCCGGGGACCTCCCGGATGGCGTGGATCAGGCCGATCTGGGCCGCGCTGACGCCGATCTCCTCCACGGCGAAGTTGTTGAAGGTGGATTCCCAGATGCGAAACCCCAGGGTCCAGACGAAGTAGCCCAGGGCGACGGTGATGAGGATGGAACGGTAGCGGGCCATCCGGACTCCCTGTTTACCACGCGACCAGCATGGCTGCCAGCAGCGCCGCCCGTTCGGGGAGGCTGGGGATGAGGACGTATTCGTCCACGCTGTGGGCGCCGTCGCCGATCGCCCCCAGGCCGTCCAGGGTGGGCACGCCCATCGCGGCGGTGAAGTTGGCATCGGAGGCGCCGCCGGTGCCGTTGGCGGTGAGGGTGAGGCCCAGAGCGGCCGCGATCTCCTGCGTCCGCCGGAAGGGCTCCAGGGTGACCGGCGATTCTTCCATCGGCGGGCGGTTCAGTTCGCCCTCCACGATCAGCCGCGCGCCGGGAAGGACGGGTTGCAATGCGCCGATGGCGGAGGAGATACGCTCCCATTCGGCCATCGTCTTCACCCGGACGTCCACCCGAATCTGCGCCTGGTTGGGGACGATGTTGGCGCGCAGGCCTCCCTGAATCCAGCCCACATTGACGGTGATGCCAACGGTGTAGTCGGTCATTGCCTGGAGGCGGAGAATCTGATGGGCCAGTTCCTCTATGGCGTTGATCCCCCTCTCGTGGTCGGCGCCGGAGTGGGCGGCGCGCCCCAGGGCGGTGATGACGTAACGGCCGGTCCCTTTGCGCCACACCTTGAGCGCGCCGTCGGGCCGGGCGGGTTCTATGCAGAAGACGACCCGCGCCCGCGCCGCCTCCGCTTCAATGAGCGCGCGGGAGGAAGGGCTTCCCACTTCCTCGTCGGAGTTGAAGAGGACGGTCACCGGATGGCGGGGGGAAAGGCTCAGTGCTCGTAGCCCTTCCAGCGCGGCCAGGACGATGACCGCGCTGGCCTTGTCGTCGTAGACGCCGGGGCCGAGGGCGCGGTCGCCCTCCACCTGCCAGGGCCGTTCAGCCAGTGTCCCCACCGGCCAGACGGTATCCAGATGGCACAGCAGGAGAAAACCGCCCTCGTTGCCGCCCCAGCGGGCCAGCACATGGTCGCCCCAGCGCTCCTGGGGAACAAAGGTCACCGCGGCGCCGCTGGCGCGAGCGCGCTCGGCCGCAAAGCGCATCACCCGGTCCACGGCGGCTTTGTCGGTGCTGGGGGATTCCATCTCCACCAGTCGGCGGAGGAGGTCCAGCATATCCCCGGTACGTCGGGCGAAGAAACTGCGAAGGGTAGATAGGTCGTTCATCGGAGTTCTCCGATGCGGGCTGAATTGTGATAGCCACAGAAGCACACAGAAAGTTTTAAATTATTCGGGGTGGTGGTTGTAGCGGTTTCACCGATGCCAGAGATTCCCTTTATCCCCCTCACCCCCCTTGCCCCCCTCTCCCCCTTGCCCTGCGGGCGGGGGAGAGGGGGGAAGAGAGGGTTTTTGGGGCGGCGGCTTCGCCGCCGCCCCAAAAACCCCATTTCCATCCCCCTCCCCGTGCGGCTGTAGGGGCGGACGATCCGTCCGCCCTCAATGGGGAGGGGGTAGGGGGAGGGGAAGTGTCAACCCTTCAGAGGATCGCTCCCCTCTGGAATTATAAGCCGGATTCAACCCATAGAGGGGATGTGAATTTTTGAGACTTTGCCAAAAGGCGGCGATACGACTTTACGAGATTCAACACCGATGGTTCTTGCCGTAATTCCGGCCTTGAGGTATACTGTCATCAGCAGATAGGCGAAGCCGCCACCGATCGGTGAACGCGATGGCCGGGATTGCGAAAGTTGTCACCCGAATCAAAATGAGCGACAAAAAGAGCGACGCGGCGTACTGGCGAACCCAGCCTTATACGGCGCGTCTGGCAGCCCTGGAATCCATCCGCCAGGAATACCATCGCTGGAGATACGGTGCTGAACCCGGATTTCAAAGAGTTTATACAATCGTTAAACGATAACGGCGTTCGCTATCTCGTCGTGGGAGGGTACGCCGTCGCGTTTCACGGGTATCCTCGCTACACAAAGGATTTTGACGTCTGGATAGAAATGAGCGCCGAAAACGCCGCCCGCATGGTCGCGGCACTGGAACAATTCGGCTTTGCCTCGCTGGGACTGAAAGCGGAAGATTTCCTGGTCCCCGACCAGATTATCCAACTGGGCTACCCCCCAAACCGCATAGACATCCTGACCACCCTGCCCGGGGTGGAATTCTCCGAATGTTATCCCCGCCGAATTGTCGTGGAGATTGAGGGAGTTTCGCTCAATTTCATTGACCTGGAAAACCTGAAGCGAACCAAAGGGGCGTCGGGACGGCTTCAGGACCTGGCCGATCTGGAAAATCTGGAATAGGCGGGAAGGGGAACGACGAAGGGGTTTTGCGGCGACCCTGTCGCCGCAAAACCCCTTCTTTTATGCCTTCAACCAGCGGTAGAAGCGATCAAAGTCAAAGTGCTCGGCCATCAGGGCCTCAAAGCGGGCCAGTTTCTCTGCCTGCCCCAACCGGGTCTTGCCAAAGACCCGCTCTATCGCCTCCACCGTCTCCATAGTGTTGTGATGGGTCAGCAGGACGACGACGCCCTGCTCCTCAGCGCGCCGGAGCAACTCGGGCTGGGGGCGGAGATAGCCGGTGAGGATGAGGCAGGCAGCGGTGGTCTCCAGCGCGGCCCAGTGGATATCGGCGCGGTCGCCGCCGGTGATGACCGCCTTACTGCCGGGGATGCGCCGGATGCGGGGTAGCGCCTGCTCCACGCTCATCGCCCCCACCACCAGATTTTCAATCAGTACATCGCGCTTCTCCGGCAAGGTGAGGAAATCCGCCCCCAGAACCTGGGCCAGTTCGCTGATACTGATCGCCCGCAGTCGCTCTTCGCGAGGCAGGACCCCCAGAACGGCGATCTCCCGCCCTTCAAGGCAGGGCCGGGCAATGGTCTGAACAAAGTCCCAGGAATCTCCGGGCACTCCGTTCACCACCACGCCCAGCAGTCGCTCCCCTATGCGCCGTCGGGCGGACGCGCAATCGTCCACCAGGTTCATCTCGTTGTAGAAGGGGATCACTGCCAGGACGGTTGCATCCAGGGCGGTAGCCACATCCACCGCTCCCAGCCCGATGCCCCCTCCTTCCCGCAACGATGCCCCGCCTTCCACCAGGACGATGTCCCGGCCGGCCGCAATCCGCTCATACGCGGCCCGCACCTCGGCCATCGGGTCCCACCCCAGACATCCGCAGAGGACATCCCGCAGGAGAGAGGGGGTCAGCCGGACCCCCACCAGCGCCTCTGTCGGCTCCTCCAGGCCCAGTGCCCGACGGACGAAGTCGGCGTCCTCATCCCAGGCCTGACCGGGAATGGGCTCCCACATCTGGGTGGACAGGGGTTTGAAATAGCCCACCCGATATCCGTCCTGTTGCAAACGCCGCCCCAGCGCCAGGCAGACGGCCGTCTTTCCGGAGAAACTCTGCAGGGAAGGCACATACAACGTCTTCATGATCCGTTCTCCTCAATGGAATCAGTCGCAGGGCGCAAGTCGCACGGGAAGCGGGAAGCAGGAAGCAGGAAGCAGGAAGCAGGTAGCAGGAAGCAGGAAGCAGGTAGCAGGTATTGCCCCCTTGCAGACTTGCATATTTGCCCACTTGCCCATTCGCTATTGCAACACCAGCCGCATATCCAGCGCCACCGCCCCCCGCCCCTCTTCGTAGACCACCAGCGGGTTGATGTCCAGTTCGGCGATCTCGGGGAAGTCGGTGACCAACTGGCTAACCCGACAGAGCGCGTCCACCAGCGCGGCGTGGTCGGCCGGGGGCTCGCCCCGAACGCCCGCCAGGAGCGGGTAGGAGCGAATCTCCCGGATCATCTCCGCCGCCTCTTCCGGCCCAAAGGGAGCGACGCGGAAGACGACGTCCTTGAGCGCCTCCACGTAGATGCCGCCCAGGCCGAAGGCGACCAACGGGCCGAACTGGGGGTCGCGGCTCATGCCGATGAGCACCTCCCGGCCGGGGGGTACCATCTTCTGCACGAGGCACCCCCAGATGCGCGCGCCGGGGACGTAGCGGCTGGCGCGGTAGACGATCAGGTCAAAAGCATCCCGCACGTCGGTCGGAGAGCGCAGGTTGAGGCGCACCCCACCCACGTCGGTCTTGTGCAGGATGTCTGGCGAGGCAATCTTGAGGACGACGGGATAGCCCATCTCTTCCGCCGCGGCGACGGCCTCATCGGGGTTTGCCGCCAGGCGCGAGGGCGGCAGGGGGAAACCGTACGCCTCCAGAATCGCGCGCGCCTCGGCATCCCCGATGCTCACCCGCCCCTGACGGCGGGTCTCATCCAGCACGCCCCGCACCACGGCGGCGTTCGCCTCAAAGCGCGCCAGCGGATAGGATGGAAGGTCCCGCTCCCGCCGGTAAGCAACCATCGCCGCCAGGGCCGCCGCCGCCCGCTCCGGGAAGGGGTAGTTGGGGACGCCGTACTGCTGGAGAATGGCGATTCCGGCGCTGATGCGGGACTCGCCCATAAAACAGCCCAGGATGGGCTTGTCGGCCTCCCGGGCCACGCGCCCGACGATGTGCGCCGTCTCCTCAATCTGGGTCATCGCCTGGGGGGTGACGATGACGATGACGCCGTCCACCCCCGGGTCGGCCAGCACCAGGCGAAGCGCATGCTCGTAGCGGTCGGCCAGCGCGTCCCCCAGGACGTCCACGGGGTTGGCGGCAGACGCCGCGCTGGGAAGGTCCGCCATCAGCGCCTGGATGGTTTCGGGCCGGAAACGGGCCAGTTGCAGGCCGGCGTGCTCCAGCGCGTCGGTGGCCAGGATGCCCGGCCCACCGGCGTTGGTGACAATGGCGATGCGGTCGCCCGGGGGCAGGGGTTGGTAGGCAAAGGCGAGGGCCAGGTCAAAGAGGTGTTCCATAGATTCGGCCCGGATAACCCCCGCCTGACGGAAGGCGGCATGGTAGGCCGCCTCCGATCCAGCCAGACTCCCGGTATGGGAGGAGACCGCCCGCGCGCCCGACTTCGTCACCCCGGACTTGACCGCCACGACGGGCTTCTTGCGGGTCACCCGGCGGGCGACCTCCATAAACCGCTGACCGTCCGGCAGTCCCTCTATATAGGCCAGGATGACTTTAGAGTTCGGGTCGCCCTCCCAGGCCTCCAGCAGGTCCACCTCGTTGACATCCGCCTTGTTGCCCAGGCTGACGAAGCGGGAAAAGCCGATGCGCCCCGCCAGCGCCATATCCAGGACGGCCGTCCCTAACGCCCCCGATTGAGACATAAAAGCGATGGGGCCTCCGGGAGGCATCCCCGCCGCAAAGGTGGCGTTGAGGGGGGTGTCGGTGTCTATAACCCCCAGACAGTTGGGGCCGATGATGCGGATGCCGTAGCGACGGGCGATCTGGACCAGTTCCAGTTCTCGCTCCAGGCCCTCCCGTCCCGCCTCGCGGAATCCAGCGCTGATGACGACCGCCGCCGGTATCCCCTTCTGCCCGCACTGCTCCAGCGCGGCCGGTACCAGCGCGTACGGGATGACAATGACCGCCAGGTCCACCGGACCGGGGATGTCCAGGACGGACGGATAAACCCGCAGTCCCAGAATTTCGTCGGCCTTGGGGTTGACCGGGTAAAGGGCGCCGGAAAATCCGCCGTTCTTCAAGTTCGCCAGCACCGCGTAGCCCAGTTTCTCCGGGTCGCGCGACGCGCCGATGACCGCCACGGATGATGGACGAAAAAACGGTTCCAGCATACGGTTACCCTCCGCGAGGGGATTGGTCTATTGCATGTAGCAGTTCCCAGAGCAACGCTTCCGTGTGCTCCACGGCCCGGGGCTCCAAGTGTTCTACGGTGTCGGTGGGACGGTGCCACTCGGGGAGCACGCCATCCCGCCGATGCCCCGTGAAGGTGAGGACGCGGAAACCGTATTTGGCGGCAATGCTCCCTTCGGTGTAGGCGCCGCGGAACCGGTGGGGATGGGCGTCCCATTCCGGATGTTGGCGGGCGATCTGCTCCACCAGCGCGACCAGTTCCGGGTCGCTGCGGACGGTGAGCAGGAAGGTCTCCTGGGTGAGGTAGGCAGGACTGGTCCTCGTCCCGCCCACGCTGTCCAGTGTGATCCAGATCGCCCGTCCCAGTTCGTCCCGATGGCGACGGGCGAAGTCCTCCGCCCCGTAGCACCCCACCTCCTCACAGCCGGAGAGGACCAGCCAGACCGCGGTGTGGGTCAGCGGTTCTCGTTGCAGACGCTCCGCCAAACTCAGGACAACCCCCGCGCCGGTGGCGTTGTCGTTGGCCCCGGCGGTGTACGGGGAAAAGTCGGCCTGAAGGGTAATCAGGAAGACGCCCAGGATGACCAGGGCAAAAGGCAGGGAGAGCACCCGCCAGATGAGGCCGGGCACGATCGCGCCGACGACGAAAAGGAGCAGGAGAGCGACCGAGGAGACCAGGCCAATGGGGACCAGTCGGCTGAAGAGGCGCACCCAGCGGTCGGTGGAGAACGCCAGCGGGGTGCGGTGGGTATCCAGATGCCCCATCACCACTACCTGCTGGCGGACGTCGCCCCGGGGCATCCGGCGCGCCCAGACGTTCTGGCTGCGGCCCCTGGGGAGAATCCAGCGGAAGGGATTGGGACGGAAGGCCAGTTCCAGGAGCACCGAAATCAGGGCGACGGCCGTCAGTACGGCCGCGATGATGGCCCCCCAACGGCCGGCCGTCCAGAAAAGGATTTCGCCCACCAGAACGAGTCCGGCGAATGAGGCGTAGGGATACCAGGCCGAGCGGGCACTGGTGAAGGTCTCGGTGACGGGCTCCAGGCCCAGTTTTTTCAGCACATCGGCGGCATAGCGGGCCGCCTCGGCCTCCTGGGGCGTGGTGGAGCCGCGCGGGCCAATGGTTTCGGCCAGATAACGGATGTGGTCTATCGCAGGCATCGGTTATGTCCTCAATAGGGTGTTGAATCTCGTAAAGTCGTATTACCCCCTCCATTGCGGCGTTCGCCGCACGGGGAGGGGGATGAAAATGGGTTTTTGGGGCGGCGGCGAAGCCGCCGCCCCAAAAACTCCTCTCTTTCCCCCTCTCCCCTGCCCGTAGGGCACGGGGGAGAAGGGGACAAGGGAAATGAGGGAGTTAAAGGGAAACCCTGTAACTTCGGTCGGCAGACAAAGACTCTCCCAGTATACTCCGGACTTCGCTTCAATGCAACCCGGGGGCGATCTTCTCGCCCTGCGTTTTTGCGTCGGGCCCAAGGTCTAAAATCCGTGCAGCGTCTCCAAGCGCGCCACCCGCACAACCCAGGGCACGCCGAGAAACAGAAAGAGCACACCGGCGAACCCCGCAAGCACCAGGACGATGTAGCGCCGCCCGCGCCAGGCCGGAAGGGGCCCTAGGTGCAGCGGGAGCAGGTACGCCAGCCAGACGACGAGCGACCAGGTCTCCTTCGGGTCCCAGCCCCACCAGCGGCCCCAGGCCTCCCGGGCCCAGATGCCGCCCAGGAGAATGCTGAGCGTCAGCCAGAGGAAACCCCAGCGGAGCAGACGGTCCATCCGACCCGTCAGGGCCTCCCGGCCTTCTCCCCGTTCCAGCAGCCCGGTCAGGCCCAAGCCGGCGGCTGCACCGAAGGCCCCGTAGGCGATCGCTGCGGCGAAGGTGTGCAGCGGGAACCAGGGGGAGCGCAGGGCCGGAAGAAGCGGCGCGATGATGCGCTCCCCGACGGGGCGGGTGAGCGCCCAGGTCGCCAGGGCAAGCGCCACTCCCAGGCCTCCCACCCCACTGCGGGGACGGTCGGCCGTGGTCAGAATGTGGAGCCCCAGCAGGGCCCAGACGAACCCCAGCCCGAACCCGTAGCGGGTGCTCATCGGCCAGTGGCCCGCGGCCAGCCCGCGGCCCACCAGCCCCGCCGTCCACAGCCCCCAGGCAGCCACAGCCAGGCCGAGGGCCAGGATGGATAGCCACCGCCTCTCTTCCCGCCGCAGCAGGCCGTGGAGCAGCAGAGTCGCCCAGAGGAGCGCATATCCTGCGGCAAACATCTCAACCTTCCCCGGAGCCCAATAACCGCTCCCGTACCCGCTGGAGGACCTGGCGCTCCAGCGGGTAGGAGGCCTTCTGGATGGCCTCGTCTATCGGAAACCAGCGGACGTCCTCTACCTCAAAATCGTGGTCGGCGACATCGCCGCTCCGGTACGCCATCAGGAAGAAGTAGACCTTCTTGTGGTGACGGACTTTCTGCCCCTCCTCCTGCCACCAGTACCAGTACTCTATGGGGTCCAGCCGGCCCACGATTTCCGCCTCCAGGCCGGTCTCCTCCTGAACCTCGCGCAGGGCGGTGGATTCCAGCGATTCTCCTTTTTCCACCAGCCCCTTGGGGAGTGCCCAGCGGCCGCCCGGAGTGGCGATCAGGGCCACCTCCACGCCGCCCTCCCCGGTGCGGCGGAAGACGACGCCTCCGGCGGAAATCTGGAAGCGGGCCGTCATTCCTCCCTCCAGAGCACCGACAAACTCACACCCAGCAGGAGCAATCCCCCGCCGATAAGGAACAGGGCGTATCCGGGGTCATGCACCACCTGGAGGGAGACAACGGGCCGTCCCTCCCGAAGGGTGTACCCGGCCAGGAAGACGGCCGCGCCCTCCCAGGATAAGGGCGCATTGAGGCGGACGGTCCCCTGCCGAACCGCCCGCCCGTCCTCCAGAACCGTCACCTCCACCCGATAATCGGCGACGCTGCCATCGGGGTAGCGGTCCACGGCGACGCCCTCGCAGCGGAGGGCCAGGCCGGGGCGGTGGGTTACGGCCTCGGTTTCCCCCGGGGAGAGGACCCGTTCCTCCCGCCAGCTCCGGCCGCTCAGGGCCAGCGCCAGCAGGAGCAGGGGAACGGCCAGGTGGGTGAAGAGGGTACCCCGCCGCAAGGTGCGCCAGAGGAGGTGCCAGCGGGTCAGGAGGCAGAGGACGGTCGCCAGCGCAGCCAGGATCAGGGCGGCCCAGAGGAGAGGGGAGGCGGCCCAGCGGAAGAACCCCAGCGCGTCCAGAGGGCCGAAGAGCGCCCCGTAGCGGGCGCGCGCCATCTCCTCCCAGCAGGCCAGCGCCTCCGGCCCCGCTCCCACCGGTCGCTGGGGAAAGAACGCCCCCAGGGCAACGACGACCACTACAACCATGAGCAACCCGGCCGCCACGGAGAGGCGGTCGAAGAGGTAGAGCCATCTCATCCGTCACCGCATTCCGCTGTGGAGTGGGGTTTTGCGGGCGGCGGCTCCGCCGCCGCCCGCAAAACCCCTACTTTTCCACCAGCACCCGCTCATCCCCCACCCGGCGGGTGATGCCGACGGAGTCCAAGTGCTCCAGCAGGGCCTGGGCGTATTTGCGGCTGGTCTGGAAGAGGTCGCGGACCTGGGCCAGGGTGATGCTCCCGTGTTGGCGGATGTGGGCGCGGATGCGCGCCACCATCTCCTCATAGGTGGCCCGCAGGAAAAGGACCTCCGGAGAGACCTGCACCAGGTCGCCGCGGGAGATGAGGACGCCCAGGACCTCCTCCCCCACCAGTGCGGCGGCCTCTTTGACCGACGGGGTGGCGTAGGGGGCGGCGCGGAAGCGGGCCAGCAGGTCGTCTACCGCCCGCTGCTGCTCCGGGGTGAAGCGGATCTCGTGCCCCGGCAGGCGGACGGTCGCCCCTTCGTCCACAACGACCCCTTCGGCCACGGCGCGGGCCATCAGGCCGTTGAACAGGCGAGAGTCCAGGCGCAGCGTGCTGCGCAGTTCTTCCCGGCCCATCCCCGGTCGGAGGGGGTAGCGGGCGTGATACGCGCCCAGGTCGTCCTGCATCCGCCGGACGGTCGTCGACCACCAGCCGCGGGAGGCAACCAGACGGACCGGAGAGAGATCGGAAGCGGAGTCCAGAATCATCGCGTCGCCGAGGGAAAGAAGTTCGGTCAGCGCCTCCTGAGCGGCCTCCCCCACCCCGAAGGCCTCCAGCAGTTCCCGGACGATCATCGGGCCGCCGCGTTCCAGGGTCTGCAGGAGGATTTCGGCAGGGGAGCCGCGGGCCAGCGTCCCCAGCCGGGCGATAACCTCCGGACGGAAGCGGCGGTGTTTGCGGCCGGGGTTGGGGTCCACCACTGCCCCGCCGCCGACGGTCACCGCCGGGGAGGGGAAGCGGATGATGAACCGATCCCCCCGCACCAGGGGGAGGGGGTCATCCAGTTCCAGTTGCGCCCAGCCCGATTCACCGGGCGCGAGGGTCTCGGCGCCCAGCAGCCGGACCCGGGCGACCGTCTCGGCCGAGCCGCAGAAAAACTTGACCTGCACGTTGTGCTTCAGGGGGAAGGGGGCATCGGGCAGGTAGTCCAGATGGACGTCTATCCGGGCGGTGGGACGGAGCCAGCCGGGGACGGTCACCAGGTCGCCCCGGGCCAGGTCCTGCTTGGCGACTCCCGAAAGGTTGATGGCGACGCGGCTTCCGGGGACGGCGCGCTCAATGCGGGTCTTGTGGGTCTGCAGGCCGCGGATGCGGGCGCGCAGGCCGCGGGGGAGGATTTCCACTTCCTGCCCGACCTCCAGATGGCCGTCCACCAGTGTGCCGGTGATGACGGTGCCGAAGCCGCCGATGGTGAAGACGCGGTCAATCCACAGGCGAGGGCGGCCCCGGTCCGGGCGGGGCGGGGTACGGGCAAGGACGTCCTGCAGGGCCAGGACCAGTTCCTGCAGCCCCTGCCCGGTGCGGGCAGAGACGGGGATGATGGGCGCCCCGTCCAGGACGGAATTCTGCAGCGCCTCCGCAACGTCCGCCTGGACCAGTTCCAGCCAGTCGGGGTCGTCTATCAGGTCCACCTTGGTCAGGGCGACGACGCCGCCGGGGATCTGGAGAAGGTCCAGGATCGCCAGGTGCTCCCGGGTCTGGGGCATCACCCCCTCGTCGGCGGCGATGACGAAGAGGGCGGCGTCAATCCCGCCGACCCCGGCCAGCATGTTCTCAATGAAATCCCGATGGCCGGGGACATCCACGATGCCCACCGACTCGCCGTTGGGGAGCGTCAGCCAGGCGAACCCCAGGTCTATGGTCATCTCCCGCTCCTGCTCCTCCCGGAGCCGGTCGGGGTTGATGCCGGTAAGGGCCTGGACGAGGGTGGATTTACCGTGGTCTACGTGTCCGGCGGTGCCGATGACGTGCACGGGAATCCTCCGGGGAGAAAGGGGTTTGCGGGTGGAAACTTTGCCTCCACCCGCAAACCCGCTACAGTTCCGACGGCATCTGTTCTCGCAACGCGGTCAGATGCTGGTCTATTTCGGCGATACGGGCTTCGTAGGCCTCGCGCGTGTGCGTAAATGAACGGACTGCATCGGCGCGGCGGGTCTCCCAGAGCGCGGTCAGTTGTGCGCCGCACAGTTTCGCCATCTCCGCAAGGGTATCCAGCCGCTTCGTAACGGTGTTGTTGAACCGCTCCTGTTGGCGCCAGCGCTCTTCGGCCGAGACTTCCCAGTTCCGGCGGCCTTTTTCCTGGGCGGTCTGCCACTCCTCCCACTGGCGCTTCAGCCGCTCTTCGGCCAATCGTTGCATTTCGGCAGTCTCTTTCTGACGAGTCTCCAATCGGTTCTGGAGGGCAGTAAGGGTATCCAGCGCCCGTTTAGCCTGCTGGTACTGTTCCATAAATCGCTGGCGCTCTTCGCGCAGCCGTTCCACTTCCTGCCGGACCTCTTCGGCCTGCCCGGCCCACTTTTTGACTTCCTGGTTGCGGCGGAAATCGGCGACGCGCAGTTCCTCCACGACTTTCTCAAATTCCTTGATCGGTTTCAATCCCTCTTCCAGGGTCCGGCGCTGTTTCTGGACCGCCTCCTCCAGCAAAAGAAGTTTGGCATCGGTGGCCTCTACCCGCTTGCGCAGTTCGGTGGTCTCCGCTTCCAGAGAAGTGATCCGCCGGTTATCGGCCCGGCGCTGCTCTTCCAGGTAGATCACGGCCTGAACGCGGTCCTCACCCAGTTTCTTCAAGTCCGCCGTGGCGATCTCCAGCCGTTGCTGCGCCTCGTTCAGGCGACGGGTTTCGGCCTGGACGGCTGCCAATCCCTCCTCCAGGCGGCCGACGCGCCGCAATTCTTCGCCGACGCGAGCGACCTCATCCCTCAATGCACCAATTTCCAGTTGGCGGGCCCGGTCTATTTCCCGCTGCTCCTTCTGGCGTTGCTCGTCCCGGATGTCCAGCATCCGCGCCACATCCGCCTTCAATTGCTCTAACGCCAGAGCGAAACCGGAGACCTGGGCTATTAAGGCCTCTATACCGGCCACCGTTCGCTGAAGGGCGGCGATCTGTTCCTGCTGTTGAGCAATCTGCTGGGCCTGGAGTTTGACCTGTTCCTGCAGGGCGGCGATGAGCGCCTTATCCTTGCGCCGCTCCTCGTCCAGCCACTGGACCATCTGGCTCAATTGGGGCAATTCCATCGCTATTTGCTCCTCTCTGGGGGCTTCGGCATCATCGGAGGTATTATAGCACAATCCCTGTTCGGGACAACGAATATCATAGTGGTTGGTCAAGTTTGTTTTTGTGGGCAGAACTCACCCCTATGGCGAGCGCAGGTAATCACTCCGAAAAGTAACGGATGAACATATGTGGCTGAAAGGGTAGGTTTAACCTGCCCCTCCTCGTTCGCCTGCCCCACCCCCCACCCTCCTCCCCGCAGCGGCAGGCCGCCCGGGGAGGGGAGATAAAGAACGGGGTTTGCGGGCGGCGGCTTCGCCGCCGCCCGCAAACCCCTCTCTTTCCCCCCTCTCCCCCTGCCCGTCAGGGCATAGGGGGAGAGGGGGGAAAGGGGGGTGAGGGGGCGTCCCTGATGGGGACGCGACGATAGCAAGAAAGATGACAAAATCACCCCTCGCCGGAATCACCACCCCGGCGTGAATACACCCAAATTTACAGTTGACTAACCAATAGGGACTGCCAGTAAATCATTTCCGGGGAACAGTGTGCCCGTGAAGAGAGAAAAGCGGGGTTTGTGGGAGCAATTTCGCCGCCCCCACAAAACCCACACCCACCCCTTTCCCATGCAAGGTGAATTGCTGCACAGGCCCGTTTTCGGGGCGGACTGGCTGATTTTCCGGTTTCGGTGTATGATTCTACGCGATGACTCTCAGCAAGGAGGAACCATGGTAGACCCGGAACTGCTGGCTATTCTTCGCTGTCCGTATTGCGTGAGCGGGGAAACCCGAAAACCCGGCAATGACCCGGGACGGCTGGAACTGGTTCACGGATGCTGGCTGGTCTGCCAGGAACCGGATTGCGGCCGGAAGTACCCCATCCGCGATGACATCCCGGTGATGCTCATTGAGGAAGGAGATAAGTGGATCTCCGTCGCTGTGGAGGACCTTCCGGTACCACCCCCCGATTAAACGATGAGCAACTGGCGGGTAATTTTCATCGCCACGCTATCTTTTTTCACCATCCTTGGCGGTCTCCTGATTCTGGCCCTTCCCGCTTCGTATGAAGGGAGCGCCCTCTACACTCTGAATCCCTCTCATGCCTTCTCCCTGCTGGACCTGGTCGGGCTGGGAATTCTCCTGCTCGGTGGGGGGATGGCCTGGGGAGCAGGGATGTTGTGGCAACGGTGGATGAATAACAGGGGATAGGGGATAGGGGGTAGGGGATAGGGGATAGGGGGTAGGGGATAGGGGATAGGGGATAGGGGGTAGAGGTGGTGGAGGTGTCGCGGGGGCCGGGCACGTATGTGCTGTTTCTGGCACTGGAGGAGGATGAGCGCATTCCGGTCGGGCGAAAGGGGGAGTTCGTTTTCCCGGCCGGGGTTCTGGCCTACGTAGGGAGCGCCCGGGGGCCGGGAGGGCTCGCCGCCCGGCTGGCCCGCCACCAGCGCCATCCCAAACCCCAGGTCTGGCACATAGACTTCCTGCGCCCTTTCGCCCACCCCATCGCCACTTGGTGGGCCACAGGTATAGACCGACGGGAATGCGTGTGGGCTGAAATGCTGGCCCGGATGCCCGGCGCGTCCCGGCCTGTGCCAGGGTTTGGGACATCCGACTGCCGCTGCCCGGCGCATCTGGTCCACTTCCCTGCCCTACCGGACCGGGAAGCGTTCGCCCAGGCCGTGGGCGACGAAGTGTGGGAGGTAAAATGGATTTGATGGACCCACTGCACGCGCTGGAAGAGGCCATCCATGCCAACGACGACACGCGGGCGGAAGAAGCCGCTTTGAGGGTCGGCGCGCTGGGCGATGCCGCCCTGCCGCTCCTGAGGACCTGGCTCCAATCCCCCGACCGGGACTATCGCTGGTGGGCCATCCGCGCGCTGGCAGCCGCCGGTACGCCCGAAGCCGTCGCCGCACTGACCGCCGCACTGGAGGACTCCGACCCGGATGTGCGCGCCTGCGCGGTGGTCGGGCTGGCGGGCCTCCGCGCCCCGGAGGCGGTGGACGCCCTGGTAGCGCGCCTGGCCGACCCTTCCGCCTACGTCGCCCGCCTGGCCGCGGACGCGCTGGCACAAATCGGGACCCCCGCCGTGCCCGCGCTCATCGCCGCGCTGGAAAAGGGAGACGTCGCTACCCGCGCCGGAGCCGCCCGCGCCCTCTGGGCCATCCGCCCCGAAGAGGCCATCCCCGCCCTCTGCGCCGCCCTGGATGACCCCAGCGCGCTGGTCTCCTACTACGCCGAAGACGCGCTGGAGCAGATGGGGGTCGGGATGGTGTTCTTTGCGCCTTAGGAGTTCCTCTACAGGCAGGTGTACATCACCTGATGGATAAAAGAGATAAACCCCAGCATGGACAACCCTGGTGGTTCTGGGTGCGCCTGGTCCTCCTCGGCCTGATCCTGACCACCGCCATTACCTTCTTCATCTCCGTTCCCCTGCTCCCGTCCGGCCGCGTCGTGCTGGAGGTCGGGGATGTGGCGCCCCGGGATATCCGCGCGCCGCGCCGCATCACCTACGAAAGCGCCATCCGTACCGCCGAACAGCAACAGCAGGCGGAAGCGGCCGTGGAACCGGTCTACACCCCCCCGGACCCGAATCTGGCCCGCCAGCAACTGGAGCGGGCGCGGCAGGTGCTGGACTATCTGAGCGCGGTCCGCGCCGATCCCTTCGCCACTCCGGCACAACGGCGAGCCTGGACGGTCGCCGTGCCCGAACTGAAAGACCTCCCCCCCGCTTCGGCAGACATCATCTTCAACCTCTCCGACGAATCCTGGAACCGGGTACAACTGGAGGTGCTCAATGTCGTGGCGGAGAAGATGCGCCAGGGGGTGCGGGAAGACGCACTGGCGCGAGCGCGCGAAGAGGTCCCCGCGCTGGTGGGGCTGGACCTATCCGGCGAAGAGGCCACCGTCACCGCCGCGCTGGCCCAAAAATTAATCGTCCCCAATTCGTTCTACGACAAAGAGGCAACCGCTCAGGCCCGTCAGCAGGCGCGGGAGGCTGTGCCAGTCGTGGTGCGCACCTTTGAGGCGAACGAGGTCATCGTCCGGGAAGGGCAACGGGTCACCGCGCTGGACCTGGAAGCGCTGCAGGAACTGGGGCTTCAGCAATCCCGCACGCGCTGGACAGAACTGGCAGGAAACGGCATCCTCTCCATCCTGGGCGTCCTGCTGCTGGGCTTTCTCCTGGCCCGTTTCCAGATGGACGTTCTCCAAGAAGGGCGCAAGTCGCTGCTTATGACGTTGCTCCTGGTCCTGTTTCTTGCCCTGGCCCGGCTGATGGTCCCCGACCGCACCGTGTTGCAGTATCTTTTTCCTGCCCCGGCGCTGGCGATGCTGGCAGCCACGACCCTGGGTGCCCCGGCCGGCCTGGCTTCCAGTTTCCTGATCGGCAGCGCGGTGGGTCTGATCGGGGACCGTTCTCTGGAACTGGCTGCCTACGCGACCGTGGGGGGGGTCGTGGCTACCCTCGCCGTCCGGCGGACAGACCGTCCGACGGTATTCTTCTGGGCCGCGCTCATCGTCGGACTCTCCACTATGGGCGTGTTAGGGGCGTTCGCCCTGTTTGCCGCCCGACCCGACCCGCTCACCGTCGGTTTCGCCCTGGTGAGCGCCATCGCCAACGGGTTGATCTCCGCCAGTCTGGCGCTGGCGGCGCTATTCCTCCTCGGCCCGTTGTTTGACCTGCCCACCACTTTCCGGCTGCTGGAGTTGAGCCGCCCCGACCAGCCCCTCCTCCAGCGGCTGCTGCGGGAAGCGCCGGGGACGTACCATCATTCCCTGATGGTCGCCAGCATGGCCGAACAGGCCGCCGAGCGGATCGGCCTCAATCCCTTGCTGGTGCGCGTGGGAGCGTACTACCACGACATCGGGAAGATCACCCGTCCCTCATACTTCATTGAGAATCAGTTAGAGGGGAGCAATCCCCATGACCAGTTAGACCCGCAGACCAGTGCCCAGATCATCACTGGGCATGTACTGGACGGGCTGGAACTGGCGCGACGCTACCGGTTGCCGGCCTTCATCCGGGCCTTCATCGCCGAACACCACGGGACCAGCCGCGCCGGGTTTCAGTACGAGCGGGCGGTGGAGCGGGCCGGCACCCCGGCCCTGGTCAACGAGGCGGACTTTCGCCATCGGGGTCCTCGGCCCCAGAGTCGGGAGACCGCGCTGGTGATGCTCGCCGACGGGTGCGAGGCAGCGGTGCGGGCCCGCCGCCCGACCACACCGGAGGAACTGGCCCAGGTGGTGGACGAGGTGTTTGAAAAAGTCCTCCAGAACGGACAGTTGGATGAGTGTCCGATCACTATGGGGGAACTGAACGCGGTGAAGCAGTCCTACATCTCCACCCTGAAGGGGGTCTTTCATCCCCGGCTGGCTTACCCGCGGAATTTGACGAAGTGACGGGCCTTCGCGTTCGTAGTGCGCTACGCAGCGAAGCGGAGTAGCGCCTGCGCCACTCCGCAGCGTCCCGGGGCTCACCACAAACACGCCACTCCGCCGTGGCTTACTATAAACACGCCACTTCGCTATGCTCCGTGGCTTACTACAAACACGCCACTTCGCTATGCTCCGTGGCTTACTACAAACACGCCACTTCGCTATGCTCCGTGGCTTACTACAAACAACCGCCGCTCCCTGGGGCAAAAAAGAGGGTTTGCGGGCGGCGGCGAAGCCGCCGCCCGCAAACCCTTACCGCCGATGACCTACCCCGCCGCCCAGCCCAAACTCTCCAGCCCGATCTCCACCGCATTGCGCAGAAGCGACGGCGAGGTCAGCAGCATCTTCAGATAGGTGAGAGCCGGACCCGGCCGCAGCGCCCAGGCCCGAAAGGCCCGCCGCGCCCAGCGCTCCAGGTCCTCCGCCCGCAAGTGAGGATAGTCCAGCACCGTGGAGCAGTCCATATCTACCTCCTCCCAGCGGACACCGGGACGAAACCAACCCTTCTCCACCACCTCAAAAAACAGCGGCGATCCAGGATACGGCGCGGCGATGTGGAAGAGCGCCAGGTCCAGCGGCAGGCGCAACGACAGGCGAATGGTCTCTTTGATCGTCTCCTCCGTCTCCCCGGGCAGACCGATGATGAAGTAGCCCCAGTTGCGGATGCCCGCCTCCTTAGCCCACCGGAGCGCCTGCGCCACCCGCTCCAGGCGAATGCCCTTCCCGGCCCGGCGCAGGACCTCCTCGCTGCCGGACTCAATCCCCCAAGAGATCATCCAGCAGCCCGCCCGCGCCATCATCTGCAGCATCTCCGGGTCCACGAAATCCACCCGACTGTTGCAGGTCCAGCGAAGGCGCCACTTCCGCTCCAGAATCCCCTCGCAGAGCCCCATTACCTGCTCCCGGCTCACGGTGAACAGGTCGGCGTACATGTGGACGTGGCGAATGCCCAGGCCGACCAGCATCTCCAGTTCGGCCAGGATGTTCTCCGGCGAGCGGAAGCGGACGGACTGCCCGTAGGAGACGTGTTTGATGCAGAAACGGCATCCCCCCGGACACCCCCGGCTGGTGACCACGAAGGTGTACGGACCACCGACCAGCGGGGCGCGGTACTTCTGCAACGGCAGCAGTTCGTGCCGGGGCAACGGCAGGTCGTCCAGATGACGGATAAAGGGCCGGTCGGGGTTGACCACAATCTCGTCGCCGTCGCGCCAGACCAGGCCACGGATGGCAGTGAGTGCCGTCCGGCGTTCCAGCGGGACGACCGTCCAAGCCGGACGCCAGTCCGGGTCGGCGCCGGCGAAGAGGCGCCCAAGGCGGGCGCGGACATCCGGTTCCACCTCGGGCCAGCCCTCCGGGCGCGGCACCTCCGTTGCCAGAGAGTCCAGCGTGTCCACCAGTTCCCGCAGCGTCAACTCCGGCTCCCCGCGCAGGGCGAAATCCAGCGCGGGGAAGGCGCGCATCGTCTCCCGCGGGATGGGGGTGACGTGGGTGCCGAAGGTAATGGTTGTGGCGCCCATGCTGCGGGCCAGAAAGACGCCGTACATGTCGTTGCGCAACGTGGGGGCGGTCACGTGGGTGACGTAGTAGCGGGGCCGTTTCTCCTCCAGCAGCCGCTCAAAATCGGCCCAGTCCATCCGCAGGGCAATGGCGTCCACCACCTCCACGCGCCGGTCGGGGAAGAGCGCGGCCAGTTGGGCCAGGCTGACCTGGGGCCAGATCATCCCCTCGCGGGAGCGGCGCCCCACCCGGTGCTGGCTGCGAATCCAGATGCCGCGATCGGGCGCGGGCGGGTTGACAAAGAGAATGTCCACCGCCCCAGCCTGCCGGGCGGCGATCCCGGCCCGCACCACCTCGTCGGCGTCAGGGAAGGACGGCGGGGGGACGTGCTCCCGCATTCCGGCGCCGCGGTTCACTCCACGCATGGTTGCCCTTCCAGGTCGTGGTTCACCCGAATCTCCCGCTGACTCAACTCCTCCAGGACACGCATGATAACCCAGAACACGGAAAGTTGCAGGCCGGTGAGCATCAGCATGGCCGCGCCCAGGAGGTAGAGCCAGAGCCGCTCTATCGGCCATCCGTTCAGGGAGAGCGCCAGACTTCCCGCCCCGATCGCCAGTCCGACCAGCATCGCCACCAGCCCCATCCAGCCGAAATGGTGCTCCAGGGGACGGTCAAAGACGGGGTTGCCGAAGAGTCCCTGGCGGACAGGCCGTTTGTGGAAGAGGGAGACCAGATAGTTGAAGGTCGCGCCCAGCGAGAAGAGGGTGACTCCGGCAACGGCGGCGAGAGCGGCAATGAAGACGGCGACGACGCCCCCGGGGCCCAAGTAGGTGATGCCGGAGAGCCGCATGCCCACAATCACCGCCCCGATGAGGCCCGTCAGCAAACCCAGCCCCAGGCCGATGCCGCCCAGGATGCGCACCGGGTTGTAGTTAAGCGCGGTCCAGATGATGGTGCGCAGGAAGCGGACGCCGTCCCGCAGCGCGTTCAGTTTGGACCGACCGACCCGTTCTCTGTAGGGGATGGGCACCTCCCGCATGCACACCTGTTCGTGGATGGCGCGGGTGCTCATCACGGGGGTGAAATTCAGGCCGTCGGGCAGGGGGTACAGGCGGGAGAGCATCTCCCGGCGGAGCACCCGCATCCCGCTGGCGCTGTCGCTGACGCGGTGGTTGCCCAGCAAACTGACCAGGGTGGCGAAGATGACATTGCCCACCCGCCGTACCAGGGGCATTTCGCTCTCCGCGCCAGCCATGCGGGAGCCGATGACCAGATCGGCGTTCTCCTCCAGGGCCACCCGGCAGAGGTCGGGAAAATATTCGGGGGGATATGTGCCGTCGGCGTCCAGGAACCCCAGCAGGTCCCCGCGCGCGTGGCTGAAACCGGTCTTCAGGGCAGCCCCATACCCCTTGTTGGTCACGTGACGGATCAGGCGGACTTCGGGATAGCGGGCGGCGATGGCGGTGGTGTTATCGCGGGAACCGTCGTCCACCACAATCAGTTCCATATCCTCCACGCCGACTTCCCGTAGGCGGGACCGGATGGAGAGGGTACGCTCAATAATCTGGGCAATACCGTGCTCTTCGTTATACGCCGGAATCACAATGGAAAGGACGTTCATCTTTTCTACCTCCACAAACGGGGTCGGCCCTCCTGGCGTCTCTCTGGAGGCCGGGTTGGGGGTGTTGGGGGCTCCGCTTTCACCGGAGGCGGGGAGTCGTCCAGTTGGCGGATCACCCGTGCGGGCACGCCCGCAGATAGGGTGCGGGGAGGCACGTTCTTTGTGACGACCGCGCCCGCCCCGACGACGGCCCCGGCGCCGATCTCCACCCCGTCCAGGATAATCGCCCCGGCCCCGATCCAGGCGCCGTCTCCGATACGAACCCCCCGGGCGGTGATGCCCTGCTGCATAATGGGTCGGTCGGGCTCATGGAACAGATGGTCCACCGCCAGAATCTGCACCCGCGGGGCCAGGAGGACGGATTCGCCGATATGGACGCCCCCCTGCCCGCGGATCAGGCAGAACTCACCGATGAAACTGTTGGCGCCCACCCAGATGCCGGAATGGGGCAACCCCCGAAAGTTGTAGACGTGCAGTTCGCTACAGTGCATCACAAATACGTTGTCGCCGATGAAGATGCCCCGGGGACAGGCATGCAGGTAGACCCCGTGGTCCAGATAGACGCGCTTGCCCAGATAGATGTTCGCAGGCTGGCCCAGGCGGACATGGTCTTCAATAATCGGCGGGCCATTGCTATGAAGGATCAACCGGTAGAGCAGCGCACGCATCCCGATGCCCACCAGTCCGGGAACGCCCCGCAGAAAGGCGAACAGGGTCTGCTCTAAGATGTAGCGGACCAGACGGGTGGACTGCCCCCGGATGTAATAACGCAGGGGACCCTCGCGGGCGGCGACGGTCGCCGCGTCCAACTCGCGGGAAATGAGTGTCTCCTGCTCCATACCCTACCGCACTCCCGCCGCGGGAATCGGAATGCGCCCGTATGCCCGTTCTTCCCGAAGAATCGTGCGGACGGCCATGTTCAGGTTCAGGGTGACCCGGAATCCTCGTTCGCCGGCGCGCCAGCAGCGGAGGAGTTCCCGCCCACCCCGGCCGGTCAGCACCAGAAACCGGCGACAGCCCGCCAGATGTCCGGCGACCATATCGCTCTGGGCGTCCCCGATGAGATACGATTGGGAAAGGTCAATGTCCATCTCCATAGATGCCTGGAAAAGGAGTCCCGGCTGCGGCTTGCGGCAGGTGCAGTTTTCGTCGGGGCGATGGGGGCAGTAGAGCACCCGGTCTATCCGCCCACCTGTCGCCTGGACCGCTCTGAGCATCCGGCGGTGAATGTCTTCCACTACCTCTACCGGAACGATGCCCCGATTGATAATGGCCTGGTTGGTGATGACGACAACGAGCAAATCGGTAGTACTCAAGCGGGCCAGGGCATCCAGAGCGCCGGGCAGGAAAAAGAATTCCTCCCAGCGTTTCACATGGTCTTTCCGATTCCGGCAAATCACGCCATCCCGATCAATGAATACAGCCCGTCGCATAGAAATTCCTTGTGGCCCCCATTGGATTTACCAACGCTCCTGCAGAGGACTCTCTTACTTCAACGAGCGGGGGATCCAGAAATCTCTCCCCTGTTGCGCCGAGTAGAAGGTCAAAGAGAGGGGCGGTTCAATGCGCTGCAGGCGTTGACGAAGGGTGGTGGAAGTCAAGTGGCACATGACCATGTGGATATCCTCAATCTGCTCCATGCAGTAGCAGGGAACCACAACCGGCACATCCACCATCCGGCTCAATTGACCGCCGTCAAAGCCGGAGAAACCGATGGTGATCCCCCCGCGCTGACGGGCCAGTTCCACTGCTCGCAAAACGTTGGGGGAATTGCCGCTGCCGCTGAAGGCAACGACCACGTCCCCCCGCGCGATCAGGCCGTTCAGTTGTTCGGCGAAGATGTCCTCATACGCCACATCGTTGCTCCAGGCAGTGATCAGGGGCACATTATCGGTCAGGGCAATCACCCGGAAGCGCGGGCAGCCGGGGACAATGGCCCCTTTCGCCAGGTCGCAGGCGAAATGGGAAGCGGTCGCCGCGCTCCCTCCGTTGCCCAAAGTGAAGACGGTGCTCCCCACATAGTTGGCGCTCAGCAGGACGTCAATCGCCTCGTCCAGCGCCTCCAGGGGGAGACGGCTCAAGACGGACTGTACTTCAGTCAGGTACTGGCAAATTTCTTTCACGACGGACTCCTCGTGTCTCTTCTTGGTTCAACCTTCTGCCAGGACAGGCGAAAGACGTCCTTTTACAGGCGGGCTGAGTCGGTGTTTGCCGTGTGAGAAACAGCCACAAAAGGATAACGAGGCGAGGAGCGGGTCCAGGGAATCCCCTGCATAATCTGGACGCCTTCATTTTCCATGAGAAACGGCCGCCGCTGAAGCCCCAGGGCCGTCAGGGCTTCGGTCACCGCATTCTGATGCTCTGGCGGACAGTAGAGCATCAGGAACCCCCCACCACCGGCGCCGGTTACCTTGCCTCCCAGCACCCCTCTTTCCCGAGCCACCTCGTAGCACTGATCCAGAAGCGGGGTCGTGATTCCCTCGGTCACCCGGCGCTTCTCCAGCCAGGAACGATGGAGCAATTCCCCGAAGGTTCGCAGGTCACCGTTTTCCAGCGCACGACGAATCTCCAGCCCCAGTTCCTTGATCGCCGTCAGACGTTGAATGGTCTCCTTATCCCCCTGCCTGCTGGCCTCCTGCTGCCGTTTCAGGATGGTGGAGGACTGGCGGGAGATGCCGGTGAAGAAGAGCATAATGCCCTGTTCCAGTTCCTGACGGGCCTGGGGCGGCATCCGCAACGGTTCCACCCGTACCTCATCCCGGAGAAACGTGATGCCGTTGAGGCCCCCGAAGGCCGCTGCGTATTGATCCTGCTTGCCTACAGGCATACCCAACTTGTTGATCTCAATGAAGCAGGCCAGTTCAGCCACTTCTCGGGGCCCCAGGTCCAGGCCACACCAGAAGGCCAGCGCTTTGATCATGGAGACCGCTACGCTTCCCGACGAACCGAGACCCGTCCCCGGGGGGACTTGCGAGGCCAGGAAGACCGTCAGCCCATCCCGGATGTTGAAGTAGTAGACAATCGCTTTCGGCAGACTCAGGTCCCCGTTCCAGATCAAATCTTCGCAGATCGGGCGCTGGGTGAAGGAGCGATAGTCGGCGGAGAAAATTTCCACCTCCCCTGGCGGGCCAGGAGTGAGGATGGTATAGACGTAGTAGTTGATCGTCGTGCTGACGACGAACCCCCCATATCGCTCATAGTAGGCGGGGATGTCCGTCCCTCCGCCCCCGAAACTGATCCGTACCGGCGCTCTGGCGATGAGCAGCATGATGTCTCCTTTCGGGCTCAGTAAGCCCCTTTTCCCTGGAGTACTACCCAGATCGTCTGGAACAGGATTTTCAGGTCCAGCCAGATGGTATAGTTCCGGATGTAGTACATATCCAGCCGTACCCGATCCTCATAGGAGAGGTCGGCTCGCCCGCTGATCTGCCAGAGGCCGGTCAGGCCGGGCTTGACAATAAGCAGATTATGCCGCCAGCGACCAAAGCGGGGCAGTTCCGCCGGGGTGATCATCCGGGGTCCCACCAGGCTCATCTCCCCTCGCAGCACATTGAAGAGTTGCGGCAGTTCGTCCAGACTGGTGCGCCGCAGCCACCTCCCAACCCGGGTCACCCGCGGGTCGTTGCGGATTTTCCCCGTCTGCTCCCACTCCGCCTTCAACTCAGGGTGGGATTCCAGATATGCCTCCGCGCCCACGATCATCGTGCGGAACTTGTAGGCATCAAAGATGCGCCCTTTCAATCCCACCACCCGTCGGCGGTAGATGGCTGGTCCTGGCGAGTCCAGCCGGACCAGAAGGGCAATCAGAAGCATCAGCGGCCCCAACAGAAGCAAAAGGGCCGCTGCGCCGACGTAATCCAGCGCCGTCTTCATCCAGGCATCCATCCCGGTGATCCGGGTGCGGTTCAGGCTGAACAGGGGGACAAACCCAACCTCCTGGACCTGAACGCCTGTGGTGAAGAGTTCGTAGAGCCCCGAGGAGAGGCGAATGCGCGGACGGTCTTCCCGGCTCCAGTCCCGGTACAGTTCCAGCAGTTCCTCACGCCGCAGGGCCGTGGGAACGACGATGACCTCCTCCACCTCCAGTTGCTGGATCAGGGTGCCCAGCGCCGATAATCCGTTCCATACGGGAAGGTCGTCTATTGGAGAAGTCACCGGATCCGTTGGGGCCAGGAAGCCCACCACCTCCATTCCGGCCTCGGGCGCGGTCCGCAACTGCGCCGCGACACTCTGCCCTTCATCATTGGTACCCACAATGAGCGTCCGTCGGGTGAATAGCCCGCGACGGCGCAGGTGGTAGATAACCCGGCGGTACAGGAACCGGGCCCCTCCGGTGGTGATGACCGATAGCCCCCAGGCAATCACCAGCCAGCCGCGGGAAATCTCTTCCGGGCCCTGGCGGTCCAGGAACCCGTAGAGGATCATCCCCACCAGCCCGGCAGTGCAGGCATTGAAAACGCTGGCGTACTCCTGAAGACCACCAAACAGATACTCCGGGTGGTAAAGATGGTAGAGGGCAAAAACGGCCAACCAGACCGGGACGGAAATCGCCGTGAGACGGATGTAAAAATCCGGTGATATCGGATTGTAATAGGGAAGCACCTGAAAGCGCAGGTAATAAGCCGCAAAGACGCTGAACACCATACAGAGCACGTCCAGAAGCGGCAGAGGCGTTACGGCCCACCAGATAGACCAGCGACGCTGTGCGGGCCGGATTCTTTCGGAGATCGGTACACTTCTTTCTACCAGAACCTCTTTACGGCTGGCTTCCAAAGATGTCCTCCTCGGTGCATCGGTGCATCCTTCTCTGTGTTCATTGTAGCGATAGTTCGTCAGAGTCTGGTGATGTAGAAATTTAAAATTGTTTAGAGTCGGCCGGAATGCGACAACTTCGGCCGCCCGTTCCTCATCCCCCCAGTTGCCCCAATCTCTAACTGCTTTTTACGAAATTTTTTACTCCAAACCAACCGCCTGCTCTTACAATGAATTTGGGACAGTATGGTTCTGTTTTTCTGTCGGGCGTGGGATATGCGCCCTTGCGCTGAAGGCCGGGATTTCGCAGCAGCGAAGGCACCGCAGGGCCTGCATCTCAGTCCCGTATCCCGAAACTTGATGGGGAGAGGTCATGTCCATAGAAACCCAAGTCCGGCAATATATCTTAGAAAACTTCCTGTTCACCGACGACGAAAACGCCCTCCGGAACGACGCGTCCTTCTTAGAAGAGGGCATCGTAGACTCCACCGGAGTACTGGAACTGGTGATTTTTGTAGAGGAGACCTTTGGAATTGAGGTAGCGGACGAGGAAGTTGTGCCGGAGAACTTTGATTCGGTAGAAAAGTTAGCTCGGTATGTGCGTGCTAAAATCCGGGAGTTCGTGCCCATCCAGATGGAACCCGCCGCGGTTCTGTGAGCAAAGGAGCGAGATTTCACTGCGGAGATGCAGAGTTATCTCCCTCTCTGCGGTGAGTCCCGTTCGTCGGTTGGGGATGGGGATTCAATGGATAGTTGCGTAAAGGGAATATGCTACCTGCAGGGTCCAACCATCGGCGCTGGATTATTGCCTTCGCCGCAGGACTGATGCTTATCATAGTTCTGGCCTGCCAGAACACCCCCGTGCCCACCGCAACCTGGGTTCCGCCCTATCTCCAGGTCTCGGTATGTAGCGGCACGGCACACGCCCGCTGGGCTGGTGCTTCCGACTGGACCCCCTTACAGAACGGCGATCAATTCGTAGTCCATAACCGGGGAGAGATCAGGGTCCAGGGGGAAGCACGACTCTGCCTGGGAGACGGCAGTGTGCTGGAACTCTCCCCCGGCACCCGAATAGAATTGCAAAACCCCAGCGCGTTTCCCCTGCTGGACATTTTGCTTCAGTACGGAGAAATCGTCCTGACCGCTCAGAAAGCCTCCTACCGCATCGGCACCCCGCTCGTCTCTATGACCCTTCTGGAGGTTCCCATCCAGGCCCGGATCCGTCTGACGGAGGGGACGACCCAGGTGAAGGTTGAAGAAGGCGCAATGAACTGCACGGTAGGTGAGGAAATTATCACCCTCATCCCCTGCTGGGAGATGCGAAAGCCAGAAGGGGAAGCCCTCTACATTGGCCAATTTTGCGCCACGCATACTCCTGCTCCTTCACCGACGCCCATCCGGACAACCGCCAGTCCGACGCAGCCCCCCACCGCGTCTCCCACCTCTTTGCCCCCCTCCCCCACTCCTTCACCGACACGCCCGCGCATCCTGAGAACACCCACACCCACCCTGCCCCCTCCCCAGTCTCCCACACCAACGCCCACGCCGGAGGCCCCACCCCCGCCACCGCCGCCTCCGCCCACTCAGCCTCCACCTACCCAGCCGCCACCTCCGCCAACCGATACGCTACCACCTCCGCCAACCAATACACCGGAGCGGCCCACACCGACCCCGGATCGAGGGACACCAGGGCCATGACCCGCATAAATCGCCTCTCCCACCTCTGGATCGCGCTCCTCCTGGCAGTCACAGGCGTAATTTGCATCGCGCTGACGTTCTCCCCCAATGTCAGCGCCCGCCCCGCCGCCCAGGAGGTCGCGCTGGTTATCTCTAAAACCGAAGACCGCGACCCGGTACCCGCCGGAGAATGGCTGGTCTACACGATCACCTATCAGAACCCCGCCACCGAAACGGTAACCGGCGTCATCGTCACCGACACGCTGGACCCCGCCCTCTCGTACCAATCCGCCGATCCCGAACCCGACGGCGGCCTGCCGGGCGCTCCCTACTGGAACATCGGCGAATTGACCCCATCGGCGACCGGAGAAATCGTCTTGACGGTGACCGTTTCCTCCCAACTGCCCAACGGCGCCGTGGTCACCAACACAGCAGTAATCGCCGGTACCGACGCGCCCCCTCAGTCCGTCCAGATCACCACCACGGTCGCCGCGCCCGTCCTACAGATCAGCAAAAAGGACCACCCCGACCCGGTTGTGGCCGGGGCTCCGCTGACCTATACCATCTTCTACACCAACGCCGGAGGCGCTACCGCCTCCGGCGTGAGAATTACCGATGTCCTGGACTCCCGCGTCGTTTACGCAGGTGCCTCCCCATCCCCCAGCGGCGGCACGCCCGGCGCTCCCTACTGGGATATTGGCCCCCTGACCCCTTCCCACTCCGACCAGATTGTCGTCAGCGTGACGGTGCCGGGCGGCCTGGGGGATGCCATCCTGACCAACGTCGTCTATATCGGCAGCAACCAGACCGCCCCCCAGTCCTTCACCGAGACGACGGAAGTGCTCTCCCACGGCGCGCCGGTTTCCCTGGCTCTCGCCCCGCCGACGGCGGCCATCTCTGCCGGGCAATCCGTCTCTTACACCCTTACCGCGTATGACACCTACAATAACTCCTGGGACGTCACCGCCGCGGGGAGTTACACGATCACCCCGGCCGCGGGAGGCCTGTGGGTGGGCAACCGGTACACCGCCAGTGTCGCCGGTACCTGGACGGTCACCGCGACCTACGGCGGGCTTTCATCTACAGCCCTCCTGACGGTGACTCCCGGCCCGCTGGCCTCCATCGCCCTTTCCCCCAAAGATGCCACCATCGCCGCCGGACAGACCCAGACCTACACCACGACCGCCTACGATTCGTTCGGGAACTCGCGCGGCAACGTCACCACCGACACGACCTTCAGCATTCTGGAAAGCGGACACGGGGGCTCCTGGATGGGGAACGTCTATTTCTCTGGCAATCCCGGCACCTGGACGGTACAGGGTCTGTACAGCGGCCTGACGGATACGGCCGTTCTCACCGTCCAGGCCCCCATTCTGACCATTATTAAAACCGACGGCCCCGACCCGGTGGACGCCGGAGCCACCTTAGCCTACACCCTCACCCTGCAGAACGCCGGCAACGAGGTCGCCACCGGCGTCGTCGTCACCGACGTCCTGGATGGTCGCGTCGGATTCGTCAGCGCCGATCCGCCCGCCCAACGGGTCGGCCAGACGCTCACCTGGACGCTGGCGAGCCTGCCCCCAGGCGCTCCAACTACTTTCCGCGTCACCGTCACTGTGACCTCCCCGCTCACCAACGGGACCGTCCTCACCAACCTGGCCTTCCTGGACTCCGACCAGACCCTCCCCCTCTCCACCACCCAGACCACCACCGTCCGCTCCAGCCCGCTGTTATCCATTGCCAAGACCGACGGCCCCGACCCGGTGGACGCCGGAGCCACCTTAGCCTACACCCTCACCCTGCAGAACGCCGGCAACGAGGTCGCCACCGGCGTCGTCGTCACCGACGTCCTGGATGGTCGCGTCGGATTCG
>Ga0209721_1000356_pt1 | contig 42915 bp, 45 predicted proteins | sample TshhotsprinmetaG_FD_184139 | JGI IMG/M metagenome (GOLD analysis project Ga0209721, IMG submission 184139) | Hot spring microbial communities from South Africa to study Microbial Dark Matter (Phase II) - Tshipise hot spring metaG (SPAdes)... | ecosystem: Environmental > Aquatic > Thermal springs...
AAAACTCTCTAATTAAGAAGCGAAAGGCAGTTTTTTAGAACTCTCTCTTTGAGATCTCTGAAAAAGTATTTAAAAAAGTATTTTTAGACTGGGGAGGTGGGGTGAAAAAGTCTTCGAGCGGATGCCTTCAATAGTTTGGCACTATCGATTAATACCCTTAAAATGCTTGGTTTTCTATAAAATGATTGTTAATCATTTAACTTCTAAATGACCCGCATTCGAAGGGTTTGGAACCCCACTTCCCCAGTCTCTTAAGGACTTTTTCAGTGATCTCCTCTTTTTCCTCTTGACATTAGATAAAATTAGTATAATTTTGTCATAAGAGACAAGCTTTTAAACAACCGGATAGAAACCATTTTAAACGCATAGCCCAGAAATCAACGGAAGGAGGTAATACCTATGAAGATCAAAGATATCATGACAAGAAACCCGTTCACCGTCGATAGTGAAACCCTGGTTATGGATGCTCAAAAGATCATGAAAGAAAATAACATTCGGAGGCTCCCTGTAGTCGATAGAGGCAAGCTGGTTGGAATCGTTACTCTCCATGACCTTCTCGAAGCATCCCCCTCACCAGCCACCTCATTGAGCGTTTATGAGTTGAACTTTCTCATTTCAAAGATGAAAGTGAAGGAGGTGATGAAAAAGAATCCAATCTGCCTTCCTCCAGATATGCCTTTTGAAGAGGCCTTAAAGCTCGGGCAGGAGAAGAAAGTCGGTTCATTCCCTGTGGTGGACAAGGGGAGGTTGGTTGGAATTGCAACCGAATCGGATATTGTTCGGGTACTGGTTCACGCCTTAGGGATTCGAGAAGAGGGATCGAGAATCACGATCGAGAGTGTGAAGGATGAAGATTTTAAGAAGATCACAGCGATTGCCAATCAACATGACGCCATTATTCTGAGCATGATCTCTTGGTTTAGGGAAGAGAAGAATGATTGGATGGTTGTGCTTCGATTGAAGACAAAGGAGACTGAGCCGATTGTGAAAGATTTTAGAAAGGGAGGTCTAAAGGTCACTTATATTGCATGAGAAAGGGATGAAAGGAGGGGTTTGAATGATCAAGAAGATTTCGGTCTATCCGGAGAAGTGCACAGCATGTCGCCTGTGCGAGTTGGGTTGTTCATTCAAAAAGATAGGGGAGTTTAACCCCATTGCCTCCAGGGTGCGCGTCTCCATTTTTGGGGAGGATGCCTTTTATACGCCAATCATCTGTACCCAATGTGATGAAGCCTGGTGCCTAAAGGCATGCCCGAGTGGTGCTATCTCACGAGACGTTGGAGCGAAGGTGGTGAAGATCGATCCAAACCGATGTGTGGGTTGCAGGATGTGTACGATGGCCTGTCCTTTCGGAACGATCACCTATTACACGCCAGAAGGGAAGGCGATCAAATGCGATGAGTGCGATGGTCAACCCGAGTGTGTCCTTTTCTGCCCGACTGGGGCATTGAAGTATGAGGAGGAGTCCACTCCCACACGATTGAAGCGAGTGGCCACTGCGCGAAAGCTCGAATCTTCCTCAAAGGAGGTGCAGCCATGAAGGGATGGATTGGAAAGATATTGAGAGTTGATCTCACCAAGGGTGAGTGGAAGGCAGAAGATTTGGACCGAAATTTAGCGCAGAAATTTATCGGCGGAAGGGGTCTCGGTTCAAAGATCCTCTACGATGAGATCGATCCAAAGATCGACCCCCTCAGTTCAAATAATAAGTTGATCATGGCCACCGGACCTCTGACAGGGACAAGCGCCTCTGCGGCAGGGAGATATATGGCCATCACCAAATCTCCACTGACTGGGACGATCGCTTGCTCTAATTCGGGCGGCCAATTTGGAGCAGAACTTAAGTTCGCAGGATTCGATCTGATCATTGTCGAAGGTAAAGCAAAAGAACCGGTCTATCTCTATGTGGAAGATGGAAAGGTTGAAATCAGGGATGCCAAGCATCTTTGGGGAAAGACGACCCATGAAACGACAGACCAGATCCTTTCAGAGACCGATATGGATGCGAGGGTGGCCTGTATCGGTCCAGCTGGAGAGAAGCTGGTCCGATTTGCTTGCATCGTCAATGAGAAGCATCGAGCTGCAGGTCGCTCCGGTGTTGGCGCTGTGATGGGTTCGAAGAACCTGAAGGCGATTGCCGTGAAAGGAACTGGAAGTGTAAGCGTTGCTAATAAAGAGGCATTTCGAAAGGCAACGCTCGATGGTTTTCAGAAGGTCAAGGCTAACCCGGTCACCTCGGCTGGATTGCCTGCCTATGGAACCGCCATCCTGGTCAATGTGATCAATCAGCATGGACTCTTTCCCACAAGGAATTTCCAGCAGGGAGTTTTTGAAGGGGCTGAAAAGATCAGTGGAGAGAGCATTGCCGATCAGATCCTAGTACGAAATCGGGCCTGTTTCGCCTGTCCTATTGGCTGCGGGAGGGTGATCCGGGTGACCGATCCCAAGTATGCTTGTTTTGGCGAGGGGCCTGAATATGAAAGTGACTGGTCGCTTGGAGCCTGTTGTGGTGTGGACAATATTAATGCCATTGGGAAAGCGAACTACCTTTGCGACATCTTAGGCATGGATCCCATCTCTACGGGTGTGACGATCGCCTGTGGAATGGAGCTGTTCCAGAGGGGGATTCTCTCAACCAAAGAGGTGGGAGGTTCCCTCAACTTTGGAGATGCGGATACCATGTTGGAGATGGTGAGGGCAATTGGTTACCGTGAGGGATTTGGAGATCTATTGGCAGAGGGGTCCTACCGATTGGCTGAGAGATTCGGCCATCCCGAGTATTCGATGAGCGTGAAGAAGCAGGAATTCCCGGCCTATGATGGAAGGGGAGCGCAGGGCATGGGGCTTCAGTATGCGACCTCAAACCGTGGAGCCTGCCATGTAAGAGGCTATATGGTGGCTGCGGAAATTATGGGTTCTCCGCAAAAACTCGATCCGTTTGATACAGAGGAGAAGGCCGGGTGGGACAAAGGGTTTCAGGATACCACAGCCGTGGTGGACTCATCAGGGATCTGTCTCTTCAATACCTTTGCTTTTGGTGCTCCAGAGATTCTCGAATACCTCAGGGCTGCCACTGGCATGGAGATGACCCTTGAGGATTTGATGAAAGCCGGTGAGCGAATCTGGAATCTGGAGAGGCTCTTTAATCTTAAAGCAGGTCTGACGGGGAAAGATGATTGCCTGCCCGAACGGTTTACCAAAGAACCCATGCCAGAAGGTCCTGCCAAAGGGCATGTGGTGCGATTGGAAAAGATGCTCCCTGAATATTATGAGCTTCGGGGGTGGGATAAAGATGGCGTGCCAACAAAAGAGAGATTGAAGGAATTGGGTTTAGAATAGAGAATTCAGTTCTTTTTGGTAGGGGGCAGACCTTGGGTCTGCCCCCTACCTTTTCCTTGAGGAGCGGATATGCCAAGAAAGCGGAAAAAGCGGGTGGTTATTATCGGCAACAGTGCAGCTGGTCTTTCAGCCTTAGAAGCTTTTAGAAATCGGGATAGGGATTCAAAAGTTATCATGATTGATAGGGAACCGGTGTTAGCTTATTCCCGGACGATTACTCCCTATTTTATCATGGGGGGTGTTAAGCAGGAGGAAGACCTCTTTTTGCGGACCAAAGATTATTACAAAGATTTCGGCGTCAAAACACTTTTTGGTGAAGAGGCCCTTGGAATTGACATGAGATTTAGGGAAGTCCTGTTAGACAGTGGGAAGAAAGAACCTTTCGATCTTCTTCTGATTGCAACAGGAAGTTCTCCCATAAAACCCAAGATGCAGGGAGCAAAACCTGAGGGGATAGGTGTGCTAAGAAGCCTTGCCGATGCAAAGTATTTAAAAGAGATGAAGCCAAAAGTGAAGAAAGTTCTTTTTTTAGGTGGCGGATTGGTCTCCCTCCAAACGCTTCAGGCCATGTTTACGAGGAGCGGACAGTATACCCTCGTGGTGAAATCAGATCAGATTTTCTCTCAAACCATGGATCGAGATGGAGCTGAGATGATCGAAAATCACTTAAAGAAAATGGGGGTTCAGATCATCAAGGGAAAAGAGGTCGTTCGATTAAAAGGGGTAAAAGGTTCGAGGGTGGCCATCCTCGATGATGGGCAAGAGATCGAGGCCGATTTTATCTTTGCAGGGAAGGGAGTCAGACCCAATATTGATTTCCTCCGAGGCAGCGGAATCAAGAGCCGGAATGGAATCTTCGTCAACGACCGTATGGAGACGAATGTCGAAGGAGTCTATGCGGCTGGCGACGTAGCCCTGGCAGCGGACTTCTTCTCAAAAGAGAATGTGAGCTATGGCCTATGGCCTTCTGCTGTGGAACAAGGGGAGATTGCGGGAAAGAATATGGCAGGTCAAAAGGAGATCTATCCAGGAAACCTCAGAATGAACGTGACCCGAATCTTTGCCATACCGATTGCCTCCATTGGAGAGGTTCGATCTTCAAAGGTTGCAGAATCACTTGTCAGAAAAGACGAGAAGAGGAACATCTATCGCAAAATCTGTCTCGATGAAAAAGGAATCCTCATTGGAGCCATACTGATTAACCAGGTGGATGACCTTGGGGTGCTCCATGGACTCATCCGTGGGCGAAAAGAGATAGGTGCCCTCAAAGCGAGTTCTATATGGAGATCACCGATCAACTATGGTTTTGTGTATAAGAATATATTGCAAGGGAAAATATGAAGAAGATCCAACCTAAAGGTTGCAAAAGCGGGCATGGGCAGGTTCCGCAAAGTGCGGGACTTCAAACGGCTATGGATATAGAGAAAACTTAAAAGGAGGAGACATAATGAGAATCAAGGACGTGATGACTAAAAACCCCATTACAGTGAACCCCGACACATTGGTCTTAAAAGCACAAAAGCTGATGAAGGACAAAGGTATCCAGAGACTGCCTGTCGTAGATAAGGATAGACTGGTGGGGATTGTCACCAAATACGACCTTCTTGAAGCCGTTCCCATTAAAGGGACTTCTGCGAATCTTTATGATCTGAACATTGTACTTTCGCAGATGAAAGTGAAAGATTTGATGAAAAAAAACCCGATTACGGTCACCCCTTATACACCTGTGGAAGATGCCCTTCGGATTGGACAGGAGGAAAAGATCGGTTCCTTTCCTGTCGTTGAGGATGGGAAGTTGGTGGGAATTGCAACCGAGTCAGACATTGTGAGGTTTCTCATCCGGACCCTTGGCATTGGCGAAGAGGGATCAAGAATCACGTTGACTGGTTTGGGAGAGAAGTTCGGTGAGCTTGAAAGGATTATTTCCCTCATCAGTCAACATAAGGTGACCATCCTCAGCATGATCCTTCTTCCCAAACGGAAAAGCGGAGAATGGATGATTGCCCTCCGTTTAGACACGAAAAATCCTAAAACGGTCATTCAACAGTTAAAAAAAGAAGGTTTTGATGTGAGTTGGGCAGTTGCCTCGGTTAAGGCAGAATGGTGAGTGCAACCGCATTCTTCATAAGGAGGAGATCGTAATGGATTTGATGGAGGCCATACTGAAGAGACGAAGCATTCGGAAATATAAGTCTGATCCTGTCCCGCAAGAGGTATTGAGAGCATTATTGGAGGCGGTCCGATGGTCTCCTTCCTGGGCCAATACACAGTGCTGGGAAGTGATCGTTGTAAAAGATCAGAAGGCGAAGTCAGATCTGGCCACCGCTCTTTCCAAAGGGAATCCTGCGCTTGCCTCAATGACCGATGCACCGGTTGTGATTGTCCTGATCGGGAAAAAGGGAGTCTCTGGATTTTATAAAGGTCAGCCGGCAACGGTTAAGGGAGACTGGCTGATGTTCGATACGGGCATTGCCATACAGACGCTCTGCTTGGCTGCTCGTGGGCTGGGACTGGGAACCGTTATTGTGGGATCATTCGATCACAAGAAGGCAGAAGCGATTTTAGGGGTTCCACAAGACAGAGAGGTCGTGGCCATGACTCCGCTCGGATATCCGGCGACCGAAGGTGTGGCACCCAGAAGGAAAGAAATTCCAGAGTTTGTATTTTATGAGAGGTATGGTCAAAAAGAGTGAGAAATATTTCTCGGCCTTGACACGAGTGGTGAGATGTCAAATGGCAGAGTTCAAAGGTCAAATGAATTCCGAAATCAAAATGGTTAAAGAAGATTTGACCTTTGCCCATTTGTCATTGATTGGGTATTTGAACTTTGAAATCTAGGCTTAAAAGAAGGGGTAATGGTAGCGAGATGATTCCAGAAGAGATCCTTCGTTCGCTTGTCCTTCAAAACGATTCGAAATTGGTCATGGTCGTCATTGATGGGCTTGGTGGCCTGCCAGTGAGAGGTAAGACCGAACTCGAGACCGCAAAAATTCCAAATCTTGATCGTCTTGCCTCTAAATCCATCTGTGGACTGATCGATCCCATCTCCTACGGGATCACACCCGGGAGTGGTCCTTCCCATCTGGCCCTCTTTGGTTACGATCCGTTTCAATATGAGATCGGAAGAGGGGTGATGGAGGCCCTGGGAATTGGGTTGACGCTGACCAAAGATGATCTGACAGCACGGGGCAATTTCGCAACGATTGACGAAAATGGGGTCATCCTCGACCGAAGGGCAGGTCGGATACCAACGGAGAAGAATGAGGAGATCTGCCAATTCCTACAGAATGAGGTTAGAGAAGTTGATGGAGTGCGCGTCTCCATATATCCAGGAAAGGAACATCGTTTCGTCATCGTTTTTCAGGGAGAGGGGTTGAGAGATGAGCTGACCGATGCCGATCCTCAGAAGGATGGGCTTAGAGTCAAAGGGACAGATAGTCTTACCCCAGAAGCCCAGAGAACAGCGGATATTGTGAACAACTACCTGAAAAAGGTTAGGGAGGTTCTTAAAGCTTTCCATCCTGCCAATATGGTTCTATTGAGAGGGTTCTCAAAGGTCCCTGATATTCCTTCGATGTCAGAGAGGTTCAAACTGAGACCTGCCGCCATTGCCACCTACCCCATGTATCTGGGATTAGCTAGGCTTGTGGGAATGGAAGTTTTGAAGACCGGTGAGACGCTCAAGGATGAAGTGGAGACCCTGAAGAGTCATTTTGATCAGTACGATTTCTTCTATCTCCATTTTAAAAGAACGGATTCGGCTGGAGAGGATGGCGATTTCAAAAAGAAAGTGAGGGCCCTCGAAGAGATTGATCAGATTATCCCCCTTATCTTGAGGTTGCGACCGGATGTCCTTGTGGTTACCGGAGATCACTCCACCCCTGCTCTCCTGAGATCACATAGCTGGCATCCTAATCCAATCCTTCTTTATTCAAAATATATTCGGCCGGATGGGGTTCGGCGGTTCACAGAACGTCAGTGTCAGAAAGGGGAGTTAGGCAGATTTCCAGCCATGGAGATCCTTCCGCTCATGTTAGCCAACGGGTTAAAGTTAAAAAAGTTTGGAGCCTGAGATACATCTGCGATGTGGCAATAACCAATACCCAAATTCCAATAATCAAATAAGCTCCAATACCCAATTTCCGAATAACCAATCTTGCGGTATTTACATTTGGTCATTATCATTTTGGTTATTATTTGGTTATTGGCGCTTGGATATTGGTGATTAGAGATGAAGTCTTACCGATACCTTTACGGTCCTGTCCCTTCAAGACGATTAAGAAGATCACTCGGAATTGATCTCGTCCCCCATAAGATCTGCACTTATAACTGCATCTATTGCCAGATTGGAAAAACAACCTTAAAGACGATGACTCGGAGAGCCTATGTTCCTTCCGAAGAAATCCTTGAAGAAGTGAAGCACTTCTTAAAAGAGGAGCATCTTTCCATTGATTATCTCTCCCTGAGCGGGTCAGGAGAGCCGACCCTCCACTCTCAAATCGGTTCGATCATTGAAGGAATAAAGGCGGTCACTTCCATTCCTGTTGCGGTCATTACCAATGGATCGCTTCTCAATCTGGAGGAGGTTCGAATGGACTTGCTCCATGCGGATGTCATTCTTCCTTCGCTGGATGCTGTCTCATCAGAGGTTTTTTCAAAGATAAACCGCCCAGTAGAAGAGCTTTCTGTAGAGGCTGTGATGGAGGGTCTGGTTCAATTCAGGTCTATCTACAAAAGCAGAATCTGGCTGGAGATCCTCTTTTGTAAAGGGGTCAACGATGGTGAGGATGAGCTTTTACGCATGAAAGAGACCATTGCCCGAATCAAACCCGATTGGATCCATATTAATACGGTGGTTCGGCCACCCTCTGAAGAATGGGTAACTCCCTTGAGTCAGGAGGAATTGGAGAAGATAAAAGGGTTCTTTGGGGATAAGACTTCCATCATCTCAGAGTTTGACCGCCATCATCTCCACCTGGCCGAAGGAGATATTAAACAGATGATCTTGAAGATTTTAAGAAGGAGACCGCTTTCCTTCAGCGATCTCTCAAAAGGGATGGGAATGAGGAAGGATGAGCTTGATGAATATCTTGCCACCCTCCTTCGAGAGGGAATGATTCAGTCTCGTCGTATTGGGAATTCCATTTACTTTGAAATCTTAAATCGTAAAGACCAAAGCTTTTGATCGCTGGACGTATAATCGTATCCCCTTCCATCCAATGCGAGTCAGCCAGGTTCTCCCCCATTAGGGAGAGAACCTGGCTGAGGAATTAGGCTTTTATAACCTCAAACGAAATCTGTCCATCCTCATATTTCAGTGGTCTAACGGAGACGTCCAGACCGACTTTTATCTCTTCAGGCTTCAAATCTTTTGCCAGCCGAGCGAACAATTTAAGGCCACCACCAAAGTCCACGACCCCCATAGTGTACGGAGGATCCGTTTCGAAACCGAGAGGGGCATAGTAGGCTGTCGTAAATGTCTCAAGTTTCCCTTTTCCAGGCATTTCAAACCAGTCCATATTCTTTGAGAGGCATTTTGCGCAGTCTACCCTCGGAGGAAAGTATTTGGCCCCGCAATCTTTGCAAACAGTTCCCTGGATCTTACCCTCTAACAGAAAATCAACGAATTTCGCCGTCTTGGTAAAGGCTGTAAAGCTCTTCCGTCCGAATTTTTCAAATCCCATATCTAACCTCCAATGAAGATAGTCATTGCTAATTTTGGACTGAATTTTTATGAATCTCTGCCAAAGATGGTCACATTTCCGTAGAGTCCAACTCCGCCGATGTTGTGCGTAAGCCCGATATCCGGCTCGCCTGGTACCTGCATGGGCCCTGCCTCACCGCGAAGCTGTAAGACGATCGTTCGAATTTGGGAACCACCGGTTGCTCCAATAGGATGTCCTTTGGAAAGGAGTCCACCGTCGATGTTGACTGGGATTCGTCCCTCTTTGTATGTTGCTTTCTCGCGGATGAGCTGTTTTCCTTCGCCGATTGGGGCGAATCCAAGGCCCTCATACGCCATGATCTCGGCGATGGTGAAACAGTCATGGACTTCAGCCACCTTCACATCTTTAGGCGTAATTCCGGCCATCTTGTAAGCCTGGGCAGCCGCCGCATAACCCACGCTGAGACCCTTTGTAAAATCGGGTCTTGCGGCCATATTGACTGCTTCCGAGGCTGCGCCGATCCCTAATATCCAGACCGGTTTCTTTGAAAATGTTTTTGCTTTTTCGGCATTGGCCAGAATGATACATGAACTTCCATCTGCATTCGCACAGCAGTCACCCACACGGAGCGGCCATGCAACCGGGCCAGCCATTTTTGCCTCAGGGTCTCCCTGTTTGAAATCTTCGGGTTTGATCGGCTTCCTGTAGACGGCTCGATCATTAATCACACCATAGGTGGAGGATTTAATCCGAACATTCATCATATCCTCATGGGTTAGGCCATGCTTTGCCATATAAGCCTGTGCATAAAGGGCATAATAGGCTGGCATCATCGTACCAAAAGGTGCCTCCCACTGAATATCAGAGCCCCTGCCCATTCTCTCCTGGGATTCCGCTGAGGAGAGCTCGGACATTTTCTGAAATCCGAGGACGACGACAACATCATGAAGGCCTGACTTAATCATGCTATAAGCCACTTTAATACCGGTACTGCTTGAAGAACAGATCGTCTCCACATAGAATGTGGGTTGTGGGATCAGCCCCAGATACTCTGCGAGGACACCTGCTGGAGATCGTTGCTTGTCATATTCAGGAGCCGAACAGAAAATGGATGCGTCTATCTCTTTCTGTGTAATCCCGGCATCCCGGATAGCTTCTCTAAAGGCATCAAATGCCAGCTCGCGTATTGAACCATCATAACCTCTCACAAAAGCGGTCTGCCCAACACCGATAACTGCTACCTCTTTTTTCATCAAGATCCTCCTTTCTTTTTACCCCGTATTACCCTATACGGAATCTCTAACGCGTTTTGTGGAACTTTAAGATAAATGAGAAATTATTTTTTTTCAAGTGGATTTTTCTGAAACTTCGCTACGGCTCTCTGGTGCTCCTCAAGATTGGTAGAAAAATGGTGGGACCCGTCATTTTTTGAGACGAAATAGAGATAGGGGACCGAAGCAGGGTATAGGGCGGCCTGTATGGACGCCTTTCCCGGGTTGCAGATCGGGGTTGGAGGGAGCCCCCCAAAGAGATAGGTGTTATAAGGAGTTGACTTTAAGAGATGCTCCTTGGTCAGGTTTCCATCAAAATTTTTGATTCCATAGATGACCGTAGGATCACTCTGAAGGGGCATTCTGATTTTCAAACGGTTGTGAAAGACAGCAGATATAAGCGGTTTTTCTTCAGGGAGAGAGGTCTCCTTTTCGATGATGGAGGCAAGAGTGACCACCTCGAAAGGATGCATCCTGAGTTGAGAAGCCCTCTCTATCAGTTCAGGTCCAAAGGTTTTCTGAAATTGCTGGACCATGATCCGGATGACCTCTTCAGGCTCCATCTCTTTGATAAGGTGATAGGTGTCTGGAAAGAGATAACCTTCGAGGGTGAGGCTACCATCCTGTTTTGAGGGAGGGCGGGACGGCATCAAGAGGTGATCGGAGAGTCCAAGGGAAGCGATGAAGGAAGGAGAAGAAACCTTTTGGAGAAAGGCTGATTTAGTAACGATACCTGAGTCCTCAAGAAGTTGTGCAATCTGAGAGAGCGTATAGCCCTCGGGAACGGTGATGAGGTGCTGTTTGACCTGTCCTTTGATCAAGGTATCGAGGACCTTTAAAGATGACATCTTCGGAGGAAATTCATACTCTCCTGCCTTGATGGTTCCTGTCTTTTGGAGTAGGGTTGCCATGATGATAAATAGATCCTTATTTCGGATGATCCCCTCCTTTTCAAGCATGGCAGCAATGCTTCGGAAAGACATTCCTCTCTTAACCGTCAACATCCTGTTTGAAGAAGTTCCAGAAGGGGGCATGATAAGAAACCAGAACAGGAGGAAACTGACCATTAAGAGGAGAAAGAGGCTGATGAGGAGAATCTTATGTTGACGGAAGAAACTCATTTTTCTGCCTCACGGTTTGGTGGAGATATCCCTGCAAAATAAGGACAGCAGCCAATTTGTCAACCACTTCCTTTCTTCTCTTCCTTGAAAGGTCGGCTCTAATCAGGGTCTTTGACGCTTCAACTGTTGAAAACCTCTCATCCCATGTCTCCACAGGAAGTGAGATGTTCTGTCTGAGCCATTCGATCCATTCTAAAACCATTTCTGCCTGCCTGCCCAGAGTGCCATCCATCTTTTTGGGAAGGCCAACAACGATCTTCTCAATCCTAAATTTAGAGATGATTGAAGAAAGTTCACGAAGGTCGTCTTCCATTCCCTTACGTTTGATGATTTTTAAGCCCTGGGCGGTTATTCCAAGCTCATCACTCACAGCCACTCCAATCGTCTTTAGACCAACGTCCAACCCCATAATCCGCATAGGACCCTTATCGCCCATTTGACTCTTTTTTGTCAATAGTTTTTGGTTTTTCTAACTGGATATCCATTATTGATACAAACGAAATAAATGTAACACTTTAGGGTTTTGAAAAATCTTTCATAAAATCCCTCCGACCTTCCTCCTTTAACAAGCTCAGGACGGTGCGTCTTGTCGAACCGTTTGCCAAAGGGAGGAGTCCCTCGCCTCATGAGATTTCCCCTTTGAAAAAGCGGGATTGAGGGGGCCTTGTGGTTTTACGATATCTTGTCAAACCTCTTTTTAAAAGAGTTAAAGTATTACGATTTTTTAAATTTATCAATCGTTTCTGTTAAAATTTATAACTTATAGTAATTACAAGAAAAAGAAAATTTCCTTGACAATAGTTGGTCTGTTTGTTATAAATTGCACAATCTAATCTGGAGGGAGGTTGGTTTTATGGATTTTTTATTATCGGATGAGCAACAGGCAATGCGGGATATGGCAAAAAACTTTGCCGAGAAGAAGATCGCTCCCACCATGGAAGAAGATGAAAAAGAACACCGCTTTCGGAAAGAGATTGTTAAGGAGATGGCAAATCTGGGATTCTTTGGCTGTATCGCACCGGAGAAATATGGTGGAAATGAGACCGGATATCTCGCGGCCTCGATTATGGCAGAGGAGATTGCAAGGATTTCACCCTCCTGGGGACTTCCCTTTAATCTTCAGATGAATTCGATCCAATCCGTCCTTCTTAATTTTGGCACAGAAGAACAGCGAGAGAGATATATTCCCAAATTGATCAATGCGGATCTGTTAGGTTGCTTTGCTATCACCGAGGCGAATTCAGGTTCTGATGTGGCCTCCATGAAGAGCGCTGCTGAAGAGAAGGAGGATTGTTTTATCCTGAACGGAAGCAAGATGTGGATCTCTGGGATTCCGGTTGCAGATTTAGGGATCGTCTATGCCTATACTGACCGCTCCCTGAAACATCGCGGGATCTCCGCCTTCCTTGTCGATATGCATTCACCTGGAGTGACCCAGAAAGCCATTGAGACAAAACTGGGGCTTCACTGTGCACCCACCGGAGAGATTTACTTCGATAATGTTAAAATACCAAAAGAAAATCTCGTTGGGCAGAAGGGAGATGGGTTTAAGATCTGCATGTTCATGCTGGACAATACAAGGCTCTCTTGCGCCGCAAGGGCAGTGGGGGTGGCAAGAGCCTGCAAAGAGCACTCTGTCCGTTATGCCAATGAGCGTGAGCAGTTCGGACAACCGATTGCCAATTTCCAGATGATCCAGGAGCAGATCGCCGAGATGTTCGTCGAAGAGGAAGCGGCAAGACTTTTAGTTTATCGGGCAGCTTGGAACCGAGATCGGGGACAGAGAAATACGATTGAGATATCCTGCGCCAAATTTTTTGCCGCTGAAGTGGCTGTAAGAGCGGCCAACACCGCCGTCAAGATTTTTGGTTCTTATGGATTTTCAAGCGAATATCCGGTTGAGCGATTTTATCGGGATGCTAAGTCTTACCAAATCGTGGAAGGGACATCGAATGTTCAGAAGATGATTATCGCAAGGAGTGTACTGGGACTTAAATAATTCAATCGGTTCTTAATAGGAGGTTAGCATTATGGGAACACCTGTGACAGTGCCAATGGTGGGTAAAATTGTATCGGTTTCTGTGAAAGTAGGAGATCAGGTCAAAGAGGATGATCAGGTGGCCGTGCTTGAGGCGATGAAGATGGAGATGCCGATTGTGGCTCCGATCACTGGGATGGTAAAAGAGGTGTATGTGAAACCAGGCCAGGAAGTGGAAGCCGAAGCCTTAATAGCCATGATCGAATAGTGAGAGAGGAGTAAAGGCCAAGAGAATGGATATTGAATTTCTGTCCAAAGTAAGAATACGGCCAATGACAAACGGAGATTTAAGTGCGATCGTTGAGATCGATCGCAAAGTGATCGGTCAATTGAGGCCCGATTACTGGAAAAATATCATTACTCAAAAGCCGGTCTATCCGCTTTCTTCCCTGGTGGCTGAGCATGAAGGAAGGGTGATCGGATTTGTAGTGGGTGAGGTAAGCGGATGGGAATTCGGCGTTCCTGATACGGTTGGATGGCTTACGATCATCGGAGTCGACCCAGATTATCAGCATAAAGGCGTGGCGAAGATGTTGGGTCAGGAGTTTGTTAGGAATTTGAAGGCCATTGGCGTCAAAGTCATCTATACCTTGGCGAATTGGAATGATTGGGATCTCCTCAAGTTTTATAGGGATATGGGTTTCAACAGAGGGGGAGATATGATTAATCTGGAGCTGAAGGTTGAGTGAAGTTAGAACGAAAATGGATGGAGGCAACGTATGGGACGATTAGAAGGAAAAGCAGCGGTTGTGACCGGAGGCGGAAGAGGTATTGGGAGAGCCATCTGCCTTGCTTACGCAAAGGAAGGGGCGGATGTGATCGTCAATTATGCATCACAAGATAAGCCCGCCCAGGAAGTGGTGGAGATGATCGAGAAGATGGGACGAAAAGCGGTTGCTGTCAAAGGAAATGTCGCCCTTAAGGCCGATGTAGATAAGATCATCAATACCTGTGTGGACCAATTTGGAAAGATCGATATCCTGGTTAATAATGCAGGGGTCTCCAAACCGGGTATGCTTCATAAAATGACGGAGGAACAATGGAATGAGGTGATCGATATCCAGCTCAAAGGGCCATTTCTCTGTACCCAAGCTGCCTCCAAGTATATGATGGAGCGAAAATATGGAAGAATCATCAATGTTACCTCTTCAGCGGGATTATGGGGAACCAAGGGACAGATCAATTATAGTGCAGCAAAGGGAGGCATCGTCGCTCTGACCAAATCAGCCGCACGGGAATTGGCCGGTTTTAATATTACTGTGAATGTCGTCCAGCCGGGGTATGTCAGCACTGAGATGTTTGATAAAGTGAAATCAGACCCAAAGCTGTTAGCGATCTATACAGGAAGGATCTTGCTGGGTCGTTTTGCAGAACCTGAAGAGGTGGCTCCAACCTTCGTCTTTCTGGCATCGGATGAGGCAAACTATATCACGGGTCAGCTCATCTGCGTGGACGGCGGATTAGGAATGACTTAATAAGGATGAAATTCGAAGCACCAAATACGAATTTTGAAACAATATCGAATGACTAAATTTTAAATTGTTCCAAACAGAATCGTTTAGAAAATTTAGATTTAATGATTTGAATTTGTTTCGGATTTCGGTATTCTGAATTCGGATTTTAATAAAAAGAAGGGGGTGAATGTTATGACACAATTACCAGATAAGATTGAAACTTGGCAAATGGTTCAACCCACCACAAAAAATAAAGAGACAGGGGAGGTGATACCTGGAAAATTGGCAAAAACTTCCATCCCGGTTCCTGCTCTGGCGCCGGATGAGGTCTTGGTGAAGGTTGCTGGCTGTGGGGTCTGCCATACCGACCTGGGATACTTTTACGATGGCGTTCCTACGGTATCGAAACCACCCCTCACGCTCGGCCATGAGATTAGCGGGACCGTGGTCGCAGGCGATGAAAAGTGGATCGGCAAAGAGGTGATTATTCCAGCGGTCATGCCCTGCCGAAAATGTCTGCTCTGTAAGACAGGCAGAGGCAATCGTTGTCTGGCCCAGAAGATGCCCGGAAATAGCCTCGGAATCTACGGAGGGTTTTCGAGTCACATTCCTGTTCCCTCCATTGATCTCTGTGAGGTGAGAAACCGTGGCAATATCCCTCTTGAGCAATTGGCTGTGGTGGCTGATGCTGCAACCACACCCTACCAGGCAGCCAAACGGGCAGATCTCCAGCCTGGAGACAATGTCATCATTATTGGCGTCACAGGAGGGGTAGGCGTTTACATGGCTCAGACTGCCAAGGCTCTTGGTGCCAAAGCAGTGATCGGCATCGCGAGAAATCCTGAAAAACTGAAGAGGGCATTGAATTATGGGGCTGATTTTGTGATCAGCTCTCAGGACAAACAGATCAAGGATATCCGGAATGAATTTCGAGATATCTGCAAAAAAAATGGCCTGGAGGCTGGATTTGGATGGAAGATCTTCGAAGTGAGCGGCACCAAGGCAGGGCAGGACATGGCCCTTGAGCTCCTCTCTTTCACCGGAAAACTGATTCTGATTGGCTTTGGGATGGCCAAAAATGAATACAGTGTGTCAAGATTGATGGCTTTTGATGCAGAGATCATCGGAACCTGGGGATGCTTACCCGAGTACTATCCCATCGTGCTCGATATGGTCCTTTCAAAAAAGATTGATATTGCGCCCTTTACCGAGACCCGACCGATGAGCCAGATTGCAGCCGTCTTTAACGAGGTTCATAAGGCCGGATCACCGGAGAAGAGAATCGTTCTTACGCCCGATTTTTAAGTATTCGATGAATTTGCCTGATATGAATTAAACCCATACTAAAAAGAGAAAGGATGATATTATTTCGCTGAATTGGATGCCAAAGGAACATGAATTGAAGAACCATAGTCGTTATGGTTCGGAGCATTGGGGAACAGAGCCCCCATGTACGGTTTTTGAGAAAAGGCCATTGAAGGATCCTAAGGAAAATGTCATCCCAGGGCTCTATAATGCCTGGATCAGGCTCAATAACCCAGCCCATTACAACTCTTACACAACGGAGATGGTGAAGGGGTGATCGCCGGATTTGAAAATGCCTCAACCGACCGCTCGGTGGTGGCCGTTGTATTTACCGGCACAGGGCCCTATGCCTTCTGCACCGGTGGAAACGCCAAGGAGTATTCGGAATATTACAGCAAGAGGCCTGAGGAGTACGGGGCTTACATGGAACTTTTCAACAATATGGTTGACTCCATTCTGATGTGCAAGAAACCTGTGATCTGCAGGGTGAATGGAATAAGAGTGGCTGGAGGACAGGAGATCGGCACGGCCTGCGACCTGACCGTTGCCTCTGACCTTGCTGTGTTAGGACCGGCTGGCCCCCGCCATGGCTCTGCTCCGGGGGGAGGCGCTTCGGACTTCCTTCCCTTCTTCCTTTCGATCGAGGATGCCATGTAAAGTTGCATCAGCTGTGAGAAGTGGTCTGCCTATAAGATGTGGCGAAAGGGCCTAAAATCTCCAAGTGCGTTCCGGTTCTTAAGGATGAGAAAGGGAATTGGGTTCGAAATCCTCAGGTCATTACCGACACCTATGTGAAAGACGGCGAGCTTGTCTATGGAGAGTTTAAAACCGGAGATGAGTTCAAAAAGGCACGTGAGTGGGTGAATAGCAAGTTGAAGAACAACGAGTATGATTTTGCCCTTCTGGATGCCGAAGTGGAGAAGATTTGCTGGACCTTTGCCAATCTCTTTCCAAGCTGCTTGATGATGTCTATCGATGGTATCCGGAACAAGAAGAAGTTCTTCTGGGATCAGATGAAGAATCCGAACCGGCACTGGTTAGCCGCTAACATGATGGGAGAGGCTTTCCTCGGGTTTGGTGCATTCAACATGAAGAAGATCACGGGGGCCGACACCATCGATTTCATCAAGTACCGTCAGAACATTGCTGAAGGCAAGCTCATGGATGAGACCTTCTTCGAGGAAGTGTTGGGAAAACCTCAGAGCAAATAAGGTAGAAGAGATGTATAGAACGGCACCCTTTGGGTTTGGATATTTTCCCTTGCCCAAAGGGTGTTTTTTTAGAAGGTTCATGATGAGCTGCCTAAACCGCATTGGGTTTAGGGCTAATGGAGGTGAAATATGGCTTTCAAACATATCCAGACAGAGTTAAAAGACGGCGTGGCGACCATTACACTAAATCGTGCTCCTCTCAATGTCCTTAATATTGAGATGATGGAGGAGATCAATACTCATTTAGAGGGATTAAAAGATGAGAAGTCTCTAAAACTCCTTATCGTCCAATCAGCAGGAAAAGCATTTTCTGCGGGGGTGGATGTGGGTGAGCATCTCGGCGATTTGGTTTATAAGATGATCGAAACCTTTCATAAGATATTTAGATTGATGGACGACCTGGAGGTTCCTTCCATTGCCGTAGTCAATGGTGCTGCACTTGGGGGAGGTTGCGAATTGGCGCTCTATTGCGACATGGTGATTGCGACGGAAAAAGCGAAATTCGGACAGCCTGAAATCCAGGTTGGCGTCTTTCCACCCATTGCAGCTCTCATTTTTCCGAGGACCATCGGAAGGAAGAAGGCCATGGAGTTGATCCTATCCGGTGATACGATTAGTGCCCAAGAGGCTCTGACCCTGGGGTTAATCAATAAGATTGTTCCCGAAGCTTCACTTAACGAAGAAGTGAATGGATTTATTGAGAAGTTCAAAAAATTGAGCGGTATTGTTCTAAAGCTGACGAAGAAGGCTGCGCTCGCTGGCCTTAATGACGACCTGGATCAGGGGCTCAAGGCCATTGAAAAGATCTACCTCGACCGATTGATGAAAACAGAGGATGCTACCGAGGGTCTAAAGGCATTTCTTGAAAAACGAAAACCCACCTGGAAAGATCGGTGAAGAGGCGAAAAGATGAGGTTGAAAGATAAAAAAGCGATTGTGACAGGGGCGGGTCAAGGTATTGGGAAAAGCATTGCCCAGAAGATGGCTTACGAGGGAGCGGATGTTGTTGTGGTGGAATGGAATCCAGAGACCGGTGCTCAGACCCAGAAGGAGATCGAGGCATTGGGCAGAAGATGCCTCTTTTTCAAAGTCGATGTGGCTGACAGAAGCCAGGTTGAGAAGATGGTGGTCGAAGTGATTGCTGCATTCGGACGGATCGATATCCTGGTCAATAATGCCGGGTTTGATCGACCGGGGAATCTTCTGAAGACAAAAGAGGAGGATTGGGATGCGGTCCTTGGCGTTCACCTGAAAGGGACGTTGAACTGCATCCAGGCGGTTGTCCCCTACATGATCGAAAAGGGTTACGGAAAGATCATCAATCTCTCTTCGGTCTGGGGAAAGAGAGGGGCTGTCTCCGAGATCAGTTACAGTACGGCCAAGGCAGGGATCATCGGTTTGACAAAGAGTATCGCCAGGGAGTTGGGCAGGTATCAGATTAATGTCAATGCCGTTCTGCCGGGTTTCATCCTAACCCCCACCGTCTCTAAGATGGCTGAAAAGTATCAAAAGATGATCATCGAAAATACTCCGATGAAAAGGGCTGGGCAGCCGGAGGAGGTTGCCAATGTGGTGGCTTTTTTAGCTTCGGATGAAGCCAGTTTTGTGACCGGAGCAGAAATAGAGGTTTCTGGTGGATGGAATATGTAGGGTTAGGCGGGGTATGGTATCAGGATATCGGGGTATCAAGAAGTAACGGAAGAAAAGGTTTTTTCAGACAAATTTAGGAGGATTTAACCCCTCCAAACCTTCCTTTAAGAGGGGAGGTTTCTCAATTGAAACTCCTTCACCAATATGACATCGTGTAGGTATGATTATCTTTACCCACCATACGGGTGAACCCCATGGTATACTGGGTGCCCAACTGGCAGCGACCTTTTTCCAGCAGAAACTTTCCATCCCCTCCATCGTGATCGGAATAGAGAGAAACTTTTTAAAGGAGAGGCTTTTCCATTTCATAGATGAGTATTACAGTGAGAAGGAGAGGTTAATTGCCTTCACTCATCTCTGCGGAAGAAAAGACCTGATCGAGCTGATCCGAGAAGTGAGGGAGCAAGGATATAAAACCCTTTTGGGTGGACCTCAGACCCGACAGGATTATGAAGGGGAACCAGAGGCTGATCGTTACTCCTATCGTTTCAAAGGGCTGAGATCGAGTGTCGATCTGGCTTTCCAGGGGCCGGTGGATGGTTTTAGATCGGACCATCTGAAGATCCAGAATAGACTTTTCGAGTTTCCATGGATCAAGGAGCGATACCTCGAAGTTGATTGGGGAAACCTCTATACCTTTTCGGATACCCTTAAGAAGCACGATGTTCAGGTGGCCCAGGTACTTCACTCGATCGGTTGTCCCTATTCCGGGAGGACACAGACCGTGGTCCTTCCTCCGCCAGTGGATCTTAAAGAAAGGGTTCCCGAATTGAGTGTTCAGAGTCAAGGGTGTATCTTCTGCGATGTCTCAAAGGATAAAGGCTTTCGTGGTCTTGTGGAGAAGGATAGGGTGATTGCTCAGATTAAGAGGTTGCCAGAATCGGATGGGAAGAAGATTCCTTTTGAGCTGATTGACGAATATCCTCTTGGCTCATTAGGCAGGCTAATTGAGACGGTTGGGGATCACCGGATCAGGCTTTCTCAGATTAATCTCGTCTGTCGGGTCGATGACATCAATCGCCACGCTTCCGAGCTTTCGGAGATCGTTTTAAAGGCCAAATCGCTGGATGTGAAGATCATGTTTGCTTCGATCGGGTTCGAATCATTTTCAGATCGTTTACTTCGATATTTCTGCAAAGGGATCAGATTCGAAGAGGTCGTGAAATGTGTTGAAATACTCCGCCGTCTTAAAGAGCAATTCGGAGATTATCTCCTCTATCGGAGAGATGAGGGAGCCAATCATGGATTTATACGACCAACACCCTGGGATGATGGGGAGACCATGCAGGAGGTAGATCGGAATATTTTTCTTTACCGATTCTTTGAGGATATCCTCCCCGAGCATAGCACACCATTGATTATCCATCATGCTTCCTATCTCGGAGACTGGATACGGGCGATAGAATCAAAGATCGGGATCTTATTTGGCCGTGAAGGGACATGGATCGAATGGTGGAATCCCTCTTCTAAACGTAGAGGGTAGAAGGTGGAGGGTGCTTAAAGCAATTTCACGACGACTGCTTAGAACGTTGTTCACTATCGTGAACATTTACTGTGATTGATCAAAATATTACTTGACAAAGGAATAAATATCGTTTAATAATTTGGTTATGTTTTAATTTTAGATAAAATGAAGGAAGTTCACTATTATGAACTTAAGGTATGGGATAAGGATTTTATCGACCTTTTGCCCCCTGCCTTCCACATTCATTTTTGAGAAAGGAGGTTGCTATGGCTAACGAGAAAGAAGGACTCTCAACAGCGGAGAGCCTACGGAAGACTCGTACCTATGGTCAGGTAAGGTGTCACAATCCCAGTTGTATGGGTCGATTGGTGCCTAAACCCGGGGATTCGACCGTGAAATGTCCTGTCTGTCATATGGAATGGCGTGTCGCCTGGGTGAAAGATGGTTTTCCCCGGATCAGAGGCCCGGTGTGGGATGTGAACAAAAGGTTGGCCGAACAGGAATTCGAAAGAAAGATGAAGGAGGTTAAGAAAGATGGCCCTAAATAGAAAGATAGCGTATATCGATCTCTCGACTGGTAAGATAGAGATTAAACCGATTCCTCTCGAACTGCGGAAAAAGTTTATTGGAGGAAGGGGACTTGATGCCTACTTGCTTTACAATCACACAAAGCAAGGGTGTGATCCCCTCGGGCCTGACAATACGCTTATGGTGAGCGGAGGGGTTTTATGTGCCACCCTGGCCTCAGCGACCTCGAGATGCCATGTGATGGCAAAATCTCCGTTGGGAGGATTGTTGGGAAGCGCAAATATGGGAGGGTTCTTTACTCCTGAGTTAGCTTGGGCAGGGTTCCATCATCTCGTGATCAAAGGGAAGGCGGATAAACCGGTTTACCTCTGGATCAAGAATGGCAAGATTGAGATCCGTGACGCCAAAAATCTATGGGGCAAAACCGTTACCGACACCCAGTGGGCGATCCGGGAAGAGCTTGGAGACGATGATATTAAGAGTCTGGTCATTGGTCCGGCAGGCGAAAACTTGGTACGGTACGCCAATGTCATGACTGGGATTAAGAATTCAGGTGGAAGGACCGGAATGGGGGCGGTCATGGGCTCAAAGAATCTAAAAGCCATTGCCGCTCGCGGAACCATGGACATTAAGATCGCCTATCCCAAAGAAGCCCTTGAGTATAACAAACGATTTATAGATCAGATCACAAGCGCCAAAGTGAACCAGACCCAGGGAACCCTGGGGACCCCTTTTATTTGGGGTGCTACAAACTCCTGGGGTGGAGTCCGGACCAGAAACTTCCAGTATAACCAGATGCTCTATTGTGATGAGATTGAGCCCGAATCCATAGATGAGAATTGCACTAAGACGATCGGACCCTACCACATGACAGGCTGCTTTGGCTGTCAGGTCCACTGCCGTGCCAAATATAAGATTCCTACTGGGCCTTATGCAGGAATCTATGATGAAGGGCCAGAGTATACTTCTCAGGGTGCTTTCTGCTCAGAGCCCGATATTCCAAGCCTGGAAAATCTGCTGGTGGCGAATCACCTGGTGAATCAGTGGGGTGTGGATAATTTGGAGATCGGAAGCCTCATCTCTTGGGCGATGGAGCTCTATGAGCTAGGAATTCTCACGAACAAGGAGACGGATGGTCTCGAATTGAAGTTTGGCAGCAGTGAGGCGCTTCTGGAGATGATTGAAAGGATCTGCTTTAGAAAAGGTTGGTTGGGTAATGTCCTGGCTGAAGGCGGGATCATTGCCGCTGAGAAGATTGGAAAGAACTCCTTCGATTATCTGATTCAGGTCAAGGGGGTTAGCAATCTTCATTCTGATGAGCGGGCAACGCCTGCTCTTGCCCTGAATATTGCAACCGCTTCTCGTGGGTCAGACCATTTGAGGAGCCGTCCAGCCATTGACCTATACCATTTGCCACAGGAAGTGTTGAGAAAGATTTACAGTAGCCCTGTACCTTACGATGGTCCATTGAGTTCGGAACATACAGAATATATCGGTAAGCCGTGGCAGGTCTTCTGGCATGAGAACTGTTATATGGCTGTGGATTGCCTTGGCATCTGTAAGTATCATACCACCTTTCTCGGTGCAACGCTTCCTAACTTCGAAGATTGGTCCAGAGTGCTTTACTACAATACGGGGCTGGAGATGACCCCTCGGGAGATTTGGGATGCTGCTGTGCGAGCCAACATGTTGGAGCGACTCTTTAACCTTCGTGAAGGATTGACAAGATACGACCTCAAAAAGGGTGATATGCTCAATCACCGCTACTTTGATGAACCTTGCCGAAGAGGCGCCCTCGATGTCATCGGGAAGGTCATCGATCGAGAAAAATTTGAGAAGATGATTGATGAGTTCTATGAGTATAAGGGCCTGGATAAAAATGGCGTTCCGAAACCGGAGACGCTCAAAAATCTCGGGCTGGATAACGAACCATCCCACTTACTGTAATCATAAACGAATAGAACGAATGGAAACGAATGTCACGAATTGTGATTTATTCGTGAAATTCGTTCTTATTCGTGTGATTCGTGACATATGAAAGGAGAGAAGTCAATGGAACCGATGGGTAAAGTTCTTACGATCAATCCTGAACGATGCACCGGCTGTAGACTCTGTGAGCAGGTCTGTTCAGTCTTTCATGACGGTGTTTCCAATCCTGCCCGAAGCCGGATCAAAATCGTGAAATGGGAATCTGAAGGAATTTATGTTCCGATGTCCTGTCAACAGTGTCAGGACGCCCCCTGTATGATCGTCTGTCCTGTGAAAGCCATTTCCCGAGACGAGAGTCTGAATCGGGTGATGGTGAACCATAATATCTGTATCGGCTGCCGCTCCTGCGTGACCGTCTGCCCCTTTGGAGCGATGGGGTTTAATGTGATTGATCGAAAGAATTTTAAGTGTGATCTCTGCGATGGCGATCCCCAGTGTGTTCGTTTCTGTGAGATTAAAGCTGTGGATTATGTGGATGCGGATCAGGTGGCGATTGCTAAAAAGAGAGCAGCTGCCGAGAAGATTACTGCGGCCCAGAGGCAGGCAATAGCTTTAGCATCAGAATCACATTAGAGGGAATAACCAAACGCCAAACACCCATAGCCACATCCCAATCAAATACTCAATAGCCAATATTTAAAAAATAAAACTCCCTCTCTCCCCCTCTTAATTTTAGAGGGGGTATGGGCTATTGGGAATTTACAAGAAGGGGCTGGTCGAACCAGCCCCTTCTTAAATGAGGGCCTCTTTCATCACAGATAAAACCCTATCAATCTCTTCGGCGGTGATGATGAGGGGAGGAAGAAGTCGGATCACTGTGGGACCTGCAAGCAGGACAAGAATTCCTCGATCCATCAATTTCTGAACGTATGGGCCAGCCTTTTCTTTCAACTCAATGCCAAGCATGAGGCCAAGACCTCTCACCTCCCTGATCTTATCGCTTTGAATTGCCCTCAATCCATTCAGAAAGTATTCGCCCAACTCTTTTGCCCTTTCTGGAAGTCGTTCTCGGACGATGATCTCCAGCGAGACCAGTGCAGCAGCACAGGCAAGAGGATTTCCTCCAAAGGTGGAGGTATGGCTTTTAACTGGAACACGAATTGCGTTTGAACAGAGCACAGCTCCCATGGGGATGCCCCCTGCAAGCGATTTGGCCACGCAGAGCATATCCGGCTCAACAAACTGCTCGCAGGCAAAGAGGGTTCCTGTCCTACCAAAACCTGTTTGCACTTCGTCAAGGATTAAAAGGATTCCCCTCTCACGGCAAAGTCTCCGGACCTTCTCAAAATAGGGTTTGTCCCCAACTCGGACTCCGCCTTCTCCCTGAACCGGTTCGAGGAGAATGGCTGCTGTTTCTTCGCTCACCACTTCACTCAATTTTTCGAAGTTGTTAAAAGGTACATGCTTGGTTCCAGGCATCATGGGAATAAAGGGCTTTCGATATTCCTCTCCCCAGGTGGCAGCCAGTGCTCCAAAGGTTTTTCCATGGAAACCTCTCATTGCTGCGATGATTTCGGTCTTTCCTGTTGTGGCTCGAGCAAATTTGATGGCTCCCTCAATGGCTTCCGCTCCGGAATTGCAGTAGAAGACCCGTTTCAGCCCTTGGGGGCTTAGAGAGATCAATCTTTCAGAAAGCATCGCTCGGACAGGGTTATAGAAGAGACCGTAGCAGTTGGAAAGGGTGAGATACTGCTCGTAGATGGCTTTGGCCACTTCCTCACGGGCATGGCCAATATTGGAGACGCCTACATTGGAGGCGCAGTCAATATATTCCCTGCCCTGATCGTCATAAAGCCTGGCACCTTTTCCCCTTACCAGGATGAGGTTTCGGCGGGGGTAGACCGGAAGCTCATATCGGTCTTCAAGCCCTTTAATATCGAGGCTGGTCATTCGATTACCGTCCCAATTCCTAAGAGCGCGTCCGCAATGGGATGTTCTCTTCGGCCATCTGCAATGATCACGCGGCTCGCTCCAAGCTCGCAAAGTTTTCGAACCGCCATCATCTTTCGCTTCATCCTACCATCCACTTGCTGTTCCCTGGCTTCGAGCTCAACCACTGGAATCCTTCGAATCAGGCTCGTTTCATCTTCCTTGTTCTCAAGAAATCCCGGGGCTTCGATCAAGTTGATCACCGTATGGGCGCGCATCGTTTTCTGAATGACCCTGACGACATCATCGTTTTCCGTATTGATGGCCATATTCTGTTCGTCAATAATAGGCACGGTGAGCACAGGGACATATCGATGATCGAGCAAAAGATCGAGAAGCCCCTTATTGATCGCTTCGGGTTTTCCGGAGTAATCCCTGAGGATTTTTAGCTTGCCGTCCTGGTAGACCCGGATCCCCTTATTGCGGATTCCCTGAATACACCTTCCGTCCAGACCCGAGAGGCCAACCGCATTGATGCCGTGTTGGTGGCAGAGTTCAACGATCCTTTTATTCCTTACCCCAGCATAGGCCATCATCATCTGGTCAATCAGGTCTTCGTCGGAATAGACGCTCGAGACTCCAGAGACTGAAGTGACGATCTTCCTGGGCTTTCCCAGTTCTTCGGCTAATTTGTCTCTAAGGGCGTTTGCACCATGGACAATAATGAACTTCTCTTTGATCTGTGCCAGATCCTGAATGATGCCCTGCAAATTGATTTCTGCCCCTCCGCCGATTTTAATAAGGATCATTTACCACTCCCTAATGGTTTCATTGGGTATCGTTTGCCAGCCCTCTTCAGAGGGAAAGACCTCCGAGCAGATGACGAGAGGTGGCCCCTCTTTATATCGCATCGTGAAGTAGTCTTCGTCGCCGACAAAGTAGGTCGAGAGGTAGATCTGATTTTCCTTCACGAGAATGATATTCATTCCTCGGATCGATCTTGTCCTTTTACGGATCAAGCCAACTGCCTTTCTCAGGGCAGTGAAGGTGTCGCCGCTGTCGAATCGTCGAATGAAGTTAAAGATCTTCTCCCCACCGATTCGCCCCTGTTCTTTGATTCGTACCCCCCTCAGCTCACCATTGAAGATGAAGATTCTTTCGCCATCGGTGAAGGGCATGTTGTTTTCGATGACGATATCCTTGTCCTCAAAGGCGCTTCGGGCATGGGCAATGAGAAGAGGGGTTTTGGGGAACTGGGAGAGATCATCTTCCCATACCGGACAGATATTCTTATAGAGTTGCCATTTTTGATCAACGTCCTTCCAGGCGTATCCCCAGCCGTGTCCCTGATATTCTTTACTGTTTTTGGCGATAAGGGCGAATGGGGTCAGATAATCTGCAGGAGCAAATGGTTGCTCTGATCGAACGGCAAGAAGTCGACACATAAGGTTTCAATTCGTATTGAGCCAAATAATCCTGGGTTTTTGGTTATGGCTACGAGGCCCGTTTCGGTTATTGGTAACGGTTACGTGTTAAGAATAAAAGAACGACAGATGTATCCTTTTATCAACGATACGGGCATCGTGACCGTTGAACGAAACCCATTTCTATCTAAATGGGGTGGAGACCCATGAAATTGAGGCCTGCTGTTTCTTCAAAACCGCACATCACATTCATGGCATGGACAGCCTGTCCAGATGCTCCTTTCATGAGATTGTCAATGGCCGAAATCACGACGAGTCTGTTTCCCTCTAATTCAAAACCGATATCGCAGTAGTTGCTTCCCACCAAGATCTTTGGTTCGGGAAGTCGATAGATCCCCTGTTTCTCCTTGACAATTCGGATGAAGGGCTCCTGTCCATAAAATTGGCGAAAGGTCGTCCAGATCTCTTTTTCTGTTGTTCCCGGTTTGACAAAGAGGTGGGCTGTCACTAAGATCCCCCGTACCATCTCAATGGAAGTGGCTGAGAAATGGACTGGGTAGCCGAGTTCCTGTTCCATCTCGGCAATATGCCGGTGGCCAGTCGGTTTATAGGAGCGAACGCAACCGCTTCGTTCTGGATGATGCGTGGCCTCGCTTACGGTATTCCCTCCTTCTGAGGAGCCACACTTGGCCTCCGCCACCACAGGCATAGTTGTATCCACAATCCCCTTTTTGAAAAGAGGCCAGAGGGGCAAAATGGTCGCTGTGGCATTGCACCCTGCACCCGTTATATAGCGGGCCTTTTTAATTTCTTCCCGGTGAAGTTCAACATTTCCATAGACGAACTCAGAGAGCTTATCTGGTCGGGGATGTTCCACACCGTACCATTTCAAGTACGCCGCAGGATCTTTCAACCTGAAATCGGCAGAGAGGTCCACGATCTTTTCAGCCAGACCGCTCAGTTCATCGAACCTCTGCATGAACTGGGTGTGAGGAAGAGAGACGAAGAGGAGGTCCACCTTCTCCAATTCCTTGATCGTGCAGAAGTTAAGGGAGGTCCTTTTCCGTAGATTTGGATGAATTCTCGTAACCGGTTTTCCCGCATTGCGCTCGGATGTCACCTGGTGAACCTCGACTCCTGGATGGTCCAGAAGGAGCCTGAGAAGTTCGCCACCGCCATAACCTGATCCACCAATGATTGAGACCCTCATCTCCTTCCCACCTCCAGCACATAGCCCACGACTTTGGCCGGAATATTGACTCCCGTCGTGTCAATGCTATTTCGGAACTCCATCGTATAGTTGACCTCATTAATCGAAAGACCCTCGGACGTCTCAAAGACATCGATGGCGACAACACCTCCTCCTACAGCTTTGGCTGCACGAACGGAGATGTCGTGAAGTTCATCGGTCACCGGGCAGTTCGAGGCTTTTCCTCCCCGTGCCGTATTGGTGATCCAGTGTTCAGATTGGCGGTAGATGGCACAGATGCAGCTATCTCCAACGACAAAGCTTCGGATATCTCTACCCCGCTTATCCACATATTCCTGGATATAGAAGATAGAGTGGTGATAACTTCCTAAGATCTCTTTATGCTCCAAGATGGCTTCCGCCGCATCGCGGTCGTTGACTTTCGAGAGAAGCCTTCCCCACGAACCGGTATTGGGTTTGATCACACAGGGATAACCGAGTTCATTCATGGCCGCCAGTGCTGATTCAGGGGTAAATGCCAGATAACAGCGAGGCGTTCGAATGCCCGCCTTGATGATAGCCTGGGTGGTCAGAAACTTGCTACCACACGTTTCTGCCACCTGGTAGGTATTGACCGTTGGAATCCCAAAGTCCTCGAAGACCTTAATCGCATGAATGGCTCTGGAATGGTTCACACACCGTTCGATAACGACATCGAAGGAGAAGTCGTTTCGGTGTAGATTGAAGACGATCTCTCTGTCATCGATCGGCACCACCTCTACCCCTGGTCGGCTGCGAAACTCATCCAACAGGAGTTTCTCCTCTTTCCGAATAATGGAATGTATCAGTCCTACTCTCATCGTCTCCACTCCAGATTTGGCGAAAGACAAACAGTCGATCGAGATTTGTTGAAGCCGAATCTCCTATCACATCATTTGACGATTCTATTTTCAATGGACGTGTCACAAGGTGGGTACTTCCGAGATGTTGCTCAATGGGTTAAAGCTGTTACTCGCCCCAGTCTTCCTCCTCTTGAGGGGCCTCTTGGACGCTATCTTTGCCAGTCACCTCTAATTCGGAACCGCAGTCTCCGCAGGTGATGATCTCACCCTTTTCCGTGCCTTCGGCCAGCTTGAATTCAAGTCCACAAACAGGAGACTCCGCCATTGCCCATTCCTCCTATTGAAGTTAAGGAATCATTTATACTATTTTTATTCCAATGTCAACCTTAACCGCCGGCAAGCATAATGATGAGATGGATCACATCACCGTCTTTGACGGGTTTGGAAAGTTCGTTCGGGTGGGCCGTTGCCTGATTCAGGTAAACTTCAATGACATTATGCAGTTTATCTTTTTTTGCGAAGAGGGCTTTCTCCATCCCTGGAAACTGCTGGATGAGGTGGTTCAAACATTCTCCCACGGTTTTTCCTTCCACAGTCACAACCTCTTGGCCATCCGTATATCGGCGATGGGTCGAATGAATATGAACTTTAATGGACATGGGTTACTCCTTGCATCTAAAGAATGATTCCTCCACAGTGGTCACACTCTGGATTTCGATGGACTGTAAATTCAGTGAAGATAGCTTCCAATCCGTCGTACATCAGAAGCCGGTTCGTCAGAAGTTGGCCAATACCGAGAAGATATTTGACCACTTCTGTAGCCAGGATGCTGCCAATGATGGCAGGGGCAACGCCAATGACAGGGAACTTTTCTTCAGGGATTGGGCCCCGATAGAGGCACCTCAGGCAGGCCGATTTTCCTGGCAGAATGGTCATGGCCCTTCCCTCAAAGCTCCTCACTGCTCCGTGAAAGAAGGGAATCCTCTTCTCAATCGCACAACGATTCAGGATAAAGCGGGTTGGGAGGTTATCCATTGCATCCACGATGGCTTCCACGCCATCCATCAGTTGGTGGATATTGCCTTCAGTAATCTCTTCATCAATCGGCTCCACCTCGACCATCCGATTGAGGTTTCTCAACTTCGTGATAGCAGAGTCGACCTTCTTCTTTCCAATGTCTTCTTCCCAGTGGAGAATCTGCCGATTAAGGTTGCTCAGCGAAACCCGATCGCGGTCAATCAGCCGTATTCTCCCAATTCCTGCGGCAGTCAGATAATAGGCAGCAGGTGAGCCCAAGCCGCCCACACCAGCAATAGCCACCCGTGACCTCTTCAGCTTTTCCTGACCTTCCAGACCGATTTCTTCGATCAGGATCTGTCGGTCATATCTTTCTCGCTCATCGGGTGTTAGCATGAATCCCCTCGCTTCCCCATATCCAAATCACCAATTTGGGAAATGGGTGTTCATCCCCTTGCCTGTTTCAGAAGGTTGGCCAGTTTTCCTGCGGCTTCCTTCTTTTTCGTCAGATGGGCCTCATCGGCATTAACAAAAGAGACAGCCTTCACATTGCAGAAGGTCACGCATTGTGGGTTGCCGTCACAATAGTCACATTTCACAGTGACCCGCTCCTTATGGTCGAAGAAGGGTTGGCCAAAGGGGCAGGCGATAATGCAGGTCCGGCATCCGATGCAGAGATTTTTGTCAATGACCACCCGATTATCTTTTTCAGGTTCCCTGTGGCAGGCCTTTGTGGGGCAGACTTCAACGCAGTATGCCTTTTCACAATGATTGCAGGTCATTGGAAGATAGAGACCTAACTGTTCCCATTTGACGACCCTAATTCGGGAACGGCTTGGATTGCTTGCACCTGTGTGATAGACCGAGCAGACCATCTCACACTGACGACAACCTGTGCATTTCTCCTGATCCACTAAAAGTACCTTCTGCTCCATTTGAATCTCCTTTAAAAACGCCAAACTCGAAACACGAAATTTGGAACTCGAAACAATTTCAAATTACCAAATGTTATAATATTCCAAACAAAAGAGTTACGAGAATTTGAATTTTAGAGATTTGGGTTTGTTTCGGCTTTCGAATTTTGAATTAGCTCATATCGGAGTTCCAACAGACGTTGCATTGGGATCTGGTCTTTAATCCCAGCCCTTAAGATGCCCAGCCTGAGAAAGAAGCCTCCTGTCAACAGTGAGATACCGGCTAAAAATAAGATAGCTGGGTTCTGGTAATACTTCGATATCCATTCAAGGATGATGGGAAAGACCAATCCCAGAAGGATGATGCCCTGCCAGAAGAGAAATCTCATTTTGCCGGTGACGAGAAGGCGTACGGAATCTTTTCCCTGTTCCGATACCTTGTAGGTACGGGAGAGAAAGAGATAGAGAAGGAATCCCTCGATTACCACCATGATTTGCTCTCCATACATTAAGGCCTTCATGGTGTGGCTGTCGTAGGAGATCAAACCAGTTCCCAGCAGCGATAGAATGATCGACATCGTTCCAGTTGAGAGGGCAGATGCGAGAAAGAGAAGGGGAAGAAGAGAGGTGTTCCACAGAGGGACCGATTTTGTTGCCTTTAAAAGGATGCCCGTATAGAGAGCGGTTGCGAAAGCAAAGAGGAGCGCGATTCCCTCCAGAAAGAGCCAGAGTTTCGATTCTGGGTAGAGCCATTTAACGGGGATGAGGGATTTGACGAAGATCAGCAACCCGAGGACGATAAAGACGGAAAGGATGATAAACCCACGAGCCACCCATGAGGTTCGGGGATTGAGACATGCATAGAAGAACCTCCATTTGATCCCCAAATCGAGGATGAGGAAGGGCGCACCGATAGCGACCAGGATTGGGCCCCAGAGGATTGGGAGACGGCCAAGGTTGAGAGGAAGACCAATCGACTCGATCGAGGGGATTGAGAGAGGGTTTAATTGGACACCGAGCCAGTGGATCAGCATCCCAATGATAAAGGAACCTGCTCCCATGCCAGCCAGAAAGAGATAGATCGCAATGATCGTCTTCCATTCCTGTTGGGGTTTCGTCGCTTTCTTCAAGACCAATGGATTCAACGATTTCACTTCCATTCTTAGCTCCCTTTGGAGTACAGTTCTTTATAATGAACAACCCAGATCGAACTAATCATAGCACATACAATAATATTGTCAAGATTTATTAAGTATTTTTAAAACCTCTATTGACAACGATAGGTCGAATCTGGTATCTTTTAGAAAAAAGTTCAATATGGTGAACGCATGAAAAAGAGCACTTATTCCGCTCCTTCGGTCAAAAAAGCCTTTAAAATACTTCATACCATTGCAAATTCCTCCTCAGGCTTGGGTGTCAGTGAACTTGCCAAACAGTTGAAGATCGGAAAGAGTACGGTTCATGGGATCACCTCTTCACTGGAGGCGCTGGGCGTTTTGGTTCGTGATCCAATCGATAAACGATATAATATCGGATACACCCTACTGGAATTAGTAAGAAAGAGTTACGGTCGAATCGAATGGAGAGAGGTCGCAAGGCCCTCGATGGAACGTTTGATGGAAAAAGTGGGGGAGACAATCTTCCTTGGCATTATGAACGGAGATCACATCACCATCTTAGATGTTGTGGAGTCCCATCACGAAATGAAGATCACTGCGCCCCCTGGAACCCGCTTGCCGCTTCTTGCAGGCGCAACGGGTAAGGTCTTCCTCAGCCAACTCGATGAGAAGAGGGTGAAGGAGATCATCCAGAAGGTGGGGTTGACCCGATTTACAGCAAATTCAGTGACCGATCCTAAACTCTTTCTTAAACAGATTGAAGAGACCAGAAAAAAAGGGTATGCGATTGACGATGAGGAGTATCTCGTTGGCGTAAGGGCCATTGCTGCTCCAATTCAAAGGGGATCCCTGCCTCCGGCTGCCATCTGGGCGGTCGGATTTAGCTCAAGCCTCAATGATCGGAAGATGGAAAGAGTGACCCTTGAAATCCAACAAGCAGGCCTCGAGATCAGCCACTCACTTGAAGGGCACCGGATGTGAGTCATGCGTGGAGATTACGAAAAGGAGCGAAGGATTCTGACGATATCGTCTCCGACCTCGTGCGTCTTGGACCGGCCTCCGAGATCGATCGTCCTCACTTTTTTCTCGGATAAGTTCTTCTTGACCGCCTGATAAAGAAGATCCCCTGCCTCTTTCTCACCGAGATAATCCAACATCATCCTGGCCGTCAGAATGGCGGCGATCGGGTTGGCCAATCCCTTTCCGGCAATGTCTGGGGCTGAGCCATGGACCGGATCGAAGAATCCCGGATAAGTCTTGTCGTTTGGGTTAAAACTGGCTCCCGGCGCCAGTCCCATACCTCCTGTTACCGCGGCTGTAAGGTCAGAGAGAATATCGGCAAAGAGGTTGGAGGCTACAATGATATCGTACCCCTTCGGGTTGCGAACGACATCCATGCAGGCCGCATCGATCAGTTTCGATTCGGTTTGAATATCAGGATAACGGGATGAGACCTCTTTAAAGATCCTATCCCAGAGAACCATTCCATATCGCTGTGCATTGGATTTGGTGACGGAGGTGACTTTCCTCCTCTTTTTCTCTCTGGCATATTGAAAGGCAAAGGTGATGATTCTTTCGATTCCCTTTCGGGAGAAGAGACCGGATTGAATGGCTAATTGCCGATCTTCTATCCCGACGATGCCTCCAATATTGGAATATTCACCCTCGGTATTTTCCCGGATGACCACGATATCGATTTCACCCTCGGAGATATGAGCTAATGGGCATTCCACTCCTGGGAAGAGAAAGACCGGCCGAAGCCCAACATAGAGATCGAATCCGAATTTGATGGGGAGGAGCAAACCATGGAGAGTCACATCATCCGGAAGGCGCGGATCCCCGACCGCACCTAAATAGATGGCCTCAAAGGATTTTAAGATTTCAAGGCCATCCTCGGGCATCATTCTGCCATGCTTCAAATAGTAATCACTTCCCCATGGAAAGGATTGGAATTCGAATTTAGTCCCTTCACAGATTTCTGAGAGGGCATTTAAGCATTTCACGCCTTCGGTAATCACTTCCTGACCGATTCCATCCCCAGGAATAATGGCAATGCGATGAACCATCTTTTTCCCCCTTAAAAAATAGAACCAATGATACAAATTGGAACAAATGACACAAATAGGTTTTATTCGTGTAATTCGTTACCATTGATGTTCATCGTCCTTGAGGCTTTCTACCCTTTCTTGTACTTTATGAATTGAGAAACAGCCACGATTATAAGCAGGCTGAAACCAACGATATCTGTTTCCCATCCCGGCTTAATCAGTGTGAGGGAGGCTGTCAGGAGAATGATGCGTTCCCAAAGAGCGGCTTTCTTCAAAAGCCAGCCCTGCACCGCAGCAGCCAGCGCCAGTGTTCCGAACAGGCCTGTGACGATGGCAAGGGTAATTTCAGCCGGCGTGCCTCGTAGGACCATGGCAGGACCATAGATGAACATGTAGGGGATCAGGAATCCGGCAATGGCAAATCTCATGCCCTGCCATCCGACATCCCATGTCTTTGCATTCGCAATGGCTGCAGCGGCAAAAGAGGCCAGGGCCACTGGAGGCGTCAGTGCCGACAGGCAGGCAAAGTAGAAGATGAAGAGATGGGCTGCAATCGGAGGGACATTAAATTCTTTTGTCAGAGCCGGTGCTAAGACAGAAGCGGCAATGGCGTAGGCAGCGGTCGTGGGCATTCCCATGCCAAGGATGACAGCGATGACCATCGAAAAGATGAGGGCTACGAGGAGGCTTCCTCCGGAATAGTTGAAGATGATCATGGCAAATTTTTGCCCTAATCCGGTCTGGGTGAGCACGCCGACAATAATTCCGGCAGCAGCACAGGTGGCAGCGATTTCGATTGCTCCTCTTGCTCCCTTGGCGAGCGTTTGAATGATGCTGATGCCCCCCATGCGGCTTGCTTTACGCAGCCAGCTCACGAGGATCAGCGAGATGATGGCAAACATGGCAGAGCGGTAAGGAGAATACATCAAGATCATCAGTGAGACCAGAAGTACAATAATGGGGACGAGAAGATAACCCTTCTCAACCATTATTTTTCGAAATACAGGGAGCTCCTCACGGCTCATTCCTCTCAGACCTGCTGAGGCTGAATAAAAATCAATCATCCAATAGGCTGCTGTATAGTACATCAGGGCTGGGATCACAGCGGCAAGGGCAACTTTGGAGTAGGGGACTCCAAGGATTTCTGCCATGAGAAAAGCGCCTGCCCCCATGACTGGCGGAACGATCTGTCCGCCTGTTGAATTCATGGCTTCGACGGCTCCTGCGATGGTGGGTCTAAAGCCGCTGGCTTTCATTAGAGGAATGTTAAAGACACCATCCACCACCACATTGGCAACAGAGGAGCCAGAGGCGGTCCCGATGATAGCGCTTGAAATGATGGAGACCTTGGCAGGCCCACCCCTGAGGCGACCGGCAGCACATCGGGCAAAATCAACGAAGAACTTTCCAGCGCCTGTGGCTTCAACGAAGGCTCCGAAAAGGACGAAGAGGAAGATATAGTGAGCAGAGGCCTGAACCGGAAGGCTCAGGATACCATCCAGGCTGAAGAGATAAGTCATCATTCTTGGCCAGGAATACCCTTTATGATAGAAAAGGCCGGGCATATGATTGCCGAAGTAACCATAAAGAATGAAGAGGGCGGAAAGGATAGCCAAGGGCCAACCCGTCGCCCGCCTCGCCATTTCCCAAACAGCAATGACGAAAAGAGTAGAAAAAAAGAAATCCCAAGTGTTGGGAACAACTCCCACCCGATAAATCCAGTCATCAAACACAGTAAAAATATAGACGGCAGGCGCGATAATGAGCAGAATGAATAGATAGTCGAAAAAATGCAATTTATGTCGAGGTGATTTCTTCCATCCAGGAACTAAAGCAAAGACTAAAACTCCTGCAAATACCACATGCATAGTACGAAAATACCATGGGTCAATGGCTCGGATCGTCAGGACGTAGATGTGAAAGAGACTCATCGCCAATCCAATCACAAAGACCGCCTTGGAAAGGATTCCTGTCAATTCCCTTCCGCCCGAGACTTCGATATCCTTGATGTGCATCTCTTCGAGTTTCTTTTCGACCACTTTTATATCAACGACTTTTTCCTCTGCCATCTTCTTCTGCCTCCCATTCCTTGATTTCCTCTAACAAAAAAAGGCATTTTCGGTGAAAGTTCTCTTCTTTTAAGGAGATCAGGGGAGTGGCTAAAAAAAATACGGATGGCCATGAAAGCCAAGGCCATCCGCGCATGCATTTGTCGCAAAAGGTTTCAGAATTACCTAAAGCCTTTATTGAGGGATCAATTTATCCGGAATCTTGATGCCCCTTTCTCTGTAATATCTTACGGCGCCTGGATGGAGAGGGATGGGGCTATGGATAATGGCTTCGGGTTTTGTCTCCCTTGCCGAAGCATGGGTGGCGATGAGGATATCCACATTGTCAAAGGTCTTCTTCACCACCTCATAGACGAAATCTCCGGGAGCATCTTTATGCACGGTCATGAAATTCCAGATGGTTACGGTTTCCAAATCGAAGTCCCTGTTGCCTTTATAATAACCTTTGGGGATATTAGCTTTCGAGAGATAAGGATATTTCGCAATGACTTTATCAGCATCCGCAGAGGAGACACCGTAAACATTCGTTTCATGAGTGGTCTCGACCTCGTGGATGAGACTCCATGGAAGCCCCACGGTCTGCCCATTGGCATCAAGCATCCCATCCTTGAGCTGTGAGTTGAGGTCAGCGGAACTAGCATTGACAATCCTCTTGGGTTTAATCCCAAGGATTTCAAAGATTCTTGGCCAGTAAGTTGCGGGTGTGCCTCCGACCGGACCTACGCCAACGCTTTTATCTGTTAAATCTTGGAGGCTTTTGATCCCCGTTTTTTTAAGTGAATACATCTGAAAGTAAGAGGTGTACATGGGGAAGATGACCCTGGGGTTCTGGTGCTTTTTCCCCTTGGCCCAGCCTTCTCCGGTCCATCCCTCCCAGAGCGGCCCGGCAGTGGCAGGCCCAAAATCAATCTGTTTGGCATCGATTAACTGGGTATTATGGACAGGGCCTCCGGTCGTTTCGACATTGGCTGGAACCCCCACTTTATCGTGAAGGAGTTTTGCAAAGCCACCCATCCATATGAAGTAGACACCTCCAACAGGGGCTGCCCCGATGGTCACGGACTTTGGCCAACCCGGCTTGGGTTGGGCCTGGACCAGACTCAATGAAAAGGCAATACAAAAAACGACAACACTTGTGAAAATAAGAAAGCGCTTCATCTGACCCCTCCTTTTTTAAGAGTGATTTTATGGATGTTCTTTTACCATTTTACGCCACTCTTGTCAATAGAATTGTCAAATGGATATCCTTTTGAAATTAAACAGTTCCATTTTGAGCAGAAGGTAAATTTAAGAAGCGTTTTTCCCGAGATCAGCCCTTCTTTCCTCTTTGTGAAAAGCGAGTGGAATGGCATCGCCGGAGTGGTTTTGGAATAAAAGATGGGACCTTAAAACCGATAATAATTGAATATTATTCAATTATTTAACTTAGCGTTTTTTTTAAATAAATATCTTGACAAAAGTTTTTATTAATTGTAAAAATGAATATAATTCAATATCCTTTTTAAACCCATATGTCAAAAAAGGCGATCAAGAAGCAGATCATCATTCAATCGGCCATTGAGGTTTTCAGCAAGAATGGTTTCCAGAATTCCACCATTGTCGAGATCGCTAAAAAAGCAAATGTTGCCGAAGGCACGATCTATCAATATTTCAAAAATAAAGAAGATCTTTTCTTTTCGATTCCGGTTGAAAAGACAAAAGAATTTTCCAGAGAATTGGAACTCCACCTACAGGGAATCCATGGAGCCTTCAACAAAATCAGAAAGGTTATCTGGTATTATCTCTATTTTTTTAAGACGAACCCTGATTATGCCCGAACACTCATGCTCGAGATGAGGGTGAGTAAGAATTTTGTGAAGACCCACTCTTACAAATCCTTCAAGCCATTTACAAATAGATTATTAGCCATTATCGAGGAGGGGAAGGAAGAAGGTGTTGTTCGAAATGATGTCAGTCCATATCTTCTCCGTCAATTGATTCTTGGAATTTTAGAGCACATCGTCACCCGATGGTTGCTCAAAGGAGAAAGATATGATCTCCTTGAACATTGTCATGCCGTGGGCGAATTGGTTTTTCATGGAATCGGTTCTTCGAAAGGGGAGAGGGTCTCTGGATAATCTGAAAGGGAGGATGAGACGATGGAAGCTACAAGATCGAAATGGATCGCTACAGATTGTACGATCTGCTATCACAGTTGTGGAATGAATGTTTTAGTTGAGGATGGAAGGATTGTGAAAGTGGAGGGCCTGAAAGATCACCCCCTCAACAAGGGACAGCTCTGCCCCAAGGGAGAAAAGGCAATCGATCTGGTCTACCATCCAGATCGCCTTAAATATCCTCTGAAAAGAGTGAATGGAAAGTGGGAAAGGGTGACATGGGATGAAGCCTTGTCAGATATTGCAGACCGTCTGCTGCGATTGAAGAAAGAGTTTGGGCCAGATGTCCTCAGCATCTTCTCCGGTTCCATCGGTGTGGAAAACTTAGAGATGATGGAATTGGCTCAACGATTCAAAGGATCTTTTGGCACCCCCAACTTCATCTCTGTTGAAGGAATTTGTTACCGAATGCGAATCCGGGCGAGGCAGATGACCTTTGGAAAGTATCCGGTTGAAGAGAGGGATACGAAACTCTATGTCCTCTGGGGCCACAATCCAGAGCAATCCGATTTTCCCCTCTATTTGGCCATTCAGGAGAATCTTCCAAAGGGTTCGAAGATTGTGGTGATCGATCCCAAGAGGATTCCTCTTGCGGAGAAGGCAGAGATGTATCTGCCGATTCGTCCTGGAACAGACGGAGCCCTTGCCCTCGCGTTAATGCACGTCATCATCAAAGAGAACTTATACGATAAAGACTTCGTAGAGAAATGGACTCATGGATTTGATAAGTTAGTAAGCCATATTGAACCCTATACCCCAGAATGGGCGGAAAAGATCACGTGGATTCCGGCTGAGGACATTCGAAAGCTTGCCCGACTCTATGCCACAGCAGAGAGTGCCAGTATTTTCCAAGGGACGAATACGCAGGATCAAACAGCCAATGGGACGCAGAACAGCCGTGCCTTTGCGATTCTTCAAACGATCACAGGAAACATCAATAACCCAGGAGGTTGGGTCATCAGTCCGAGACTCTCCCTGACGGGTTTGGGTATTGCCACCGAAAGGATTCCGATCGGTGCGGATGATTATTCACTCTTTTATGAGATCTGGGGGAGGAAGAGTCCATACGGACAGGTGATGTGTTTTCCTGACAGCGTCCCACAAGTGATTAAGGCGCTGATTGTCACCGGAGGAAATCCCGTCGTCAGCATGCCCGATTCGAATGCCTTTAAGGAAGCCATGAAGAAGCTCGATTTATTAGTAGTTCTGGACCTATTTATGACGGAGACCGCAGAGCTGGCCCATTATGTGCTGCCGGGATGCACCCATCTCGAGAAGAATGGGCTGGCCTATAGCTATAACGTCTGTCATGGAATGCCCTATTTGATGGTAAGGAAGAAGGCGATTGAACCGTTGCATGAGAGCTGGTCTGAGTTTCGGTTCTGGAAGGAGTTAGCAAAGAAGATGGGCATGGGAGACGTCTTTCCGTGGGAAACGGATGAGGAGATCGTCGAGCTTGAGCTGAAGTCGTCCGGTTTAAGTTACAAGGAGTTGAAGGAGGAAAAGATTGCAGGGGCCTATTATATGAGCAAACAATATGGCATGGATGCTTATGCGGTGAAGGGTTTTTCAACCCCATCGAAGAAGATCGAAATCTATTCTGAAACCTTTGAAAAGGCGGGCTTCGATCCGCTTCCAACCTATCGGGAGCCGGATCAGAGTCCATTGAACAAAGAATTGTCTGCGAAGTATCCACTCATCCTCACAACCGGAGCCCGAATTCTCTATTATACGCACGGTCAGCATCGAAACATTGAGGATTTGAAGAGACACTGCCCAGAACCCTTTGCAGAGATCCATCCAAAGACAGCGGGAAGATATGGAGTGAAAAACGGAGATCCGATCATCGTGGAGTCGAATCGGGGCCAGATTAAGGTTAAGGCTCTGTTGACCGAAGACATGGCAGAGGGCGTTGTGTCGATTCCACATGGCTGGCCAGGGGAAGCCAATGTGAATCTGCTGACCGATGTCCATTTAAGAGAGCCCATCATGGGCTATCCTCAGATGAAATCCCAACTCTGTTCGATTCGTAGGGCTTAGGCTGTGATCATATGTCGAATTCATTGACCACACCACATTACTGGAGGAAGATACGGTCCTCCTTACCCTAAGCGTTATCGGGAGGTTAAAGTATGTATTTTAGAATCTATTGTTTTGCCAAGGAGATCGAAGCTCCAGATAAAGAGACCGCTGAGCAGAAGCTGAAGGATTCGCTACAGGACTATATTTGGTTGCTTCCAGTCACAGAGACTCCTGTGGCGCCTCCAGCGAGAGAACCTAAAAAGATTGAGGTCAAGGAGAAGAGAGGCGGACGTGGCTCAATGACCTTCCGCCATTAGACAGTGCTAAACCCATCCTTCTTTCCTCCCTCAATGGTCGGGTCTAAACGACTTAACTGAGGGGAGGTTAGATGAGGTAAATTTTGGAAGTGCGTGGACTATCAACCATCTCAAGATTCAGGCATTAGGCCGCGAAAAGAGGTAGAGGGATTAACATGAGGTATGCAGAGACGGGATATAACTTAGAAATTGATTTGTCACGAGGAAGCATTGATAAGGTAGAGACCGACCCAAGGGAGACAGCCTTGTATCTGGGCGGAAACGGCATGAGTGCAAAGCTGCTCTTTGAGCGTGTTCCTCCGGAAACCGCTCCCTTTTCTCCTGACAACCTGCTCATCTTCAGTAACGGGCTGCTGAACGGCACACCCGTTCCCGGAGCAAATCGCATTTCAATCGATACCATGGCACCTGTAAACGGATTGATGGGCCATTCGCTCATGGGCGGAATGCTCGGACCAGAACTGAAGATGGCTGGTTGGGACAGAATCGTGCTCCGTGGCAAGGCACCCGACCTGGTCTATATCGCCATACGCAATGACAAGGTAGAGATACGCGACGCCAAACATCTTCGTGGAAAAGGTATGTATGACACGGCTCGATTGATCAAGGAAGAGTTGAAAGACAACAGGGTCTGGGTAGCCACAATTGGTCCGGCCGGGGAAAACAGGGCCTATCTGGCTTCGATTGATTGCGGCAATTCAAGTGCCGCTCGAACAGTCGGGCCGGTGATGGGAGATAAAAGGGTTAAGGCGATTGCCGTCCGTGGAACCAAAGACGTCTATCTCGCCCACCCCAACGAACTCTGGGAGATGTGCTCACGCTTGAGGAAGGAGCTCGATGCGAACCCCAACATCGGAGACTGGATGGCAGTTGATGAGGACGATAGTTTTCATCACAATAATTTTGCCTGGGGAAATGCGCGGATACGCCAAAAGAACTACTGGAGTGCTACCCTCGAAGAGAGATGGCGGAATCTGAAGTACGATCACTTAAGCCGACAGACAGGTTGCTGGAACTGCCCAAAGGCATGCCATAATGTGATTAAGTGGCCAGGCCGTCGAAGATTTTCTTATAAGTGTTATGGAAAAGATACCTATCATATGGCCTCCTTTCAGGAATTGGACTTTACCTATGAGATACTCCCAATCGCACAGGACTTAGGGCTTGATTCTTACTCTACCCCCCAGACCATTGCCTTTGCCCTTGAGCTTCTGGAGGCCGGAATCCTGACAGAAAAAGATTTTCCAGGAATGCCTGCTGACGTGAGAGGGAGATTCTACTATCTAATTCACAAAATAGCATTTAGAGAGGGAATTGGAGATATCTTGGCAGATGGCGTTTCCCGGGCTGCGGAACGGATTGGAAAAGGAGCCGAGAAATTTGACCATAATACAGTCAAGCGATTCGAACAGTTACCCATCAAGCTCGGTAAGCTCAATCCAGCCTATTTCTTAATGATTGCCACAGGGGAAGACATGGCGATCACCCAGATCGAAGGTTCTTTTCCACAGGATCCAATTGCAGATCCAGAGCTGAGAGAAGAATTCATCAAAAGGTGGGTTGCGGTGCCGGACAAGAAGTTCGCAGAGTGGTTCAGGCAGTGGGAGAAACGTGATCAGCTACCTGATGAGGCCATGGTTGCCATTGTTGATTGGAATGAGTGCATGCATTACCTTGACGATTCTCTCGGGTTCTGCGGATTCGTATCTTCATTCAGAGGTCAGTTTGGTGGCACCACAGGATATCATGTATGGAACATGCCCCAGATCATCACCCATGCGACAGGATGGGAATTCGATAAAGACAGGCTATGGGAATGTTTCCAGAGAAACCGAAACCTGGTAAGGGCGCTCAATAATCGAGTGGGCCTGAGAAGATCTTGGGAAAGGCCGCCAGAAGATCACTGGGCTGTAAGGAATGAGGAGTATGAGCAACAACTGCTGACCAAGTACTATGACTTTAAGGGTTGGACCTTTGATGGAATTCCGACCAAAGAGACGCTGGAGAGATTGGGCCTAGGTTACGTGGCAGAAGACCTCATTAAGAGGGGCGTTTTGACGGGAAATGAAGTGACAGCTCTCAACGATCTGAGGGCCAAGAAAGAGAAGGGATAAACCCCGTTAGAAGAGGTTCCCTTTCTAACGGGAGACTCATACCCCGATAGAGACTAAGTTTCCCATGGTCCAAGCAACATAGCCTTCTAACGGGGTGAAGAAGGGGGTATCACCGTGAATCACGATGGGAAAAAAACGAGGATCATCAAAGATATAAAGGTCGATACTAAAAAGTGTGTGGGGTGCAGGGCTTGTGAAATCGCATGTTCTGCTTTCCACGCGGTTCCGAAATATAGTTCGGTCAATACTGCACGTTCAAGGATCATGGTGATCATGGATGAAGTGCGAGATATCTTTTTGCCGATACGGGCAGGTGACCACGCCATGGCAGAATGTAATGGAAGAAATCGTTACATCATCGATGGCAAAGAATACGACGAATGCGCATTTTGCCCAGCTTCCTGTCCGTCGAGGGATGCCTTTAAAGACCCAGATTCTGGATTTCCTCTCAAATGCGACATGTGTGAGAGTGTTCCACCTTTGGAAAAGCCAATGTGTGTCGACGCATGCACGTTTGGTGCCTTGACATACGAAGAGAGGGAAGAGATCGTAGATGCTGAGCCGAAGAAGCTCGGTGAGATGGAAATCGGCTTAAAATCTTTGATCAAGAAGTACGGACTGAAAAGGGTGATGGAGACCATCGCCCGGGTATCAAAGGAGTAACAAACTCTAAACTCAAAATCCAAAACTCTAAACAAACCCAAAGGGTAAAACTCAAAACACTCATTTGAACATTTGGATTTTTAGTTTATTTAGGATTTAGAGTTTAGGGTTTAGAT
>Ga0209721_1000357_pt1 | contig 42825 bp, 44 predicted proteins | sample TshhotsprinmetaG_FD_184139 | JGI IMG/M metagenome (GOLD analysis project Ga0209721, IMG submission 184139) | Hot spring microbial communities from South Africa to study Microbial Dark Matter (Phase II) - Tshipise hot spring metaG (SPAdes)... | ecosystem: Environmental > Aquatic > Thermal springs...
CATTGCGTTATTGGAATGTATCATGATCAAGTTTTAATTCCCTTTAAACTCTTGAATTTCAATAATGGTGTGAATTTTACGGCGGGGCTACCACTTATTAGAACAAGTCCCGACCATGGTACCGCTTTCAACTTAGCAGGCAAAAATCTTGCTGACCATAGAAGTATGCTGGAAGCGATTAAATATGGAATTAAAATTTTTAAGAATAGACACGGTATAAAATGATTCTCTCCTTTGAAAATGTTTCCTTCTCATACAATAAACATTCAATTCTAAAAAATGCATCCTTCACAATGGATTCTAATGAGTTTTTATATTTGATTGGACCAAGTGGTTCAGGGAAAACTACTGTTATAAAATTGATTTATATGGATTTAATGCCTCAATCTGGAGTAGTGGCGATAGGGGAATTTAACTCTCAATTCATGAAAGAAAGATATATCCCGATGCTCCGCAGAAAGCTTGGCATTATTTTTCAAGATTTTCGTTTGTTAACCGACAGAACGGTGGAGGAAAATTTATCATTTGTTCTTCATTCAATTAATTCTCCTAAAAAAGAGATTAAGAAAAAGATTTTTAATGCACTTTCACTTGTAGGTTTAACTCATAAAAGAAATGCTTATCCTAATGAACTATCCGGGGGAGAACAACAGCGAATTGTAATCGCACGAGCAATAATTAATGATCCAATTCTAATTCTTGCTGATGAACCAACAGGTAATCTCGATCCCGACACATCAAATCAAATAATGGAAATTCTTAAAGACATCAATGCGAGAGGTACTGCAGTTTTAGTAGCAACTCATAACTATGAGTTAGTCAAGAAATTTCCATCGAATGTTTTACAAATTAAAAATGAACAAATAACGGGCGTTAAGATTAACTCCGATTTACCCTTTCAACTGCCTCAATAATTTTTTGGGTTATCTCTGCTATTTCTCCAAATCCATCGATCGAAATAAAGTAGGCATTATTCTCCTTATAAAAATTTTTAACTGGTAAAGTGCTTGCTTTATAAATTTCCAATCTTTTAGCGATAACTTCTTGAGTATCATCATTCCGTTGATATATAGTGCCCCTTGAACCGCAAATAGGACAAACATCATCGAACTTATCGTATAAAAGATTAAATAAACTACCACAATTTTTACAACTTCTTCGATTTGTAATTCGACGAATTATTTCTTGTTCGTCTAAATTCAAATCAATCACTATTGGTTTTTCTAACCCAAACTCATTAAAAATTTTAGAGAGTGCTTTCGCTTGTTCAACGGTTCTTGGAAATCCATCCAGAATAAAACCATTCTTACATTTTTCTGAACAGAGTGTATCTTTTATTATTTCAACCATAACTTCATCAGGTACAAGTCGCCCCGAATCCATGATTTCTTTTGCTTTAAGACCTAATGAAGTTTTTTTCTCCACTGCTTCTCTTAACATGTCGCCTGTAGAAATATGTGGAATATTAAATTTTTGTGACAAAATTTTTGCTTGCGTTCCCTTTCCAACACCAGGTGGACCGAACAAGATCAAGTTCATTTTAAACTCCATTTTGAACTTTTTTAATGCAATATAAGAAACACAAAAATTGTATTTATTCGAATTTCAATTTGATATTTTGACTAAAACACAGTAATTAAATTAGTTCAAATAGTATTATTTATTTCCTCGTAATTGTTAGGGGAGTTTAAAAGAAAAATATTTCATATTGTAAAAAATTTTCATCCTTTTCTGGAAAATCAATTTTTTTGAACATTCTTTGCTAAATGTTAATTTTGGAAAATTTTTTAACGATATGTTAACACATTCCGAATTAGAGAGAATCGCAAACGAATTAAGAATAGATATTATAAAAGCAATTTATAATGCTAAATCAGGCCATCCAGGTGGCTCACTAAGTGCTATTGATATTATAACATATCTCTTCTTTAACGAAATCAAACGAACTCCAGAAAATGCTTTTGATCCTGACCGGGATCGATTCGTTTTATCTAAAGGTCATGGTGTGCCAGCACTTTATGCTGTTCTAGCTCGATTAGGATTAATCGAATACAATGAACTGATGAATTTGAGAAAGTTAGGCTCCAGAACGCAAGGACATCCTAGTTATCAAGATTTACCTTATGTTGAGGCTTCCACTGGCTCCCTTGGTCAGGGATTATCAATTGCCATAGGTATTGCTATTGCTGGAAAGCTGGATAAAAAAAATTATAATGTTTACTGCATGATTGGCGATGGTGAAATGCAGGAAGGTCAAATTTGGGAAGCTTTAATGTCGGCTCCAAAATTTAAGCTAGATAACCTTTGTGTCATATTAGATTATAACAAAAGTCAAATTGATGGTTATATTAAAGATGTGATGGATCTTGAACCTATTGAAAGCAAATTAACAGCATTTAGATGGAATGTTATGGAAATTGATGGGCATGATTTTGATGAAATTGAAAAAGCTATTCAAACATTTAAAAAAATTTTGGATAAACCTTCTTTTATAATCGCTCACACTATTAAAGGAAAAGGAGTTTCTTTCATGGAAGATAATATTGAATTTCATGGTAGAGCTCCAAATGAAAAGGAATTTGAACAGGCATTGATAGAATTACAAAAATTATTAAAGGAAAAATGGGTAAAGCAACAAGGTTAGCCTTTGGTGAAACAATTTCAAATTTAGGTGAGATAAACAAAGATATCGTTGTGCTGGATGCCGACTTATCTAAGTCAACAACTTCATACATTTTCGCAAAAAAATTTCCAGAGAGATTTTTTGAGTTAGGTATTCAAGAAGCAAACATGATAGGGATTAGCGCTGGTTTAGCTCTTTCGGGGAAGATTCCGTTCTGTTGCAGTTTTGCTTGTTTCATAACAGGGCGATACGATACTATAAGAATTTCGGTGGCTTATACAAAAGCAAACGTTAGAATTATTGGTACTCATGCTGGAATTGGAATAGGAGAAGATGGAACTACTCAAATGGGTCTTGAAGATGTTAGTCTCATGCGATCGTTGCCAAATTTCAGTGTTTGTCAACCTTGTGATGAAATAGAAACACGAGAATTAATTAAATATAGCATTCAACACAAAGGACCGATGTATATTCGTCTAACCAGACAAAGCTTACCAGTGATTTTTAATGAAGATTACGTATTCGAATTCGGAAAAGGTGTTACCGTAGCAGAAGGCAACGACGCAGTTATTTTTGCAACAGGTGCATTAGTGCATGAAGCTCTTAAAGCTCATGAAATTTTGAAAAATGAAAGTATTGGCTTAAAAGTCATTAATATTCACACTATCAAACCCATTGATAAAGAATTAATAATAGAAAATGCAAAAAAATTTGGATTGGTATTTACAGCAGAAGATCACAGTATAATTGGTGGATTAGGTTCTGCAGTTTCTGAAGTATTAGCAGAAAATTATCCGACTAAAGTTATCCGAATTGGATTACCCAATGTTTTTGGCGAATCAGGATCACCAGAATCTCTTTATAAGAAATACAAATTCGATGGTGAAAGCGTTGCCAAAACCATCAAAGCGAACTTATAATTTTATATACTACCTTGCCCTTAAAATCCTCTCTAAATTTACTTAATAAGCTTAAGACTTCCGTTATCTAATCATAACTAGTAACCTAAAAATATAAAGATTTTAATAAGGTGACTTTGACATAAATTTAAGTGTACGTGCCCTGCTAAAAGTTTCTAATTCATGTTTCTTAAGGAGGAAAAAAATAGTCGAAGTAAACTTTTACTTTCTTCTTCAAGAAGTCCACTATAAGTTTTTATTTTGTGATTTAATTTGTAGTTGTTAGTTATGTTAAAAATTGTTCCACATGCACCTGCTTTCGGATCAAATACAGAAAAGTATAAAGCATCAATCCTTGAATTAACAAGAGCACCTGCACACATAGGACAGGGTTCAAGAGTCACATAAATTTTGCAACCATTGAGTCTGTAATCTTGCAAATGATTAGCAGCTGATGTGATTGCAATCATTTCTGCATGTGCCGTTGGATCTTTTAAGTTGATTGTTTGATTATACCCTCTACCAATAATTTTATCTTCAAAAACTACAACAGCACCAACTGGAACTTCTTTTTGTTCAAAAGCTTTTTCAGCTTCTCTTAATGCTTGTTTCATATAAAAAATATCCTTTTCGGAAAACATCATATTACCTATAATTTTCTTCTAAAAACCTTTTTGAAATCCAAATTGGATTCTGGAAATTAATATCGTTTCTGTCATAAATAATAATCGCTTCTATTGTGGGAATTCGCCTCAGTCTTGAATAGTCAATATGTGGATTCAATCTTTTGATGTCGTCTGTTATTTTTTTAGGGTCGATATCACTTAGTCCTTTATAATAACCAAAAATATTTACTTCACTTCCTCTGGATATATATTTTAATGGTTTAGGGAACTCTCCTTGTTTTGGTAGTGGGTTATCTATTTTAATGCGATAAAAACCGTACTCGTTATCCTCAAATGGATTTGTAAATAACAACATGTTTTTTTCAAATTCTTCTATAATTACACCAAATACTCGAATTTTCTTATTGTTAAAAGACTCTGGATTCATTCGCAGTGAAAGATAACTCACATTGAACAACGACTGATTTTTAAACTCATTAATCGATTGATGCAAAAGTTCTTCACTTGATGGAGGAGGTGTTTCAAAAATATATCGAACAACTTGGCAGGAACTAAAGCCAAGCACTAAAATTAAAAGCATCATTGACACAATTTTACGATTCATATAATTGTCACCTCAAGTTTTATTCAAATTTAATACATTTTAATTAATCTTGTTCCCTTTGTTTCTGAAATCATCTGTTTTTATATTTGCACTGCAAAATACAAATTTCTATTGCACCTGTAGCTCAATTGGATAGAGCATCTGACTACGGATCAGAAGGTTGAGGGTTCGAATCCTTCCAGGTGCACTAAAAATAAATCAGAAAGCACCCGTAGCTCAATTGGATAGAGCATCAGACTTCGGATCTGAGGGTTGAGGGTTCGAGTCCTTCCGGGTGCGCAAATTAACTGCCTCGATATTCGAGGCATTTTTGTTATATGTTAGGTTATCTGGTTAAGATAAATTTTGCTTTACCTAATACATTAATGACTTCGAATAATATCATCAAAACAATGTTTACCTGGCAGGTGTAATGTAATTGCTACGTCAATAAAAAGTTCTGAAATCATAGGTAAAACTAATTAAGAAAAATCTTTGTAAAGTGTGGACATTTCGATCTTCAATATAATCTTCCATAATAATTCTCTTAATTCGATTTTTCTGATTTAGTAAATCATAAACTTCAAATCTAATTTCACCACGATTTTGAGGCAGGATGCGTACTCCGCAACTTAAATTCAACAATATGTTTTCCTTGTTCGATTCTTCTGCTACTTGAGGATTGTAATAATAACTAACTCTTGAACCAATAAAGTATCTTTCAAAATAAGTAATTCGTGTAACAAAATTTATTTTATGTGTTAAAACTTTGGTTCTATTTTCATTTAATGAATTAACTGTATAAATACAACTTGGAGAGTAGCTTATGCGATAATCAAATCTCGGATTATAACTACTAAATCCAACCGTAGGTGAAAAAGAATACTGATTCGTTATATTCTTTCGCCCATTAATAAAACCAGGATTTATTTGAAAACCTAGATTTGAACTAAAAATTAAATTCGATTTTAACGATGAAAGTTTAAAACTATAGGTAAAATTCATCGTTGTACCGAATGAGTTACCTGCATTCACTGGATAACTCAATTGCGTTCCTTTTTTAATTAGATTGTCTTGTATAACTGTATCTTTTGAGAATACCTTGATGTTGTTTCTTATATCATCTATCAAATAATTAACGTTTAAGTTAAAAGCTGTGAAAGTACCGCTTGATGGATTATTAGTGAGATATCTAATTCGAAGCATATTATTAATAGACTTATCTAGATCGGGATTACCGGTTCTGAGAAAAAGAGGGTTCGAAAAATCTATCGTATTTTGAAGTTGAGAAATGGAAGGGATATTTGGTCGTGCATTGTATTCTACACGCAAATTTTTTGATTCTGAGATTCTGTATGATAACTCAAATGATGGAAGAATAACTCTAAATGTATTCCTGAAGGAAATTTCCCGAGGAAATTTTTGTTTAGAAATTCTTTGATGAAGTTGAAGCATTAAATCTGTTTCTAATCTAAAATTTCCCCCATTATACTGGTGAGAAATTGAACCTCGATAAGAGTAGTTCAAATTTTCAAAGGAGTTTGAATTTAGAGAGTCATAGAAAGCAAAATTATTGTTATCAATTATGAAATTCTCTCTAATCCTGGAATCTTGACTTAATGATGGCGTGAAACGTATTCTCATTAAGCTCTTATCACCAATTGGCTCTGTATATGTGAAGGTAGTACTTAAGTTAAGTGATTTGGTCAAAAAGTTTGATGTCTGAATTGTTGTATCAATTAACGGATTTCGATTAATATCAAATGTGGTATATTCTGAATTAATTTCATAATCTGATTTGTTTTGACTGAGCCTTGTATTTAAACTAAACGTTAGTGTTCTACCTCTTCGGGGAAATCTGTAACTATAAATTAATTCGTTTCTAAATGAATACGACCTAACTTCATTATTACGAAGATAGTTAATTGAGTTAAGTAGTAAATTATTACTCAGAAAATTCTCTGAAAATGAATTGGCAGAGGATGAATTTCCATGCAATTCAAAATTTGGTCGAATACGAATTATATTACTTGTATCTAAAAAGTAATCTAAAGCTATGCTTATTATATGATTTGAGTTTTTCAATATACTATATCTTGACTCAGAATATTTTGAAAGATTAGATAAATCAGTTAAATATTCCCTTGCAATTTTTGAATCACTTAAATTTTTAATATGAGTTATAATGTAGCTACCATTTATTTCAGCTTTATTTATAATTCGGTGAGAGTAATTAACACCACCGGCATATAAATTATTATTACCATCGTCTAGATTTATATTAAAATTTAGAGGATTTTGGTTTGGGCCTCCACCACCTTGTCGTCCACCCTGACGCCATTGTCCTCTTCTGGGTTCAAACGATTCAGATTGGGTTAAATCGTTAATTGTAAAGGATGATTCGTTAATGTTATTACTTATTCCAAGTAAAGATAACCGTTGCAATGCATTGAATTGATTGTAATTTAATCCAGAAGTATATCTTGTATTTGTACCATATCCTAAGTTTGCTTTGCCAAAATATCCCTGTCTTTTTTCAACTCTAGTGACCACATTAAATGCTTTTACAGTTTGGTCATCTTCAAAGCCTGTAAGCTCAGCTTCTTCGCTTTTTTTATCAAATAATTGAACTTTCTCAACGATATCGGCGGGGAGTGTTTTCAAAGCAATATTTGGGTCTTCAGTGAAAAATCTTCTACCATCAACAAGCACCTTTTTTACTTCTTCACCCTGAACTCTGATGACATTCTCTTCCTTTTCTACACCAGGAAATTTGAGTACTAAATCTTCCAATGTTGAATTTGGTGCGACTTGAAATGCTGAGGCATTAAATTGAAGTGTATCTCCAACTTGTTCGACCGGAACAATTTTATCTTGTACTGTAACTTCTTTCAAAGTGACAAATGATGGAGTTAAATAAATTGTATCTAACCTAATAATGCCCCATCTAATTTGAATAGTATCAATGAATTTTTGATATCCCAGGTAAGTTATTTCAAGTGAATATTTACCAAGGGGAATGCCACGAAATTCAAATAATCCTTTTTCATTTGTTGTTGTATAGTGAGGAAAGTCAACAAAATCGATGGAAGATAAAATAACATGAGCTGAAACTAATGGTTTTTGTGAGGTACTGTCAAAAACAAATCCCGTTATTATTCTCGGCTGGCTAATTAAATTATCAGCGAAAAATAATATAAAAAAAATTGTAAAGAGGTTTTTCACAATTTACCTGGGTTTTCTAAAATGATAGACTTAATATTAGTTGCATAGGTTTAAATTAATCAAAACCTTAAACTTAGACTGATTTTCTTTTAAGATAAACTTGATTAATTCGTTTTCAATATAATTAAGATAAATTTCAAGTTGAATCCAATGTTTATTAATTTTAAGTGGAAATTAGGAGATTATTATGCTTACAAGCGGCGCATACATGCGGGCAAAACTTTACATAGAGTCTCACTCGAAAGAGAAAAAAGAATTAGAGAGTAGACAGGAAGAAATAAAAACGGGACCTTGCATTACAATATCAAGACAAACTGGAGCTGCAGCTGGAGAAATTGCAGAGTTAATAATTGAATACATTAAATCTCATTCTAAAAGACCAGATCGTGAATGGGCGATTTTCGACAAAAAATTAATTGAACGTGTGATTGAAGACCATAAACTTCCTACTGTTATAAGTGACTATTTAACAGAAAAAAAACACAGGTTTGTTGAATCTATAATGAACGAAATTTTTGGTATTCATCCATCTCCAATATCATTGGTACGAAAAACGTCCAAGACACTACTTCAACTTGCCCAAATTGGATATTGCATCATTGTAGGAAGAGCATCAAACATAGTGCTGAAAAGATTACCAAATACATATCATGTGAGAATAATTGCCCCTCTTCCAACAAGAATCAAACAGGTTATGAAAATTTATCATTTCGATTCTGAAGAAGAAGCTAAAAGGTTTATTAAAAAGGAAGATGAAAACAGAACCAAGTATGTTAAACAATTTTTCTATAAAGACATCGATGATCCATCGCTATATGATCTTGTTATAAACTCAGAATTTTATACACGTGAACAAGTTGCAAAAATCATTGCCCAATCTGCTATGATCAAGCTAAGTGAATATTTTGATTAATATGGATAAAAGATATAAAAGAGAATAGAGAAAATAAATAATATCCACAAGCCAAGCTTAACCTCATTGACTCTATTTGTAGCTATTTTCAAGATAGGATAAATAACAAATCCTGCAGTTATTCCAATTCCAATATTAAAAGAAAAGCTCATAAGAAAAATTACCATTAAAGCTGGAATAAATTCAGTCAAATCATTATCTGAAAGTTGTTTAATTGGACTCATCATTAGAATTCCAACAATGATTAAAGCAGGTCCATATGCATAAGATGGAATTGTTTCCACAAAAGGAACAAAAAATATTGAAAGCAAAAAAAGAATAGCTACAACTAGAGCAGTTAATCCACTTCTACCACCAGATTGAATCCCAGCAGCCGATTCTATATAGACACCTGCGGTCGTAGTTCCTAAGGTGGCAGCAACACATGTTGATAATGCATCACATAACATTGGTTTTTCTAGCTCAGGAAACTCACCTTTCTCATTTAATAGTTCTGCTTTTATTCCTAAACCAATCAAAGTACCAAGAGTATCGACAAAATCTAGAATGAAAATTGTTAATATAACGGAAAAAAATCCCCAGCTTAAAGCTCCAACAATGTCTAATTTAAGGAAAGTTTCGGATAATGGTGGAGGGGCACTGATAATTCTACTTGGAAATGAAATTAATCCAAAAAGAAAGGCAAGTAAGGTGGTGGCAATTATTCCAATCAAAATTGAACCATGAATATTTTTAGTTGTTAGAATGAAAATCAAAATCAGACCAAAAATTGAAAGTAATGTTTCCGGTTCATGTAAATTACTAATTTTCACTGGTGCTCCAGGTACTCCAAGCTGCACAATTTGACATTCATTTAAACCAATGAATATTAAAAACAGACCAATACCCACTGCAAAACTAATTTTCAGACTTTCAGGAATTGCCTTTGCAAGCCAAACTCTAATTTTTGTTAACGTCAAAATGATGAATAATACTCCCGAGATAAAAATTGCACCAAGAGCAGTTTGCCACGAATAACCTAACACCTTTACAACCGTGTAAGCAATAAAAGCATTTTCACCCATATATGGCGCAATTGCAAAGGGCCTTTTTGCAAAGACACCCAACATTAATGTTCCAAATGATGCTGTCAATGCAGTAGCAAGAAGAGATGGACCAAACGGAATGCCGGCAACTTCTAAAATTTTAGGATTCACTATAATAATGTATGCCATTGTGATGAAAGTTGTAAAACCTGCGATGATTTCACGAGATAATGTTGTGTTTAATTCATCTAATTGGAAAAATTTTTTAATCATAATTTTTCTCTCAGTTTGGTTGTCGGAAAACTCTTGCCGTGGCCCGGTATTATCAATTCAGAATTCAATACAAGCAGTTTTCTTGATTCCACAAGTTGATTGAAATCACTTGCAAATTTATCTTCCCTGTAAATCAAATCAATCGTATCAAATTTGATTTCTTCATTATCACTCCACCAAAAAACATCTCCAGCAATGGCAATTTTAATATTGTTAAATTCGAAAATCATAGAGCAGTGGTCATTTGTGTGTCCTGGAGTTTGTAGAATTGTAATATCATTGAAAATTGCTGAATTGTGAATAACTAATCTATCACCATCATAAAGAAAATAACCATCGAGTAATTTTGCATTGTGGAAAAGTTTGAAATTTAAGATATGATCGATGTGCGAATGAGTTATGAAGATAAAATTTATATCGTTTACGTCTATATTATTCTCAAAGAGTTTTTGAAGCAATAAATCGGAATTACACCCGGGGTCTACAATAATTTTCGAGCTATCCGTTTCTATAAAACAAGTTGAGGAGTTTACAATCCATTCATTCGCAACAATAGAAGCATAACCTTCAATTAATAATTTGAATTGTTTAATCATACGCCTCAAAATTAAAAGCCCTGACTGAAAAATAAATCAGGGCCTGGATTAAGGAGCAAACTCGCTAAAAAGAAAATTTCAACCCCAAATTATAAAAGTCATAAGATAGGGGACTGGCAGTTTTTATGGGCCAATTCATTCGCTCCTTTTTTAATTCATAAAATGCAAAAGCTAGTGTTGATTTAAGCACGAAATTAACAACTGGTCCAGCAAATGGGCGACTCTTAAAAACTTTATCAATAAAAGATCTCAAGATTTCAGTAACTGCTTCTTCAATAATTAAGCTACCAATGTGTTTCAAGAAAAGGTGACGGGGGAATATTAAACCGTAATTATAGTTTAAATCAAGGCTTACAAAATCAAAAGCTCTTATTGAAATATTTGAGTTATAAGCTTCACCGAATTTCATTACGTTGTTATCATAGATGCCAAGAATAAGTGTATCCACACCCATTAAATTTTTATCAAATTTATTGAATGACCAATTAAACTCGCGACCTGTACCAAGTAAAAAAGATAAGTTTTTGGTTCTATAGCCATAATTTTTATTCTGACCTAATCCAAATAGATTTGTTTTTACTTTAATACCTTTATAGGAATCTTCATTATAAAAATTCTCTGAAATCAATCTAAAAGTAATAAATCTTTCCGTTTGATTTACTATAAATTTTGGTCTTAAAGATTTCTCTCTAAAGTAACCAATTTGAAGTTGAATTCCGCCAATTGTTTCAAATTCATTTTTAGCTTGTGCATGTTTGAAATAATTTAAGCCATAATTAATCTTAAGAAATGGGTTATCTCCTCTTCTAAATCTAAACGAAAAGTCAGAGGATTCAGACTTTCTTTTAATTATTTTTTCGTTGTGAATGTTAACTGTGTCTTCTTCTTGTGAGAATGATAAACTAAATAAAAATAGAATGCTTAAACAGGCTAAGAGAAGTTTTTTCATTTTTTCTCCTTTTTATATTTAATTTTTTTATCCATTACGTTCATTTTGTAAAATTCGGAACGTAAAATCGACATTAAATAAAAATCACAGTACTTGTTGTGATGATACATTGCTTCACGCAGAGTCCCTTCAATTATAAATCCACACTTTTTATATGCTCGAACTGCAAACTGATTTTCAACGGCAACATGCAGTTGAATTCGGTTAAGATTTAAGATATCAAATCCATACTCAACCATTAGCTTTGTAGCTTCAGTACCGTAACCTTTTGACCAGTAATTTGGGTTATAAATTGCGAGGAAATACGTAGCCATACGACTTACATAATCTATTCTAACAAATGCAGTCTGCCCTATAGGAATATCTGTTTTCTTCTCAACAATTGTAAAGTATAAATTTTCCTTAGACGTTATATAAGTGGTGATTTCTTGCTTCACTTGTTCAAGTGTAATTGGATAAAACAAAAATAAGGTTTCTCTAACCAGGGGATTATTCTTGCCAAAATAGATAAGTTGTAAATCTTGCTCTTCGATTGGGCGTAGGTAAACTTTTTCTCCTTCAACAAACTTTACCGGGGTAATCATTTTATTTTTCCTGTACTTGTTTTGCATCAGATGGGATTTTGGGTTCAACCATAATGACTTTTTCTCTCTGCAACTGAACAGTACCTGGAAGCATTCCTTTACGTTTAATAACATACTTTTTCTCTGTATAACTCACAGGAATTAACTTTGAGTGTTTTGCTTTGCTGAAATAAGCAGCTAAAGTCGCAGCTTTTTCTATAATTTGCTTTGGAATTGTTTCCTTTTTGTTCTCTTTTTTAATTATAACGTGAGAGCCACTAACCCCTCGTGCATGTAACCATAAATCGTCACTTTTTGCAAACTCAAATGTAAGTATATCGTTTGATTTACTATCTTTTCCAATATAAACATGATATTTGTCATCAATTACAAAATGACGAAAATACCTTTGAATTGAACCTTCAGAACTTTTGGGCAAAGGTTTAAAGTAGCTTTTTAATTCCTCTAAATTCATACAATTTTCTATTTCATTTATTTTTTCTTTTATCTCATTTAAATCCTGTTCAGTTTTCTGAAGTAAATTTCTCAAAGCTTCTAATCTTTTAGTTTCTTCACGCGCTTTTTCAAAATATATCTCGGCATTCTCAAACGGGGATTTTGTTACATCAAGTTTAATTGTATAGTCACGATTATCAAAAGATGTTTTAAAAATTTTTGTTCCTTTTTTTATTTCGTTTGCGTGAATAAGAATTAAATTGCCCTTTGTTCTGAATTCTTCCGAATGATCTATAAAATTTTCAGGCTTATTTAGTTCCTGATGTTTAGAAAACAATTTTTCATAATCGCTCTTCATCTTTTTCAGTAATGAGCTTTTGGCATTTTTTAGAGTTTGATCTTTCTGAATTAAAAAATAAAGTTTTGGATACTCTGATAAAAAGTTTTCTGCCAATCTGAATTCTAGATTTTTATGTTTAAGCTCACAGGATGAACAAGTGTTATCGCTATAGATATGCAAGGGAAAATTTTCGATTTCAAAAATTACCTCATTAAAAGTTTCAAAATAACTTCGATTAAAATTTTTACTCCTAAAAGTTATCTCTTTTAATAACTCCTTACCTAAAATCTTTTTTAATAAGTTTGATTGAAAATCATCACTTGTAAAAGAGCAATTGAATTTAGTTTCATTTGAAAAATTATCTCGGTCAAAAGATGTTGTCGGAAAAGTTTCGAAGAAATTTTTATCAGTTAGGGCATAGGAATCTTTAAAACTCTCAATAATCATGTTATTTTTATCAATAAGCACCACGTTCGAATGAGGACCTCTAAACATAAAAACTAATTTTTCCGAACTAAAATCAAAAATGATATTTCTTTCAAAATCACCGATAGAAATATTCTTTAAAGTTTTATCTTTAAGTCTTTCAAAAAACTCAGCATAATTCTTCTTGGCAAATGCGAAGTGGTTCTTTAAGTAGATCAAAGATGGTAATTGTTGAAAAGTGAAAATTACAAATTGTTCAGTTTCTTCTGAATAAAATCCTGTAACTATTTCATTCTTTGATTGACTAATTGATCGAAAAAATTTAAATCCTGTCAGTCTTTCATTTAACTCCTTGCTGACTCTCTTTAGAAAAAAAAAGTTGTCAAACATTTTTTGTTTTCGATCTTTTCAATTCAATATTTTTCAATATTATCAACACAATATGATAAATAAACATAAGCACTGTGGCAACTATACCAATTCCGAATAAAATTAGAAACAACTCATCATGCAGATCACTGACTTTGCCATAGGATTTATAAAGCCATCCGCCAAAAGTGCCTCCTACAAACCAGCCAATTGCTATGGGTAAAAACGCATAACCTTGGAATAATGCTTCTTGTCCCTTTGGCGCAAGATCTGCAATATATTGATAATAACGGGGAGCCTGGGTCATTTCTCCCAATGAAAAAACAACAATACCTGCTATAATTGTTGGAATTGACGGATATGCTAACATTACTAACCAACTCAAACTCGATGTGAAAAATCCTAGAATTATAGCATGTATGGTGGGAACGTTTTTAGTAAGCCTGTTTACAATCAATTGAAATAAGATTATTGACCATGCTCCCATTGATTCAATTACTTCAAAAGGAGCATGTGGATCAATATGATCTACTATGTAGTATGGAACGACAATAAAAATCTGCCAGAACATTAACCAATAAAGTGAAAATATCAAAAGAAATATGATGAATTTAAGGTTAACTAAAACTTTTAAAAGATTAACAATTTGTTGTTTTAGTGTGGGTCTTAATTCATTTATATAACTATTTGCGGGTTCTTTGTAAAGTAACAACGTAGCAAAAAACATTAGTAGACAACTTATTGATGAGATTAAAAACACAAACTCAATTCCCATATTTCCACGAATTACAAATGCAATAGCAGGCCCAATAGCTGCACCTATATTTACTAACCAGTAATAAATCGCATATCCTAATGATTTAAATTCTTCTTTCGAAGTTAAAGCGATTGTACCAAGAACACTCGGTTTAATGAATGAACCACCAATAGCTGTGAAAATTAAAATCAACATTAAAATGAAAAATTTATCATAACCCGAATAAATGGAATTGAAAGCAGTCATTCCAGTAGAACCGATCAAAAAATATCCAATAGCTAAAACAGAGAATGCAAACATAAATGATTTCCTGAACCCAAATTTATCAGCAAGAGCACCAGCAAAAACCGGTAAAAAATATATCAACCCTCCAAAGGTAGAGGAAAGTTTACCAGCGGTTACTTCATCAAATTTCAAATGATCACGCAAGAAAACACTTAGAATTGTTGCTTGTCCATAATACGCGATACGTTCAAACAATTCCATTATATTGGCGACCCAAAAAGGCATTTGAAAGCCTTGAATTACCTCAGTAAGTTTTTGTTTTATTTTCACAGTCAATCCTCAATTTGTTTTTATATTAAAATAATCTCTTTTTGAATTTCTCCGGTAACTTCTGCAGTAAAATTTTTATTGATGTAAACATTTACCTCTGTTCTAACTGCCATTTCATTAGGTAGATAAATACCTGGCTCGATAGAGAACAAACAACCTGGCACTAATTCTCTTTCATCTTTAGTTTCTAGATTATCTATATTTGGACCATTTCCATGAACTTCTGCTCCAATCGAATGACCTGTTCGATGGATAAAATATTTACCAAAACCTGCCTTCTTAATTACAGTTCTGGCAACATCATCAACTTGCCATCCATAAATTTTCTTTCTCTTAGCAAGGGAATCCTGAATGAATTTAATTGCAGCATCACGGGCGTCTTTTGCTACTTCAAATATTTTTACATATTTAATTGGTGGTTCATTTCCAACATACCCAACCCATGTTATATCATAATAAATGCCACCTTCAACATTCTTCTTTGCCCACAAATCAATTAATACAGTGTCTCCTTCTTTGAAAACGTAACCATCAGGTTTTGGTTCAAAATGAGGATCCGCAGGATGGTCATTAATACCAACAATTGGAGCTGAGCTGGTAACAAGATTTCTTTCTTTAAATCTCTCCAAAATAAATTGTTGTAATTCGAATTCATTCAGTTGCTGATTTAAATCAATAGTTTCTCTTATTTTTTTAAAGGCGAGTTTTCGTATTTCATCAATATCTTTTTGAGCTTCTTTATGAAGTTCGTAATCTCTTTCATCGATTAAAGCTTCGAAAATGGAAACTAAGTTTGCAGATGAAACAATTCTTATCCCGAAGCTTTTTATTAGTTCAATCGTACCACCATCAACGAGTGAAATATATGGTATGTTGTTCTTTGGAGAATATTGCATTGCAACTCTTTTCGCCGAACCAAGAATTTTTTCTAAAAGTTTATGCTGTTCTTCATATGGAAGATATATGAATTTCTTACCAGGCAATGCATCTAATTTTGTTGATTCAACGGCAGATACAAGCTTTTTAGGTTCGCCCTTTGCAGGAATAAAATAATACCATCGACGAGTTGTATGTTTATTTTCAAGTCCTAAAATTTTATAGGCAATTGGATCGCGGTTATGAAAATCATAAAATAACCAACCATCCAATCCCATTTTCTTTAATTCAGATTGAATTATTTTAATATCCATTTTCTATTCCTCCATTAAGCAATAAATTTTTTCAAAGTTAAGTAAATGAAATTTGCAGAAAAAGAAATAAAAAAATTTTTTTATGAATTAAATTCCAGACTAAAACCAAAACTGTTTTAATAATTAACTTGAAAACTTTAATCGATTATTCAAAATAAAAACAACAGGTGTAAAATTTTTTATTATCAATTTACACTCAGCAGATAAAATTTTTACAAATTTTTGAATTTCTTTAAGTGATATTTATATTTGAACGATTATCAGTATTCAAACTTCAATTATGAAACCAAAAAAACTTTTCATCTTCTTTATTGTTTTGATAGCAATAATTCTACTTTTTGATAAAGTCATTATGCCATGGTATGTTAGAGATGAGATTGTTAAAACTCCCAATGTAACTGGAATGACTTTAGAACAGGCTAGAGTTGTGCTATCCAATGCAGGTTTAGTTCCAGTAGATGGTGGTGAAAGATTTGATAATCGTTTTCCAAAAGGAACGGTAATTTTACAAAAGCCAAAAGCGAATCAAGAAGTAAAAATCGGGCGAAGAGTATATTTAATTATAAGTAGTGGTAATGTACTGGTTAATGTCCCGGATTTCAGATATAAATCACTAAGTGAAGCTAATATTTTAGTCACTAAAGTTGGATTAACACTTGGTGATATTATAGAAGATACTCTAACCGAAGCACCAAAAGGATTGATTGTTAATCAATCGATTCCACCCGGAGAAAAAGTTGAAAAAGGGAGTGTAATTAATTTTCATATAAGTAGCGGTTCACTTTTAGGTGAGGTTGAAGTGCCTAATTTAGTTGGGAAAAGTTTTAATGATGGAAGAAAAATAATTGAGGCTAAAGGTTTAACATTAGGAAAAATTATTTATCAACCATCCATTGACTTACTTCCTAATACAATTGTCTATCAAAATCCGCAATCTGGTTCACATGTACCAGAGGGAACTCGAATAGATCTAATTGTAGTGAAGGAAAAAATAAACGAAAAGGAGATTATCGAATAAATGGGATTGTTGTCACCATCAATATTATCATCTGATTTTTCGGATTTAAAAGAACAGATCAGAATTTTAGAAGTTGGTGGTGCTGATTGGATTCATTGTGATGTAATGGACGGATTATTTGTCCCTAATTTGACTTTTGGTCCAATTGTAATTGGAGGATTGAATAAAATTACAAATCTCCCTTTAGATGTGCATTTAATGATCGTAAATCCAGATAAATATTTAAATGATTATTATAATGCTGGTGCTGATATTTTAACAGTTCATCAAGAAGCAGTAATACATTTACATAGGACCATTTCAAGCATACAGGAGTTAGGATTAAAGGCTGGAGTTAGCATTAATCCTGCAACACCTGTTAAAATGATTGAATCAGTTCTGGAGAACGTTGATTTAGTATTAGTGATGAGCGTAAATCCCGGATTTGGTGGACAAAAATTTATTCCTTATTCCTTAAAAAAAATTGAACAACTAAAGGAAATAAAAATAAAACATAATTATGATTTTTTAATTGAAGTCGATGGTGGAATAGGTTTAGATAATATTGAGGATGTACTGAATGCAGGAGCTGAGATAATTGTTGCTGGTGCGTCAATTTTCAAAAGCACAAATCCTATTCAAACAACTCAGGAATTAAAAAGCATAATAATAAATCGTCAAAAGGAGACCAAATTAAAATGAAACTTACCTTCGTTGGTGGAAAAGTAATTACACCATTTAGATGTATTGAACCAGCCACGATAGTAATTGAAGGAAAAAAGATTTTCGAATTAGGTAAATCTGAAGATGTTGATATACCATCTAATGCAAAAGTAATAGATGCTTCAGGAATGATAATCACACCAGGTTTTGTTGATTTGCTATGTCATGGAGGAGAAGGAAAAGGGTTTGCAGATGAGGACGATCCAACTGCATTGGATACAATTTCCCGATTTCACTTTAAACATGGTACCACAACTTTACTTGCAGGATTATATTCAAAACCCTTTAATTTATTAATTAAAGATATGCGGCGTATTGCTCATTACATTGAAAATAATAATGATACAAATATTTTTGGGATACATATGGAAGGCCCCTATATAAATCCTAAATTGAAAGGGGCAATGAACGAAGAATATCTTTGGAAACCAGAGCTTGAAAGTTGGTTAAGCTTGCGAGACGCCGCACGAGGTTTTATTAAAATTATGACAATTGCTCCTGAACTTCCCGGTGCAATAGAAATTATGAGATACGCTGCTCAAGATAGAATTGTGCTTTCCATTGGTCACTCTGAAGCTACATACGAAGAAATCGAAGTTGCCATTGATAATGGAGCTTCTCATATAACCCATATTTTCAACGCAATGCGTCCACTTCATCATCGTGACGCTGGAGTTCTTGCCGCTTCATTTTTAAGAGACGAACTTAAAATAGAATTGATTGCTGATGGAATTCACGTCCATCCTGTTATTATGAAATTGATTTACAAACTAAAAGGAACACGTGGGATTATTTTAATTACAGACGCAATAAGAGCCGCAGGTATGCCCGATGGTGAATATGAATTTGCTGATCAAAAAGTTTACGTAAAAAATAAGAAAGCATACCTCGAAGATGGAACTCTTGCAGGAAGTACACTTACGATGGAAGAGGCCGTTAGAGTTATGCATGAGAAAGTCGGAGTACCATTAACCGACGCGGTTCGAATGGCCTCACTGAATGGAACAAAAGTTCTTGGAATTCAACGTCAAAAGGGGATTTTGGCAGCAGGCATGGATGCAGATATAGTGGTTATGGATGAACAATTTAATGTGCTTGTAACATTGAAAGAAGGTAAAGTTAAACATTCTGAAATTTCAGATTTAGAAACCGATTAATATGTGAGATGAAAGTAAGAATTAGATATCATATTAACAAAAGTTCGGTTGTAAAGCTAATCGGCGATTCAAAAATCGCCGATAAGTTTTTTTATCCATTATATTCACTCTCGTACGAAACTCAAGATTTTTCCCGCTTGGGTATAATTAAAAGTTCATTACCTGAATTTGTTGATTCACATATTTTATTAGATAGAAAATCACTTGTAATTTTTGGTGATTTAAACTTATATAAAAAGATTTCAAGTGCAATCTTTAATGTTGACGAATACGCTGCTAACTTAACCCTGGAATTATTAAATAATTTCAAACAAAGCGAGAATTTTTATTATGAAATATCAAATAGAAAATTTGACAATTCAAAAAAATACGTTATGGGAGTACTCAATATTACAACTGATTCATTTTATGATGGAGGTGAGTACATTGATTATAATAAAGCAAAAAGTCGAATAGATGAATTTGTTGACTTAGGAGTAGACATTATTGATATTGGTGGTGAATCAACACGACCGGGCTCAGAACCTATTCCTGCCGAAATTGAACTTGAAAGAATTTTACCTGCAGTTGAATATGCTCTTAAAAAAAATGTAGTTGTTTCAATTGACACTTATAAAAGCACAGTAGCGAAAAAATGTTTAGATATTGGTGCGCATATAATTAATGATATTAGTGGATTTAGATTTGATGGAGCACTCCCAACCATTTGTTCAGAATATAATTCAGCCATAATTCTAATGCACATTCGTGGAACTCCAAAAACTATGCAAATTAATCCAAATTATGACGATGTAATGCAAGAAATTTTTGATGAGTTAAATTATAGCATTCGAATAGCCGAGATGCATTCACTCAATAAGATTTTTGTTGACCCTGGGATAGGCTTTGGAAAACGTCTAAAAGATAACTATGAAATAATTCAGAGATTAGAAGAATTAAAATTTCTAGGCTATCCAATTTTAGTTGGCTTAAGTAGAAAATCATTCATTGGTAAATTACTTAACAAAGAACCTAAAGAAAGGCTAACGGGCACAATAGCATCTAATTCGGTAGCTCTCATAAAAGCTGCAAATATAATCCGTGTTCATGATGTTAATGAAGCAATAGAAACAAAGAAGATAATTGAAGCAATTCAAAACCCTGATAAAATAGTTTTAGAGTAAACATGATTGAAATTTTTAGAATTGATTTTTTAACGATTAAATTACTTGATTTGATAGATGTAGTTCTAGTTGCTTACCTTTTCTATTTAATATATAAGCATATGAAAGGAACTATTGCTTCGCAAATATTTATGGGCATTGTGATTTTATTAATATTATCTTTTGGAGCTCGTGCCCTTAATTTAAAGGCTATGGGATTCCTTTTAAAGCTTGTAACTGATATTTGGGTTATTGTTTTTGTCATTTTATTTCAACCTGAACTGAGAAGATTGTTATTGCTTTTAAGTCGCAATAAATTATTTGGATATTACTTAAAGTCCGAAGCCAAACAAACGATAAAGGAAATAGTTACTGCTTCATATGAGCTCTCTGATAAACAATGGGGTGGTTTAATTGTACTTTGCCGAACCACTGGATTAAAAGGTGTAATTGAAACAGGAATTCAAATTGGTGCAAGAGTTTCTGCTTCTTTAATTGTGTCTATTTTCAATCCACGATCACCCTTACATGATGGAGCAATTGTAATCCTTGACAACACAATTGAAGCAGCGCGGTGTACATTACCTTTAAGTATTCATAATATTATTGAAGGTTTTCAACTTGGAATGCGTCACAAGGCAGGTTTAGGAATTACAGAACAAGCTGATGTTGTAAGCATCATTATCTCTGAAGAAACAGGAAGTGTGTCTTTTGCCGAGGACGGTAAGCTTTACCGTTCGCTTTCTAAAGAAGAATTGTCTCAAAAACTGGAAGATGCTTTCTCAAGAAAAATCTTTAGAACGAAATTATTTAATCTTAAAAATCTTGATAAGGAATAAAAAATAAATGAACAGAAAATTTTTTTCACTTATTCTATATTTGTAAAAAATCACGGAGGAAGTATGACTAAGTTAACTTACTTTGGTCACTCAGCATTCTTAGTTGAACACGATAAATATAAGATTTTAATAGACCCGTTCCTTGATGGAAATCCATTATCGCCGGTAAAAGCCAATCAGGTAAGTGCAGATTTTATTGTTCTTTCACATGGTCATGGTGATCACTATGGTGATTCCGAAAAAATTGCAAAAAGATGCAATTCACTTATTATAGCAGTAAACGAATTAGCTAATTACGTCGCTTCAAAAGGATTAAAAGCTCATAATATGCACATAGGTGGTTCCTACGAATTTCCTTTCGGTAGAGTAAAATTTACTATAGCTCACCATGGTTCATCTTCAGGTGAAGGTGAGTACCTTGGTGAACCAGCAGGAATTCTTTTGTTTTTGAATGGAAAGACGATTTATCATGCAGGTGATACTAGCTTGTTTTATGATATGAAACTAATTGGTGAAATGTATAATATAGATGTTGCACTTCTACCAATCGGTGATAACTTTACAATGGGGTTGCAAGATGCATTAAAAGCTGTTGAGTTCCTTAATCCAAAACTTACTATTCCAATGCACTATAACACTTTTCCAGTGATAAAGGCTGATGCTGACAAATTTGTAGAAGAAGTACTTAAAATGAATAAGAAAGCCAGAAAATTAAACTTTGGAGAAACGATTGAATTATAATTGGAGCTCATTAAGTAAATGGGAAAAATAATAGCTATTGCAAATCAAAAAGGTGGAGTTGGTAAAACAACTACTGCTATAAACGTTGCAGCAAGTATCGCGGTCTTCGAAAAAAAGGTGCTTTTGATAGATATCGATCCACAAGCCAACTCCACGTCTGGTTTAGGATTCGATAAAAATAACAAAAGTATCTACGATATTCTAATTAACGATATTAATCCCAAAGAAGTTATTTTAAGCACTGAAATAAATCATCTTGATTTGATCCCATCAAACATAAATTTGGTTGGAGCAGAAGTCGAACTTGTAGAAGTACCCAATCGTGAAAAAATTCTCGCTTTGAAAGTTCGTTCTCTCAAACCTAATTATGATTTCATTTTTATTGATTGTCCACCATCGCTTGGACTTTTAACTTTGAATGGATTAACTGCTGCAGATTCAGTCATAATTCCAGTACAATGTGAATATTTTGCTTTAGAAGGCTTGGGGCAACTTCTTAATACAATTAACATTGTAAAGAAACATTTCAACTCAAGTTTAGAAATTGAGGGAGTTTTACTTACGATGTTCGATAGTCGATTAAGACTTTCTCATCAGGTAGCTGATGAAGTACGAAAATACTTTGGTGATAAAGTTTATGAAACAGTGATAGGCAGAAGCGTTAAACTTTCAGAAGCACCTAGTCATGGTAAACCAGCAATTCTTTATGACGCTCAAGCATCTGGCACACAAAATTATCTTCAGCTAGCACAAGAGATAATTTCTAACAAAAATGAGGTAAAAAACCAATGAAGTCAAAACAAGTTTTAGGTAAAGGACTGGGTGCTCTAATACCTGGAGCGATTGATATAGAAACTAAAAAAGAGGCAAATCAAGATTTTAAAAAAGATTATATTATTGCCAAAATAGCTCTAGATAGAATTGAACCTAATCCATATCAACCAAGAATTGATTTTAATTATCAAGCATTACAAGAATTAGCTGATTCAATAAAACAAAGCGGTGTCATTCAACCAATCACTGTTCATAAAATATCTCATGACAAATATCAATTGATTTCTGGTGAACGAAGAGTAAGAGCCGCGATAATGGCTGGTCTTGATTTGATACCAGCTTACATAATCAAAATTGAGACTAAAGAAGAGCTTATCGAACTTTCCCTAATTGAAAACATACAGAGAGAAACATTAAATCCGATTGAGATAGCTATTGGCTTTAAAAGACTTATCGAAGAATGTAATTTAACTTTGGAAGATATAGCTAGAAAAACTGCTAAAGATAAGTCTACAATTTCAAATTATATAAGACTTTTGAAGCTTCCCACTGAAATTCAAAATAGTTTAATTAAAAATGAAATTACTCCCGGACATGCAAGAGCAATTTTAAGTGTAGAAGATCAGGAAGAGCAAATAAATCTTTGGAAAAAAATAGTTGCTGAAAAAAACTCAGTAAGAGAAGCTGAAAGATTAGCAAAACAGAAAAAGAAAAAAGTTAAAGTACCGTATGCTCCAGTAAAAATAACCGATCCTAATTTAGATGAAATAATCTCCTCATTACGACTCAAATTCGGTACTAACGTTAAAATGAATTTAAGAAATGACGGAAGTGGTGAGTTTTTGATTTACTTTTATTCAAGAGAAGAAATGGAAAGAATTATAGAAATTCTAAAAAATGCAAAAGATTCTCATTATCACTAACATTTTCCTTTCGTCTTTATTATTTAGCCAGCAATCGGATACAACAACTATTAAACAAAAATCTCCATGGGGCGCAGTACTCAGGTCAAGTGTACTTCCGGGACTTGGACAGATTTATAATGAATCCTATTGGAAAGCACCAGTAGTCTGGGGATTATTTGTTTGGTTTGGTTATAATTGGAATAATAATAATAAAGAATATCATAACTATAAAAATTTATACATGCAATCAGTTTCAGTTGGTTTGCCTAATGAAAATTTAAGAAGAATTAGAGAGTTTTACCGTGATCAAAGAGATTTGTTTGCAATCTATCTTGGACTTACTTATTTCTTAAACTTAGTCGACGCGTATGTTGACGCCCACTTATTTAACTTTAAACTTTTAACAAAAAACGAGGAATTAATTCTTAAAATTTCCTTCTCGTTAAATTAATGGTTGAGCCTTGCATCATTTGATTTACAAAGAATTAAATATTTAATATATTAAACTAGGTAAAATTCTTAACAATATAGGAGTTTCAACATGGCATTTACATTAAATAAAGTTATTTTAATTGGGTATGTTGGAAAAGATGCAGAAGTCCGATATACCAACAATGGTCTCTGCGTAATGAAGTTTAGCTTAGCAACTAATCAAAATGTAAAGAACATTGATGGTAACTGGGAAAAATCCACAACCTGGCATGATATCGTGGCTTTTGGAAAACTCGCAGAAAATTTAAAAGACTATATGAAGAAAGGTAGAAGAATTTATCTCGAAGGTAAAATTACTAAACGAGATTTTGTCGACAAACAAAATATTAAACGATATGTTACAGAAATTTGGGCTGACAGTATCCAACTTATGGATAAACCACCTGAAGGTGAAATTGAATCCGAAGAAGTTAAAATAGATGAAGATGTAGAACTTCCATCTGATGATACTTCAATTAAGGAATCTGAGGAAGATATCCCATTTTAGTGTCGAACAAATGTGAGGTGAATTTTTGGATACTGATTGGTTAATCCAATTCTTTATTGCATTGAGTTTATTTGCAGTCTCTGCATTTTTTTCAGCGTCTGAGGTAGCTCTTTTTTCTATTGATGAAAAAAAGTTACTTTTAATCTCAAAGAAAAAACCATATGCAGCAAAAATAATTTCAAGACTTCTCGAATTTCCAAGAAAAGTTTTAATTACAATTCTATTTGGAAATAACTTAGCGAATGTGGCTATTTCAATCATCTTAGCTTTTCTTACAGTAAAAGCAGCTCATCATTTCAACTTAAATGAAGATGTTTTAATAGCAATTGAAATATTTCTTTTGACTATTGCACTCTTACTAATAGGCGAAATAATCCCTAAGATAATCGCAAACCGTTATCCTGTAGAATATATTTTGATCGCTTGTTATCCATTAAACTGGATATTTTCATTGTTATCACCTATAACTTATGCTTTTTATTTCATATCTAACGTGTTTCCTAAAGGAGTACTTAGGAACAAAAATTTAATGTCAATAAAAACAGATGAATTAAAATCTCTCGCTGACATTAGTAAAGAATTTGGTGCAATTGAAAAGGATGAACATGACTTGATTAGTGGTATAATTGAACTTGGTGAAACAACTGTTCGTGAAGTAATGACTAATCGGACTGAAATGGTAGCAGTTGAAATAAATGAATCATTGGAAAATTGTATAAAAAAATTTCTTGATTCTAATCACTCACGTTTGCCTGTCTACCGCTCAAATATAGATAACATCGAAGGTTTTATTTACATAAAAGATTTTCTTAGTTATTTATCCTTAAAGAGCGAACAAGAACTCAAAAAAGAAGATTTTCATATTTCTAAGATGATAAGACCAGTTATATTTGTACCCGAATCAAAAAAGATTGATGAAATGTTTAGTGAATTTCAGAAGAAGAAAATTCACATTGCTATAGTTGTTGATGAATTTGGTGGCACTGCTGGTCTTGTAACCATGGAGGATATTTTATCAGAAGTTGTTAACCGATTTTCAGCACCCGAAGAATCCAAAAACTTTTTCATCAAGATTGGCGAAGATACATATTTAGTTGATGCAAAAATCTCAATTAGTGATCTGGAACCAATACTGAATATAAAACTCAAAACAGAAGATGATGACTTTGATACTCTTGGCGGATTTCTGTTACATCAATTTGAAGATTTACCTGACGAAAATAATTTCATCGAATTTCAACGATACAGATTCGAGGTAAAAGAAGTAACTGAAAAAAGAATCGAAAAGGTTTTAATTAAAAAGTTACAAGAAGAAAAAGCCAAGTAGATTATTGTTTAATTCAAGAAGTAGAGTAGTAGCAAAAGGATAATAAAGATTAAAAGTTTTAGCTGATGTATGATATTAAATTTCTTGTTAGCTAAAATGATTTAACTTATTGTTCCAATAAAAATTGCTTTCAAATAAATAAAGTGGATTATATAATGAAAGAGAATCGAAAAACAAATGTTAAGGTTGGTTTAACGACCATTCTTGCATTTATAATATTGATTTGGATTCTTGGTTGGGCAAAGCGAATTACAATTGCTGGCGATTATTATGTAGTTAAAATGAAATTTAATTCTGTTTCAGGACTTGAAATTGGTGATCATATAACAATAAATGGCGTAAAGATGGGCAAAGTTAAAAATATAATTTTAGACGGAAACAGTGTAATAGTGGAAGGTTTAATACCCAGATTTGTTACATTAAAGAAAGACGCTAAGGCAAAGGTTGAAATGATGGATTTAATGGGCGGAAAAAAGATTGAGATAAAACCAGGTGAAAGTGATGAACCTTTTAATATCAACAATATTTTGACTGGAAATCTTTCAACGGACATACCGGGAGCATTATCAATGGTGGGGAATGTTGAGCAAGACTTAAAATTGATAATAACCGATACTCGAATTTTAATTGAAAAATTAAACAACCAACTATCTGATCAAGAACTAATATCTTCCTTAAAGTCTTCAATTAAAAATCTAGAAACTACATCAAAATATTTGAACGACTTTTTTAAACAAAATCAAAATGATCTGAATTCAATTGTTAAAAATATTTTTGAGTTAACCGATCGAGCAGAAAATTATATATCAAAAAATGCTGACACTTTAACTGTGTTTCTAAACGAATCTAAAAATTTAATTCAAAACTTAAATGATATTTCTACACAGATAAAATTTTTAATTGAACAAACTACAAATCAAGAGAACAACATTGGGCGATTGCTGTACGATAAAGAATCCATAGAAAAACTAAAAGTTAGCATAGAAAGAATTGATGTGATAACTAAGATACTAACGGAACAACTCGGTGATAAAGGTATAAAAGTAGACGCAAAAATTAGACTGTTTAAATAATGAGAACTAAAATTCTATTTGTCTTAGTTTTATCGATTCTTTTGATACCATTTGATTTAGAAGCACAACTAGCCCGTTCAAAATTCGGGATGGTTGTTTCAGCCAGTAACCTTGCAACCGAGGTAGGTGTGGAAATATTAAAGAAAGGTGGCAATGCAATTGATGCAGCAGTGGCTGTAGGTTTTGCTCTGGCAGTTACATATCCACAAGCAGGTAATCTTGGTGGCGGTGGTTTTCTGGTATACTATCGTAATGATGGATTTTCAACCACTATTGATTTTCGCGAAAAGGCCCCTCTTTCAGCTCATCGAAATATGTATCTGGATTCGTCTGGAAATCCTCTTTTACACTTATCTCAAAAGGGAATTACTTCAGCAGGTGTTCCAGGTACTGTTGATGGTTTAATTTATACTCTAGAAAAATATGGCACTATGAAATTAAGTGAAGTAATTTCTCCAGCCATTCGATTGGCTGAAAAAGGTTTCAAGCTCAGCTATGAAATGGCACAATCATTTAACTTTAATTTTGAAAACTTTATGAATTATAATTCATCAAAAAAAATATTTACAAAAAATGGAGAGAAATATTCTGAAGGAGATTTATTCAAACAGAAAGACTTAGCCGGAACGTTAAAACTCATTAAAAAATATGGTCGAAAAGGATTTTATGAAGGTAGAGTGGCACATCTTATTGTAAGTCAAATGCAACGGGAAGGAGGTTATATAACTTACGACGATCTGAAGAATTATCGTTGTGTTGAAAGAAACCCTGTTGTTGGAAATTACAGAGGATATAAAATAATTTCCATGGGTCCACCAAGTTCTGGTGGAATTGCTTTGATTCAGACACTTTATATCATAGAAAATTTAAATCTAAAACCTGAAGATTATAACGGTCTCAAGCACATTCACTATTTAATTGAAGCTCTCAAACGCGTTTATTTTGATAGAGCTGAATATCTTGGCGACTCAGATTACGTGAAAGTCCCTGTAGAACTCATTACTTCAAAAGATTATGCAAAAAAGATTTTTGACGATATTAAATTCGGTATAGCTACTGGCACATATGATGTAAACACAAAAAAACTTTTATTTAACGAAAGCTTAGAAACAACTCATTATTCAGTTTTAGATAAATATGGTAATGCTGTTAGTGTGACTACAACAATCAATTCTACTTTTGGCTCTAGCGTGGTTGTGGATGGAGCTGGATTTTTATTAAATAATCAAATGGATGATTTTTCAATAAAGCCAGGAGTTCAAAATCAATTTGGGTTGATTGGAAAAGATGCAAATGCCATAGAACCCGGTAAAAGAATGTTGAGTTCTATGACTCCCACAATAATTCTTAAAGATAATAAGCCCTTTTTAATTCTTGGCTCACCTGGAGGTTCAATGATTATTAGTTCCGTTGTTCAAGTCATAATGAATGTAATCGATTTTGGAATGAACCCTTTTTATGCCGTTAGTTTTCCTAGAATTCACCATCAATGGATTCCAGATGAAGTTTATTACGAACCATATTCTTTAACACCTGAAATAATTGAAAAATTAACTTCCTTCGGGCACGTATTAAAACCACGAAATTACATAGGGAGAATTGAATTAATTTTTGTAGACGACAAAACCAATTATATTTACGGTATGACAGACCCTAGAGGTTATGGACTTGCAAAAGGATTATAAAAATGACAGAATCAATTGGTGTTGACATAATTGAAATTGATCGCGTAGCGGAAATAATATCCGAATTCGGTGAGAAATTTTTAAAGAAGGTTTTTAGTGACGAAGAAATTCGTTATTGCCTGTCAAAAGCAAAGCCATCGCAACATTTTGCAGCACGATTTGCAGCTAAAGAGGCTGTAATTAAAGCTTTAGGAACTGGATTTGGAAAAGGTATAATGTTAAAAGATATTGAAATTCGAAATGATGTAAATGGCAAACCTAAAGTGTTTTATAAAGGAAATTCAACAGAAAAAATTTTAATATCAATCTCTCATTGCAATCATTATGTAGTTGCTTTTGCATTATTGAAAATTGATTAAATCATTTTTTCCATACTTTTATAAATTCTTCTTTCAGTAGCTTAATACCTTCGACTTCTGATGGTTCATCCTTTAGCTCTTCAAAATAATTGAAATCACCGAAAGTTCTACCGTCCAATTCACCCCAATTACTTTTGTAAACATATAAAGCAAAATGAAATCCCTGTTTTATGAAAATTTGATGTAAGTGGCGAATGTAATCCACCATTCCTTTTTTATTTTTAATTCCACCATATTCATTAACAAATATTGGAACTTTGTGAGTCTCTTTAAATTTAATCACATCTGAAAGATATTCTACAAGATAAACTGAATCAACAAGAACCCTTATTCCATCAATTTCATAAAACCCGGGATATTCACTACTATCTTTCTTATTTGTAAAATCGTATGGAAAATACATATTAAAACTATAAACTATTAAAGAGTCGTTAAATTTTCTTAAGAAAGAAAATTTTTTTGGTGAGCCCCAACTTTGAGGTTGAACAATTATTGGCAAGTGAGCATTGACCTTTCTAACATTTAAGATTAATTCATTAAGGAATTCATAGTGTAGACTATCGCTAACTTCCGGGTAAAAGACGGGCTGATCAGCGTGAGGCTCTAGTAAAAAGTTAATTCCCACAATGGAATTAGCATGTTTATATCTATCAGCTATTGCTGTGCACATTTCTAAGTACTTCTTTTTCGCAACCGGGTCTTGATAAAAAATTTCATCTTCTCTTAGTTTATCGAAAAAACTATAAAGAGATCTTCCTGGTCCACTCCTGATGGAAATAACAAGTGGCATTCTAACTTCTTCACATATTTGGACAATTCTGTCAAGATTTCTCAAATGAAACGAATCCAATTGATATGGAGGATAGTATTGATATACTCCAGGATAATTTGCAACAACTAGATTCGCCCCCAACTCTTTAAGATATGTGATGTCGTTCTTTTCTATCTTATTTCTCGCTAGGAAAGGTGTAAATACTTCAAATGGGTGTATGTTAGCACCTTTATAATAAGAATCGATAGTCCAACTCCAAAATTTATCTTTTAGACTTGAATTGCTATTTATATTTTGACAAAAAGTCAATTGCTGTATATTTATTAAAACAAAAATTAGAGTTAATATTGCTAAGAAAAATTTCATCTTTAACCAAGAAAGTGAATAATATGAAGACAAAATTAATAGTAATTATCTCAATATTATCTATAACACTAATTGCTTGTCAAGCTCAAGAGAAATTTTACGTTGCTTTCTGGAATCTGGAAAATCTATTTGATACTGTTGATGATCCAAAAAATGATGGAGATGACGAGTTTCTTCCTGAATCTAAATCAGAATGGACTCTAGAAAAATTTGATAAAAAATTAAGCAATTTATCAAAGGTAATTCGTAGCATGAACAATGGTTTCGGTCCAGATATTCTTGGGGTTTGTGAAGTTGAAAATGGTTATTCAATAAACCAGTTAGCAAAAAAATTTCTATTGGATTTAAATTATGATGTAGTCCACTATGAATCCAGTGATTCGAGAGGAATAGATGTAGGTCTGTTGTATAGAAAAGATAAATTTATATGTACTCATTCTGAGAAGATACGCCCTATGTCGGGCACTCGAGATATTTTGTATGCTGTATTGAGGATTAACAAAGAAGATATTCATGTTTTTGTAAACCATTGGCCATCAAGAAGAACTGGCGAAAAAGAATCTGAGCCACGACGAATTAAAGTAGCTAGCATCCTGCGCGCAAAAGTTGATTCAATTCTTGCAGCAAAGAAGAATGCAAATATTGTAATTATGGGAGACTTTAATGATATGCCAGATAACCGTTCTATACTAATGACACTTCTTGCTGTACCTTTTGAATGCGACCAATTAACTGAAGAATACACATTAAATCTTTACAACACGGCTTACAAAAAGTATAAATCTGGCTATGGCACTTTTTTCTTTCAAGGAAATTTTAATATGCTTGATCAAATCATAATTAGTAAAGGATTGCTGGATAAAAAAGGATTAGATTATAATTGTGACTCTTTCGAAATTATTAGCAATGAATTAAACACTACAAGATCAGGTCAATTCAAAGGCGCACCATTTCCAACGTATGGGAGAGGAAGGTATCTTGGTGGTTATAGTGATCATTTTCCCGTTGGAGTCATATTTCACTATTTGAATTAAGTTATATGAAACACTTAATCATAACTGGTTCCTCGGGGGGGCTTGGAATAGAATTATTAAAGCATTTTCTTGATAAAGATTTCGATTTTTTATATGCAGTTGGGAATCAAAAGAAATTTCTCGAATTCGATATTAAAAGTCCAAAACTAAAATATATTTTCGATTTAAATCTAACTGAAGAAAACGATCTTGAAAAGTTATTTTCTTATATAAACTTATCATCTGAAGATGAGCTTTTTATAATTCATTGCATCGGTGGTTATACCGGAGGAAAAAAATTCTATGAATATGATAAAAATGAATTATTGGAAATGTTTAATAAAAATTTCGTTACTGCCTATCTTGTTTCAAAACAAGCTGTAAACAAAATCAAAAATTCGAAAGGTGGTAGTATAGTTTTCTTTTCTTCATCTATCGCACTTGAATATATCAGTGGTAGGTCAGTTTATACAATTTCCAAATATGCATTGCATCATTTAATTAAAATAATAGAAAAGGAGGCTAAGGAATTTAATTTCACAGCGAATATCATTGCACCAACAATCATTTTAACAGAAGAAAACAGAAAATGGGTGAATCCATCAGATTCACAGAATTATGTAGAACCAGTAGAAATTGCAGAAATGATTGAAAACATTTTTTTAAATTATCAAAAAATCAATGGCAATATATTCACTATTACTTCTTAGTAAAATTAATATACACATAAAAAAAACATAAGCGTACCTCTTTTTGGTTGATAAAATAGCTGTAAGAGTAATAAATACATTGATTTATCCGAAATAAGTAATTATCGCAATTGCTAAATAGGGTAAATCGATGAAGAAGGTATGTAGACGGATGAGATGTCCAAATTGTGGGTCATTAAAGACAGTAAAAAACGGAAAGAGAAAAAGAATAGAAAATAGTTTTGAGCGTAAGAGTGTGCGTAAAGTACAGCCCTATAAGTGTAAAAACAAATAAAGCGACGAGAGAAAGATATAGTAAGTCGTTCAAGCTAAGATTAACAAAGATGCACGTAGAGGAGCGGATGAGTTACAGTTTGATACACAAGCGAATATGAGAGAATTACAGAATACGAAAAAGTAAGAACAAGATATGTGAAATAGTAAATGAGATAGCAAGATATAGTAAAGGAGATATAGCAATACAAGGAGAATACAAGCCAAAGTGGAGTGGATACATAAGTGTGGACGACAAGTATATAAGTTTTAATGGGAAGAAGTTATTGATGTTAATTGCGACAGATAAGACAGGCGATATTTTACACAGTGAATTACTTGAAGTTAAGGCGCAACACCGGTTTTACAAGTTTTTAAATTTATAAGAGATATATCAAGATATAGATTTAAAGTATGAGAGGACTCGTTGAAATTGCTTAAAGAGTTAAGTTTATACTACAGCAAGTATCCAACCCTCAGAGAGTTTTTTACTCGTCATATTGATAAATTATTAACACATCAAGAAAAGCCTGAGATTAGTAAGACCAACAAAATCTCTGAGAATGTTAATCGACAATTGATGAGAAGATTAAAAACAATAGAGTCATTTCAGAGTTTTGTAACAGCGGAGAATTATTTGAATCTTTACAAAAATCATTTACGATTTAAACCATATACAGATTGCAGAGGAAAGAATAGACTTAAAAATGGAAAATCCTCATTCGAAGTCTGTTGGGTAGTATTGAAATCTAAAGAATGGTTAAAAAATTCACTATATTTATGCTAACTTTATCAACCGTTTTCAGGTACGCTTCCAAAAAAGCTTTGATTGACTTTACTTAAATAAAATCTTAAAATTGTATCGATTTTTTAAAATTAAACTTGAAATATATAACCAAAATCAATAATCATTGGAGGATAATATAAAATGGAATTATCTGCAATTCTAGGTTTAATTAATGCATTAATTGCACAAGCTCAAGACGCTGGCATACTTAATTTTTTACAAGAAAAGTATAATTCTGGTGGATTTTTCATGCACCCTATTTTAGCATGTCTTATTACTGGTTTAGCATTTTCAATTGAAAGAATGTGGACTCTTTCCAGAGCAAATATCAACACAAAGAAATTTCTTGTTGAAGTTAAAAAAGCATTAGACGAAGGTGGTGTTGAAAAAGCCAAGGAAGTTTGTGCAAATACTCGTGGTCCTGTAGCAAGCGTTTTTCATGCAGGATTATTAAGAATCGATGAAGGAATTGAAGCAGCAGAAAAAGCAATTATAGCTTATGGTGGAATTGAAATGTCATTCCTTGAAAGAGGTTTAATCTGGATCTCAACATTTATAACTCTTGCACCAATGTTAGGGTTTACTGGAACAGTTCAAGGAATGATTCAAGCCTTTGACGCTATTAAAGAAGCAAACCAAATTTCACCAAGCATCGTTGCTGGTGGTATTGCAGTAGCATTGTTAACAACTCTCTTCGGTTTGATTGTTGCAATGATTTTGCAAGTTTTCTACAACTATTTTGTCGCAAGAATTGATAAAATTGTTGTTGATATGGAAGAAAGTTCAGTTGAACTAATTGATGCTTTAGTTACATTAAGAAAAAATCAGAAATAATCTTTAAACTTTAAAAGAGGATTGATTAAGATGCCTCAGTTAAGAAAAAAGAAGCCAAGAGAAGCAGAAATACCTACAGCATCACAAGCAGACCTTGCATTCCTTTTACTTTTATTCTTTTTAGTTTCAACTACAATAGATGTTGATACAGGTATTGGTTTGACACTTCCCGAGTACGTTCCACCAGAGGAGCAGGTTAAAGTTGAAGTACCAAAGGATAGAATGGCAAGTCTTCTAATTAATGAAGCGGGAGATATATTACTTGACAATCAAGTAGTTACACTTACTCAAATTCTGGAACGGATTAAACCACGAATTATTGAAAAAATCGAGCTTCCTGCTAATAAAAAATTAATTGTATCTGTAAAGACCGATGCTAAAACAAGTTATAACTTATACATTCAAGCACTTGATCAGGTGAAAGAAGCATATTTTGAAGTTCGAGAGGAATATGCACTACAAAAATTCGGAAAACGTGTGATTGACTTAAACACAGAGCAATTAAATGAAATTAAAGACAAGATCCCGATTATTATTTCAATTGCTGAACCAGAAGTTGTTAAATAATCATTCAGGTAAGAATTATGAAATTTCAAAAAAAATTAGCTAAAGCTAAACAAGGAATACCAACGACATCAATGCCTGATATCGTGTTTATGCTATTGCTCTTCTTTATGGTCACGACCACTCTTCGTGAGCATGATGTAAAAGTAGTTTTCAGCCTGCCTGAAGCAAAAGCTATTGAAAAAATAGAAAATAAACGTGTGGTATCTTATATCTGGGTAGGTAAAGATGGAAGAATACAAATTGATGATAATATTGTTAAAGTTGAACAAGTTCAAAAAATAATGTACGCTAAACGTTTGGACTTACCAAGCATTATTGTTTCTCTAAGGATAGATAAAAACAGTAAGATGGGATTAGTAACGGATATTCAGCAAGAATTAAGAAAAGCATATTGTTTGAGAATTAACTACTCAACAATGAAAAAAGCTTCGTGAATTTATCAAACCTTCAGGAAGGCAGGATTAATAATCCTGCCTTTTTCTTTAATTAGGGGGAATGATATGATAAAAGAAAAAATCAATGAGTTTATTAAAGATGCAATGAAGTCAGGAGATAAAATCAAATTAGAAACTTTACGTTCAATTCGTGCAGCGTTTATTGAATTTGAAAAGAGTGGAATCAACAAAGAACTTACTGAAGAGGAAGAAATTAAAATTATAAATTCATTAGTAAAAAAAAGAAAAGAATCTATAGAAATTTTTAATAAAGCTGGTCGCAGTGACTTGGCGGACAAAGAGAGAATGGAATTAGAAATTTTGAAGTCTTTTCTTCCAAAACAACTAACAGAAGAAGAAATATCTAAAATTCTAGACAATATCATTCAGCAAACAGGGGCAAAGTCGTCAAGAGATTTTGGAAAAGTCATGGGAATAGCCATGAAAGAGCTAAAAGGTCGAGCAGATGGCAGTGTGGTTCAGTCTATATTAAAAGCTAAATTAAATGACTGAGTATTTAGACTATCTAATCATATCAATTTTAGTATTTGGTTTTATTCTTGGATTCAAAGACGGTTTAGTAAAAAAAATTTTAACTTTAGTTGGTTGTGTCGCTGCAGTATTAATTGCTTTATATTTCTCACCTCAAGTCAGGATTTGGATTATAAAATTTCTCGATGTAAAGCCCGATATAGCGGTAATTTTCAGTTTTATTTTACTTTTTCTTTTCTTTTTTTTGATTTCAAAATTGATCATTAAATTAATTCGACCTAAGAAATCCGTTCTTGGCTTCGTTGACCGATCACTTGGAGGGATATTAGGTGGTTTTCAGATTGGATTGTTTTTAAGTGCGATTCTAATCTTTTTGAATCTATTCAATTTTCCATCTAAAGAAGAAAAGGAAAAGTTGAAATATTACGAATTCACATATAAATTACTCCCAAATACGTTTTCATTTGTAAAAAAGATTTTCCCTGAATCAGAAGCCATTTTAGATTTATTAAAAGAGATTGATGCAAAATAGATTATCATGAAAGAATTATTTCGAAAACTTGACCTTGATAAAATCATTGATAAAGTAAAAAATTATACATTTACAGACCTTGGTAGAAAGTACTTGCAAGAAGATATTCCAGCAAATCAACAAGCATCTGCAGAACTAAAATTGAATTTGAGTCATGAGTTAAAAATTTATCTTGAAGAATATGGAGAGATTAATTTAGTATATATTAATAACTTAACTGAGTCACTACGTAAATCGAAGATTGAAAATTTTTCCCTAACGCCAAAAGAAATTATTGATATAGGCAAACTTCTTCAGAACAGTCGTATAATTAAGCAAGCCATTCAACAACAAAAATCAAGATTACCCAATCTTTTCAAACTTGTAGAGAATTTGTATGAAGATAAATTTCTTGAAAGAAAAATTAATGAAATTTTTGATGATTATGGCGAAATAAAAGATTCTGCAAGTACAGAATTAAAAAGAATTAGAAATGAATATCGAAGTTTGCAAATTCAAATACAAAAATTATACGAAAAAATATTAAAGAAACTTAGTTTAGATGGTTTAATTCAGGATGAATTGGTAACGCTTCGTGATGGAAGAATGGTAATCCCTGTCAGATCGGAATTTAAGCGAATGGTAAAAGGATTTATTCATGCCGAATCAGCCTCAGGTCATACTACTTATATTGAGCCTGCCGAAACTTTAGAACTAAATAATGAGTTGGTTTCTCTTCAATTTGAAGAAAAACGGGAAATCAACAGAATCTTGACTTTGGTAACTCAAGATATTGGTAAATTTGCAGATCTATTAATTAACAATTTGGATATAATTTCCATTTTTGATGCAACATACGCTAAAGCCAAATACGCAGTAGAAATTCGTGCACATAAAATTTCTTTTTCAAACGATAACGAGTTTGAACTTATTGATTGTCGACATCCGCTTCTTATACAAACTTTAGGTTATAATAAAACTGTTCCATTTAGCTTAAAATTAGATAAAAGTATTAAAGGAATTATCATATCTGGTCCAAACGCCGGTGGTAAAACAGTTTTTATGAAATCAATAGGTGTATTTTCTATTTTGTCAAGAATGGGATATTTACTTCCCGCTCATCCCGATTCGAAGTTACCATTTTTCAAAAATGTTTTTATTGATATAGGTGATGAACAATCCATTGATGATGATATTAGTACCTTCGGTTCTCATATAAAAAACATTAAAGAGATATACGAAAAGAGCGACTCAAATTCACTGATTTTATTAGATGAAATTGGTACAGGCACAGATCCCATTCAAGGTTCTGCATTAGCAATAGCAATTATCGAAAACATGATCAAAAAAGACTGTTTTTTAATCGCTACTACTCATCACTCATCTTTAAAGATTTATGCAGCGAATTATCCTAAATTAATGAACGCTTCGATGGAATTTAATTCAGAAACTCTTGAGCCTACTTATAAATTTATTCAGGGAATTCCGGGAAGCAGTTATGCATTTGAAATTTCTAGTAGAATGAAACTTCAAAATTTTATAATTGAAGAAGCAAAAAAAAATTTATCACAAGAAACACTTAAAATTGAAGGTTACATATCTCAACTCCATGAACGAATTCAACATTATTCTAAGCTTATCACCGAGTTGAAGAAAGAAAAAGAAGAAACTAAAAAATTGAAGGATGATTTCACTCAAAAACTTTTTCAAATAAAAGAAGAAGCAAAAGCTATTAAAAAGAAAGCTTTGTTTGAAGCTGAAGAAATTATCAGAACGGCTAATCGTTTAATTGAAAACTCAATAAGGGAAATAAAAGAGTCGGTTGCAAATAAAGAAAAAATAAAACTTGTTAAAGAAAAAATACATTCAGAAAAAGAAAAACTCAAAGAATTGATTGAAAGAGTTGATGTAATCCATAAAGATGGTTTGGATGAATTAAAAGAAGGTGATTCCGTACAATTTCGCGGACAAGAAACCATCGGGAAAATATTATCAATAGATACCAAAAAAAATCAAGCACAAGTTCAAGTTGATAATTTCAAAGTCAAAGTTGCCCTTGACAAGTTAATAAAAGTCAAATTTCCTGCAAAAGACTTAGAAAGAACATCAACACATTCCGTTGAAATTAAATCTATTCCTCTAAGACTTGATGTTCGAGGCATGCGAGCGAATGAAGCAGAAGTTGAAATCATTCAATATATTGATGATGCCGTAGTATACGGTTTGTTTAACATTGAAATACTTCATGGAAAAGGTGACGGTATACTTAAAAATGTGACTCATCGTGTTTTACAAAATCATCCATTTGTAGAATATTTTGAATTTGCACCGATTGATCAAGGTGGTGAAGGGGTGACCATAGCAAAATTAAAGGATTGATTTATATGTTCAAAAAAATTCTAATCGCTAATAGAAGTGAAATAGCTGTGCGGGTAATTAAGGCATGTCGTGAAATTGGTATTAAATCAGTAGCAGTATATTCCGATGTCGATTCAAATGCACTACATGTTCGACTGGCTGATGAATCTGTTCCACTTTATGGAAATACTGCTATTGAGACATATTTGAATTTTGAAAAAATAGTCGATGCAGCCAAGAAAACGAATTGTGAAGCAATTCATCCTGGATATGGTTTTCTTTCAGAAAATTCTGAGTTCATAAGATATGTAACTGATTCAGGTTTAAAGTTCATTGGTCCATCATCCGAGTCAGTAAAACTGATGGGGAATAAAATTGCCGCCCGTGAATTGATGAAAAAGCACAACGTGCCAATAGTACCCGGTGTAGAAACCGAGATCGATTCAAAGGAAAAATTGATCGAAATTGCAAATCAGGTTGGATATCCTTTACTAATTAAAGCCGCGGCAGGTGGCGGTGGTAAAGGAATGAGAGTGGTTAATACAGAAAACGATTTAATACAAAATTTTGAGTTGGCACAAAACGAAGCTGAAAAAGCTTTCAAAGATAAAAGTGTATATATTGAAAAATTTATAGCAAATCCAAAACATATCGAAGTTCAGGTTTTAGCTGATGAATTCGGAAATTACCGTCATCTTTTTGAAAGGGAATGTTCACTTCAGAGAAGGCATCAAAAAATTATTGAAGAAGCACCATCAGTTTCACTTAATGATGAACAAAGAAATTTTGTCGTTAATGCAGCTATAAAAGCTGCTAAAGCTTGTGGTTATTTTAACATTGGAACAGTAGAATTTCTCTTCGATGGCAAAAACTTCTATTTTCTCGAAATGAATACTAGAGTTCAAGTTGAGCACCCCATAACAGAAATGATAACAGGTTTTGATATTGTAAAAGAACAAATTCGAATCGCTGCGGGTAATAAAATCTCCTTTGAACAATCAGAGGTAATTATTAATGGTGCATCTATTGAAGCTCGTATTTATGCCGAAAATCCATACGAAAACTTCATGCCATCATTTGGAACAATAAAAGAGTTTCGTGCTCCGTTCGGACCAGGAATTAGATTTGACACAGGAATTGATCAATATTCCACTGTACCTGTCTACTACGATCCAATACTTGCTAAGTTAATTGCCTGGGGCAGAACGAGAGATGAAGCAATTAATCGGCTTATAGCTGCACTCAAAGAGACAATTATTACTGGCGTGGTAACTAATATACCGTTCAATCTCTGGTTGGTGGAAAGTGATGATTTTAGATTAAATAAGTTTAACACTCAATATATCATGAAAAAATTAAATGAAATTGGTGAAAACTCCTGGGCCGGGATTAGTGAAGAAGAAATTAATGAATTAACTTTTATTTTGGATCATATCTCTAAACAAACCACTGTTACCAATAAATTTACTTACTCCGGTATTAAAAGTAACTGGCTAAAAAGAAGATTCGAACGATGAAAACAAAATTATTAATAGAAAATATTTCAAAAGAATTTTTTATAGAAAAACAAATTTTTGAAGATGACGTCAAAATAAAGCAACTTTCACAAAATTATCTCTTTATTAAAGCAGGGCTGAAGAACATAGAAATTACTTATGACTTGGATGAAAGGGGAAATATAACTATATATAAGAATGGAAAAATATATCAATGTAAAATAGTTCATGAGTTTTTTGAAAATGAATTAGTAAAAAAAACAAAGGTATCGAAAGAGGTTTTCGTCCACTCACCAATGCCCGGTTTTGTATCAAGGATAAAGGTTGAAGTTGGCAAACAAGTTAAAAAAGGAGACGGATTACTTGTTATTGAAGCAATGAAAATGGAAAACGAGATAAAAGCTCCCATAAGTGGAACGGTTATTAATATTAATATTGAAGCCGGCAAACCTGTTGAAAAAAATTTTTTACTCGTCACTATAAAAGGCGATTAATGCTAAAAAAAATTGAATGTCCTTCTTGTAAGCAAAAAAATTTCATTCAAAATTATAAATGCATGAATTGCGGAATTATAATTCGAGATAAAATCGTAAATATTAATTTAGGTGACGCACTAAAATATCTGATTATTAGTCCAAAATTCATTTTACAACGAATTTTTCTAGCTGAACATAAGAATTACTCATTAATCTTATTTTTACTCTTGAATATAAAATTATTAATCTATCATTGTCATTTCCTAAATGTCTATGATCTGGATTTAAGTTCAATTCAAAGTTATTTTCTTCTCACTGTTCTAATTCTAGTTTTTAACTTAACTTTTCTAATCATTACGCAAAATGTAATTTCGATCTTAGCAAGGGAAAAGCTTTCTTTAAAAAATTTGTCTTCTATATTTATTTATTCATTAAGTTTCTTTTCTTTAAGTGTTATCATATTATTTCCACTCGAATGGATGCAATTTGGCTATTTCCTTTTCTCGCGTAATCCAAGCATGTTCGAGATTAATTCTCTAAAGTCAATAATCATTTATTTTATTGAATCAATTTTAATTATTTATTCATTACTATTACTTTGTATTGGATTAAGCGTATTTTTGTCTAAAATTATTTATGCACTTATGGTCTGCAGTACATTCCTTATAACACAAATAATAATTTTTATTATAAACAAAAAACTAATAGGTGTTATCTATGGTATCTAAAATCAGAGTAATAGTAATAGGCCTGGGTCAAATAGGATTAGATACCTGTAAATTAATTCTAAAAAAAGACTCATTACAACTTTTAGGTGTAGTAGATATTGATCCTAAAAAAGCTGGAAAAGATTTAGGAGAATTTCTTGGAAAGAAAAAGTTAGGAATTAAAATTTATGATGATTTAAGGTTTATATTAAAAGAGTTTCAGCCGGAGGTAACAATCATAACCTCAAAAAGTAAACTGAAAGAAATTGCAAATGATATTATTTTATGTATTGAGAATCATTCCAGTGTGATTTCAAGTTGTGAAGAGTTATTCTATCCTTTAGCAAAACACAAAAAATTATTTGAAGAAATAGATTCAAAAGCAAAGGAGAATTTTACTCACGTTTTAGGCACAGGTGTTAATCCAGGATTTGTGATGGATATTTTACCTCTTTTCCTTACAAGTACTTGTGCTGAACTAAAGTCACTTAAAATCACTAGAAAAGTTGATTTGAATAAGAGAAGAAAAGCTTTGCAACAAAAAATGGGTTTAGGTTTGACTACTAAAGAGTTTAATAAATTTGCAAAAGAAAATGAATTAGGACATGTTGGATTAAGTGAATCTGCAAATTTTATTTCAGACTTTCTTAAAATCAAAATTGACAGGTGGTCCGAAATTATTAAACCTGTCTTAGCAAGTAGAAATATCAAAACCAAACATTATAATATTAAAAAAGGCAATATTGCCGGTATTAAACAGAGCATTTTTGGCCTTAAGAATAATAAAAAAATAATATCATTAGAGCTGGAGATTTCTTGTGAAGTTGAAAATTCATACGACGAAATTATTGTTGAAGGTATCCCACCAATAAACATGCGAATAGAGAATGGAATATTTGGTGATACTGCAACTACAGCAATTATGGTGAACGTTATTCCGAATTTGTTGCACGCCAGATATGGCTTAATTACAATGAAAGATTTGAGCATTCCTTCTTTCTTAAGTCCTATAACAAAATGAGTTAACATTAATGAAATCAATATCAAATACATATAAAGTCTTTTCAAAAACCTTAATAAAATTAAAGGAATGGGTTGAGAGTTTTGCTCATAAACCATCGGCTGGAATAGCTTTATTTATTTTCTCTTTCATTGAATCCTCCTTTTTTCCAATTCCTCCGGATGCATTATTGATAATACTTGCAATTAGTTATCCCAGGAGAAGTTTCTATTATGCAATGATTTGTACAATTGGATCTGTTATGGGAGCTTATCTTGGGTATCTGATCGGTTATCTATTTTACGATACCATAGGAATAAAGATCATTCAATTTTATGGTGTAGAAAATCAAATTAATTATGTCCTGAACAAGTACCAGGAAAATGGATTTATTGCAATTGTTACAGCTGGTTTTACACCTATACCGTATAAGGTTTTTACAATCCTTGCTGGATTTAACAAGACGATTGATTTAGTTACACTAACAGTAGCATCGCTGATTGGCAGAGCGGGACGGTTTTTTCTCGTCGCTGGATTGATTTATTTTATAGGACCTGATGTTAAAAGTTTTATCGACAAATATTTAGACAAACTTACACTCGCTTTTATGCTACTACTTATAGTTGGCTTTATTGTATTAAAATATCTTATATAATATGAGAATCGAAACTGACATATTAATAATTGGAAGTGGAATAGCAGGTCTACGTTTTGCAATAGAAGCTTCACGGTTTGCTGAAGTTTATATTGTTACAAAAAAAGATAAAGCCGAATCTAATACCAATTATGCACAAGGTGGAATAGCATCAGTCATTTCCCCCGATGATGACTTTGAGCTACATATTAGAGACACTATCTATGCTGGAGATGGACTTTGCGACGAAAAAGTAGTTGAGTTTGTTATCAAAGAGGGTCCCAAAGAAATTCAGAAATTAATAGAAATTGGAACTGAGTTTTCAAAAACTGAAAATGGTAGATTAC
>Ga0209721_1000358_pt1 | contig 42786 bp, 38 predicted proteins | sample TshhotsprinmetaG_FD_184139 | JGI IMG/M metagenome (GOLD analysis project Ga0209721, IMG submission 184139) | Hot spring microbial communities from South Africa to study Microbial Dark Matter (Phase II) - Tshipise hot spring metaG (SPAdes)... | ecosystem: Environmental > Aquatic > Thermal springs...
GACAAAAGATCGATTTGAACAGACAAGAAGGTTTACGCTTGATGGCAGCTTAATCAACGAACAAAAGACCCTTGATATTCTCCCAAGAAATTGCCAAAATGAAGACAAGTACTCGGTACTCTCAAGTCAATAAGTGTTAGGTGCAGAATCTGCTCTTGCACCCGATCAGAAACCAAGTTGGAACGGCTGCCAACAGGCAAATGAGTCTTTTTCTACTAAAACGAAAATCACTTACTATTTTCGCTTGGGATTACTTTTCCCTATTGACACCGGAGGCCTTATAAGGGTTAAGCTTTCTTTCTCTCTATTAAATATCCTGAAACGTATTTATGAATGATGCTTGATATAAGCGTCTGGTAAGGGATTCCCTCCTGAGCGGCAATAACCTGTACTTGATCCAAATCCTTTGACGACATTCGAATATTTATTCTCTTATCTTTTTGCAATGTATTTCTAGCATATTCCCGCAGTTTCTTAATCTCAGCTTTCTGATTTTTAATAGGCCGCCATTCTCCGCGTTCGTAAGATTCTAAAATGTCTTTTTCTTCAGCATTTAAAACTGTCCTTTTCATTTTCGCTCCCTCATATATTTATTTGTGGCTTTTCTGCTGGGGATGATGGTTTTCAAGAATATTTCATCGTTTTCTTGTACATAAGGAACGAGATAAGCATAATCGCCAATCTTGACGATTGCAATTTTTTGGTCTGGATACTTATCTTGATTTGGGTGTTCAATTGTTTCGAGAACATTTTCCCGCTCCATTAAGATAACAACCTGTTCAAAACTAACTCTTCTTTTTTTCTTTAACCATTCATTCTTCTCGTTATCCCATCGAAAAACCTTCATGGTGTTGAGTTACGACATTGTGTGCCTTTTGTCAATATTATTTGGGCTTAACGCTGCGGCTCACCGGGAGCCGTGTTTATTGGCGATCCGGTGCAGCCGCTTGTTAGGGCTTATTTTATCGCCTCTATTCCGAGGTCTTTGCATATCTTTCTGACAAGGCTATCGCTGATCTCTGTATGCCGCGGGACCGAGGAACGTTTATTTCGGCTGGGATTCCACCACCAAGAATGTCTGGAACCTTCTCTGATGAATTGACAGCCTTGTGATCGGAGGTATTTGAGGAATTCGATTCTCTTCATGCAGGTACAGCTATTTTCTCTTCGCTATATCCAGATCCTGCAGACGCAATCGCATCTTGCCGGTTAAACTCGATTGCTTCCTGCAGGGTTACCCGCAGGCTTTCTACTAGTTCTTGACGGGTGCGTTCCTGACAGTTCACCCCTGGAACTTCTTCTATCCACCCAATCCACCAATCGCCTTCTTGTTTTATTACTGCTGTATATTCTGTGGCCATCGACTATCCTCCTTTTTTTCATTATAACTGATATCCTGCAACGTTGGAATTCATTTTTGTTCAGGCCCTAACAATTGAACTGCAAGTATGATTATGTAAAACACTATCAAAAATGGTTGTTCTTGTCAAACAAAATTTTATGGATTCCCAGGTTGTTTATACACCCATAGATTATTCCATCCTCATATTTTCAATAGATTTATTTAGGGGTTATGGAGCCTGAATTTTTTGGTGTGAAGTAATTTGTTTGAATATTTATTAATGTTATATATTGCATATAATTAAATCCTAAAACTTATTATATTAAGGGCTATTTTATTAAATCATTCATGAATTATTGAATTAGAGATGCCTTCAGACCACCATGATCTATACCCATGTCGCCCAAAAGAATGTGCTCGGAGTGAGAAGCCCGCCGGATAAGTGATTAAATTTATTAAAGTTTTTTGAAATTTGATATCTTATTTCCATCTATCTTTCTTATTGATTATAACTCACTCTTCCCTCTCTTAATTTAAGAGGGGGGGATTAAAATTTAATTATTCAGATGTTTCACGTGAAACATTAATTTAAAAATCTCCCCCCGTCCCCTCTTTGCCAAAGAGGGGTAAGCCCCGTTAGAAGGGCTTCGCCCTTCTAACGGGGAAAAAGATTAAATCAGAAAAAAGAAAATAAGAATGGTTATTTGCCGATGCAGAATTGGTCGAAGATGCGGTTGAGAACTTCTTCGGGGGTCGTCTCTCCCACGAGCTCTCCAAGGCTGTCAAGCGCAGAGCGGATTTCAAATGCAATAAATTCGAGGGAAGCCCCCTCTTCCAGCTCTTTCAATGCATCAGAAAGGTTCTCTTTTGTCTTTGAAAGGATTGTTTTGTGTCGGATATTGGCCACAATCAAATGCTCAGGAGAGATTCTTATGTCCCGATGAAGCAGAGAAGAGTAGATCGCCTTTTTCAATTCTTCGATACCTTCGCCTCTAAGGGCGGAGGTCTGGACAAGGAGATGGTCTGGAAATCTTTTTTTAGCTTCTTCCAAAGAAATCTTCTGTTTCAGGTCTTTCTTGTTAAGAACGATGACCTTCTTCTTCAAATCTATCTCGCGAAATATGTCTTCATCATCCTCATCAAGCTCCCTGCTTGCATCAATAATCAAGAGGACGAGGTCAGCATCGGCGACTCGCTCTTTCGCCCTCCTGACCCCTTCCTGCTCTATCGAATCCTTAGCCTTTCTCAACCCGGCCGTATCCATTAAGCGGACTGGAATGCCATTGATATTTAAAACCTCTTCAATCACATCCCTCGTTGTACCTGGTATCGGGGTAACGATTGCCCTCTCCTGCTTTAATAGTATATTGAGGAGGCTCGACTTCCCCACATTTGTCTTTCCGGCAATGGCGACCGAAATCCCTTCCTTGAATACCCTTCCCTCCTCATAGGTAGAAATCCATTCTTCCAACTTTTTAATCTTTTTTTTGAGACCCTCCTTCATCTCATTAAGGGGGATCGGATCAATCTCCTCTTCTGGAAAGTCGATATGGGCCTCTAAGAGGGAGAGGTGTTCGACAAGCTTCTCTCTAAAAGAAGCCATCTCCCTATAGAGGAGCCCTCTCAATTGCTGGCCTGCTATCTCGAGGCTCTCTCTTGTCTTTGCTTTGATCAGATCAATGACAGCCTCAGCCTGTGTGAGGTCAATTCTACCGTTAAGAAAGGCCCTCTTTGTAAACTCGCCCGGGAGAGCCATTCTGGCTCCATGGGTTAATAACAATTCAAGGACCTTCTGGAGGATAAGGTATCCACCATGGCAGTGGATCTCAACGATGTCCTCTCTTGTATAGGTCTTCGGAGCCTTCATCAGAACAACGAGAGCTTCATCAATCGGGCTTCCACTCTCCGGGTCAATGATATCCCCATAATGGAAATGGTGGGAGACAAGGGAAAAAGGAGTTTTTTTCGGTTTAAATAGCTTCTTAGCGATCGCCTCGGCTAAAGGACCGCTCATACGGACGATTCCGATCCCACTCTCTCCAAAAGGAGTAGAGATCGCTGCAATGGTCTCGTCTTCTCTACTTTGAATGGTAATTTCGGAAGAATTTATCATGGCGGGAGCATCGGTTTTGAAGAAAGGGTAGTGGGTTATGGTTACGGCTATGAAGCCCATTTAGGTTACGGTTAATTTTATGTGTAAAAATTAAAAGAGGAAAAACATAGCCTTTTATCGGCGATACGGGCATCCTCAACCCTTCCCATTTCACCAAACCATTTTTTTCAACGGACCTGACTCTTGGGAACAATCCTAATTCTCTTCATCTCCCCTTCCCCAAGGCTTTCTGTAGTTAGGGCAGGATCTTCCTTTAAGGCCAAATGGATGATTCTACGATCATGAGCGTTGAAAGGGCCTAATGTAAGAGGTTTCTGACCTCTTTTAACCCTCTCTCCAAGGCGTACAGCCATGTTCGTTAACGAATTGGCTCTCTTCTCTTTATATTGGTTGATATCGATAAAGACCCTTACACCTTCCTCGAGTTGTTTATTTACCATCCGATTGAGAAGGAATTGAAGGGCCTCCAAGGTCCTTCCGCGTTTTCCGATAAGGATCTCTTCTTTCTCACATTTGATATCGAGATAGATCGCATCACCCTTAATTGAGACGTTTAACTCTGCCTTCAATCCCATGCCTTTTATGAGTTGGGTCATGAGTTCTCTGGCGACTTCACCTCTCTCTTCGATCAATCAAATCACCTCATCTCTTCTTGTTCATGTAGTATTGATGTGCAATCGATAAGATATTGGTCACCATCCAGTATAAGACCAGACCGGATGGGAAATTGAGAAATAGAAAAGTGAACATGATGGGCATCAGCATAAAAATTCTTGCCTGCGCTGGGTCTGCAGCCGTTGGAGTCATCTTCTGCTGAATGACCATGGTTGCACCCATGATAATGGGTGTTACATAGATGGGATCTTTGGCTGATAGGTCCATGATCCAGAGCACAAATGGAGCATGCCTCATCTCGATTGAATTTTGAAGAGCATTGTAAAGGGCGATAAAGACAGGTATCTGAATCAACATGGGGAGGCAGCCGCTCATCGGGTTGATCTTTCGCCTTTTGTAGAGAAGCATAATCTCTTGCTGAAGCCTCGCCTTATCATTCTTGAACTGTTGTTTGAGACGGTTCATCTCGGGTTGTACCTTCTGCATCTCCTTCATTGACTTCATGCTAATCTGAGTCAATGGGAGAAAGATGATTTTGATCAAGATGCTCAGGATGATAATATCGATTCCGAAATTTTTCGTGACAGTATGGGTCAATTTAAGAAACCAGAGTAGGGGTTTTGCAACGATGGTGAAGAAACCAAAGTCAATCAATGCCTCGGCGCCAACACCCAATTCCTTAAGTTGGTCTGTCACTTTGGGTCCAATATAGATTTTATAGGGTATCTTTGCGCTCTCTTTGGCTTGCAAAGTGAGGGTAGGGTGGGTAAGCTGCGCTTTTAATAGGTTTCTTTCGTACCCTTTGACACTTAAAAGGATATTCTTTTCCTGCGACGTAGGAACCAAGAGTGCTGCAAAATACTCTCCTTCAAAGGCATACCATCCGATTGAACCCTTATCTGACGATTCGAAAGGCTCGATTCTCTTCTTTGGCGCTCCGCAACCGGGTGTACAACCAGAAGCACCCACCCCTCCGAGATCTTTTCTCTCAACCTTCTGATCCTTCAAATAAACGTATTTCAAACCGAAATCCTTATTCTCTTCATCTGCAAATCTCTCAAGCTCGACCCGCCCTATCCATTCCAAGCCGATTTGGGTAGAGATTTCGTTCGAAGTCGTGTTCTGGATCTCGACCTCGAGATCAATAACATTCTTCTCTGAATAAAAAACGTATTTCTTTAATAATTTCAATCCATTATCTATCGTCTTCGAAAATATTATCTCACCCTTTTCGCCTTTTTTGAGTAATCCGATCCTCTCTTTATCCACCTCCCATCCTTCACCATCTGTCGCTTGCTGGATGTGAAGTCCTAAGGGTAACCCTTCCTCCTCCTTTGTATTAACAATATCGAGGAGTTCTGGCTTTTTAGTCTCTTGAGCTTTGCTCCCAAATAGGTTCTGGAAGAACTGTTTCAGTTTGATGGTGATGACAGACTCTTCAACCCTGTTCTCATAATGTTTGAGTTTAAATTGTTTTAACCTTGCGTTTTCATTAGTAAAAACTGCTAAATAATTTTGGGTTTCAACAGAGATCTCTTTCTTTGGAACAACCCTCGGCTTGGATAGAGGTTTTGCCTCTTTTGGGGGTTTAATATCCTTCTTCTCTGCCGAAACAACCTCTTCCTTCTTTACCTCTTTTATCTCTTTTACCTCCTTTTGGGGCTGTTCAACTGGGGGAGGAGGGAAAAAATGGGACTGGATAATTCCCCAGAAGAAGATAACAAGAAAGGTCAATACAATTGCTAATAAAGCCCTTTTATCCATCATGATACTGCTTCTTCCTTCCTAATCATTTTTTGTGATTTCTGGAACTGGATCGTATCCACCTGGGTGGAGAGGATGGCATCTTAATACCCTTTTTATGGATAACCAAATCCCCTCGACTGCTCCGAAACGCTCGATTGACTCTAAAGCATATGAGGAACAGGTGGGAGAAAAACGACAGCATGGCCCAAAGAAGAGAGAGAGGGTCTGTTGATAGATGCAGACCAACAGGATCAGTATCCGTTTTAAAATCTTATGAATCGTTCTCTCTCTCATTTATCAAAACCTTCTTCAATTCCGCCTCCACCTGCTTATAATGATCGATGAGGACCCCCTTTTTTATGAGGATGATCATGTCCAATGGTCCTTTGATTTGATCTTTGTGGAGGCGAAAGAATTCACGTAGATACCGTTTCATTCGATTTCGGAAACTTGCTGGACCGATCTCCTTCTTTGCCACGATACCCAGTCGGTGATACCCTTTCCCGTTTTCCATGAGAAAAAGGATGAAGTGCTCTGTGGCGAGTTTTCTGCCTGACCTCATCACCCTTCGGAAGTCCTGGGGAAGGGCGATCCTCTCCTTCTTAGTGAACCTGAACGTTCCCTTCACTAAACGGTCAGCCTTTTTCTTCCCTTGGCTCTTCGTCGTTTGAGGACATTGCGGCCGCCGCGGGTAGACATCCTCTCTAAAAACCCATGGGTTCTTTTTCGTCTGATATTGCTTGGCTGGTAAGTTCTTTTCATCGAGACTCTCTTTTTTGGGCGTCTTATTTTTTGAAATAATTAAACTTTTTGAGTTAACCATATTTCTTCTGAAAAGTCAAGACCGATTCGAATTTCTGTTGACAGATGAGGTTTAATTATATTAAATTTTTCAATAAAATTCGTCTATTATTTTAGGGTCAACTATGAATGAATATCAGATTGCCATTCCTGTCAATATCGAAGATGAGATGAAGAAGTCCTATATGGACTATGCGATGAGCGTCATCATCGGTCGGGCCTTGCCGGATGTGCGTGACGGTCTCAAGCCGGTTCACCGCCGCATCCTCTATGCCATGAACGAGTTGAATAATGACTGGGATAAACCATATAAAAAGTCCGCTCGAATCGTCGGTGATGTCATTGGTAAGTACCATCCCCATGGAGATATGGCGGTCTACGACTCAATCGTGAGGATGGCCCAGGACTTCTCGCTTCGTTATACTCTAATTGACGGTCAGGGAAACTTCGGTTCGGTCGACGGAGACCCTCCGGCAGCCATGCGATATACGGAGATCCGGATGGCCAAACTGGCGGGCGAACTCCTGGCTGACATTGATAAAGAGACCGTTGATTTTGTTCCGAACTATGACGAATCGCTCCTTGAACCTTCTGTTCTGCCTGCCAAATTTCCCAATCTCATCGTCAATGGCTCCTCGGGTATTGCAGTGGGAATGGCCACCAATATTCCTCCCCACAACTTGATCGAAACCATCAACGGGTTGATCGCTCTCATTGACAATCCAGAAATTTCCACTGAGGAGTTGATGGCCCATATCCCAGGCCCTGATTTTCCAACGGGCGGTTTCATCTATGGGAAAGAGGGCATCCGATCGGCCTATGAGACGGGCAAGGGCGTGATTCAGCTCCGTGCCAGGGCCATCATCGAGAGGGACAAGAAGGGAGAGAGGGAGAGCATCGTGATTACGGAGCTTCCCTACCAGACGAATAAAGCAAAACTGATCGAGCGGATTGCTGAGTTGGTTCAGGAGAAGGTAATCGAGGGTATTTCCACTGTCCGGGATGAGTCCGACCGTGAGGGCATGCGTGTAGTGATTGAATTGAAGCGCAACGAAGTGCCTGAGGTCATCCTCAATCAACTCTATAAGAATACTCAGATGCAGACTTCCTTTGGCATTATCCTCTTAGCCATCCACCAGAATCAACCCAAACTGCTCTCCCTCAAAGAGATGCTCCATCTCTTTCTTCAACACCGTAAAGAGGTGGTGACCCGCGGATCGCTCTTCGATTTGAAGAAGGCAGAGGCAAGGGCCCATATCCTTGAAGGTCTTAAAAAAGCCATCGATAAGATTGATGCGGTCATCGCCACAATCCGGGCCTCCAAAACTCCAAAGGAGGCCAAAGAGCGGTTGGTGGAGCGCTTCGCTTTTTCTGAAGAGCAGGCTCAGGCCATCCTCGACATGCGTTTACAACGCCTCACCAACCTGGAGCAGCGAAAGATCGTCGAAGAGTATGAGGAGACCATCAAGCTGATCAATCGCCTTAAGGATATTCTGGCCAGCGAGCGACTGATGCTCAATGTGATTAAGGAGGAGCTCAGCTCGATCCGAGACACCTATGGAGATGAACGACGTACGGAGATCGTCGAGACGGCTCCAGAGATCAAAATTGAAGACCTGATCGCTGAAGAGGATATGGTCGTCACGATCACCCATACCGGCTATATCAAGAGAAACCCCATCAGCCTCTACCGGAGTCAGCATCGCGGCGGAAAAGGGAAGGTCGGGATCAATGTGAAAGAAGAGGATTTTGTCGAAGATCTCTTCATCGCCTCTACCCATGATTATCTCCTCTTCTTCACTGATGCTGGAAAGATCTACTGGAAGAAGGTCCATGAGATCCCCCAGGCTGGACGTATGACTCGTGGAAAGGCCATTATCAACCTACTCAATCTCGGCCCTGAGGAGAAGGTGACGACGATCCTCTCGCTCAAAGATTTTTCACCCGGAAGGTTCATCACCTTCGTCACGAAAAGAGGTACGATCAAGAAGACCGCACTCGAAGCTTATAGTAATCCCCGATCTGGAGGCATCATTGCGCTCGGCCTGGATGAAGGAGACGAACTCATCTCTACAAAATTGACCGATGGTGAGCGCTTTCTCTTCATCGGTACGAAGATGGGCAAAGCCATCCACTTTCCTGAGAATCAGGTCCGGGAGATGGGTCGCACTGCCCATGGCATCCGCGGGATCCGACTGGCTAAAGGCGATGAGGTGGTCGGTATGGAGGTCGTTCTCCCTCACACCTCCCTGTTGACCGTCTCTGAGAATGGTTATGGGAAGCGATCGCAAGCATCGGAATACCGCATTCAGAATCGTGGAGGTTCAGGCATCTTCACGGTGAAGCGGACCAAGAAGACAGGTGATGTGGTTGGCGTGAAGTCCATTACGGATGAGGATGAGTTGATGATCATCTCCAATAAGGGAAAGATCATCCGTTTGAGAGCGGCCGATATTCCTGTCCAGGGACGAAGTACCCAGGGCGTGAGGTTGATCACGCTCGAAGAAGGGGAGCGCGTTGTGGCTGTAGCCAAGTTGGCTGAAAAGGAGTGAGAAGATTCGTTCAAAAAAAATACTTGAAATTTTTTTTAAATGGGGTTATTGGTATACTGGTTTGATTAAAAAATTTTAATCCTCTAATCATATCCCCTCAATCTCTTTTTAATTCACTTATCCACATTTGTGGAAATATTGTGAAAAGAGTTTGGTAACCTTTTGAAAATGAATAAGTTCTTCTTTTTGGGTCTGGTCTGTCCATTCCATCTGTCTTATCCATGTCATCACTGGCACGCCCAAGGTCTTGTCCATGGAAGATCTCTGGTCTAAGGTGACCGATTCTCTAAAGGAGAAGATTGGTCCGCAAAATTTCGATATTTGGATCAAACCCATTCAACTTCTTTCGGTGGATGGAGAGAAGGTAGAAATGGAGGTTCCGAACCGTTTCTTCCGGGAATGGATCAATGAGCATTATTCCAGCCAAATCAGAGAGGCCTTCTTTCTTCTAACACAGAAACCTTTTCATCTCCAATTTAAAATTAGAAACGATCCTACAAAGCGTGGAGAGGTTGGAAAGAATGCCATCGTCTCTTCTCAGGATAATTCCGCCTCACCTGGGCTCTCCCAGGTTCGGCCACCATTTAATACGAAATATACCTTTGATAATTTTGTTGTTGGAGCGAGTAACCAGTTCGCCAATGCCGCCTGTCTTGCGGTAGCCAACCAGCCTGCTAAGAATTACAACCCTCTCTTCATCTATGGAGGCGTGGGTTTAGGAAAGACACACCTTCTTCATGCAATCGGAAACCACATCTTCCAGCATCACATTCTTCCTGATGTGAAAAAGGTCTTTTATACTTCAGCAGAGGAATTTACCAATGAGATGATCAACTCGATCCGTTTTGAGAAGATGGAGGAGTTCAGAAATAAATATCGAAGGATGGATATCCTACTGATTGACGACATCCAGTTCATTGCCGGAAAGGAGAGAACACAGGCTGAATTCTTCCACACGTTTAACTCCCTCTATGAGTCAAGAAAACAGATTGTTGTCACGAGCGACAAATTTCCAAAGGATATTCCCAATTTTGAGGAGCGTCTGCGTTCACGATTTGAGTGGGGATTGATCGCGGACATTCAACCTCCGGATATTGAGACGAAGGTAGCCATTCTCAGAAAGAAAGCTGAAAATGAAAATATTCATCTTCCCAATGACGTGGCCTTCTTCTTAGCTTCTCAGATCGATTCAAATATCCGGATGTTGGAAGGTTGTCTCATTCGGATTGGGGCCTTTGCCTCTCTATCCCAGACACCGATTGACCTCAATTTGGCCAAAGAAGTTCTAAAGAATATTATTAAACCCAAGGAAGAACTGATCTCAATAGAGGGGGTGCAAAAGGTTGTTGCTAACCATTTCAATATTAAAATTTCAGATTTCAAGGTAAAACGAAAGAATAAGGGTTTTGTCATCCCCCGTCAGATTGCTATCTATCTCTCTCGAAAACTGACCGATGCCTCTTTAGTGGAAATCGGAGAAAAATTTGGAGGTAAAGACCATTCCACGGTACTCCACTCTATCAAAAAAGTGGAGGAGCGAATGTTGAGCGACCCATCCTTGAAGGATATGATTGAGAACTTAAAAACTCGTATTAAGTCATAAATGAAGTTTAAAGATTGTGTAAAAAGGAGGTTTTTTAAGAAGAGAGATTTAATTCTTAAATATTTCTTTTTATTCTTCATATGGAATTCCATATTAAAGTATCTATTCTATCCATAATTTACTCACTTTTTCCTCAATTCCACAGAGATAGAAGATTATGAATTAATATTTGAATAGATTTAACATCATAGGAGGAAAAGATGGCCTACTTTGAAATCGAGAAGAGAGAGCTCTTAAAAGGATTAGGACTCATGCAAGGAATCGCAGGAAGAAAGACAACCCTTCCCATTCTCTCCCACATCTATATGGAGTGGAAGAGAAATTCACTCTTTCTAACTGGAACTGATCTTGAAACAGGGATTCAGGAAGAATTGAGCGCTCAGGTTCAAGAGGAAGGGAAAGCCTCTATCTCCTCAAAAAAGATATATGAGATCGTTCGAGAATTACCTGAACAGCCAATCCAGATTCAAAAGAAGGAGAATCACTGGATCTACCTAAAATGTGGAAAATCGGTCTTCAATATTGCTGGGCTCGATCCAGAAGAATTTCCATCTCTACCCACTTGGCAGGAGAAGTTATTTACCAAAATTCCAACACAGATCGTTAAGGAAATGATTGAGAAGACCTTCTTTGCCGCCTCCAACGAAGAATCACGATATCACCTAAATGGAATTTTTTTTACACAACAGAAGATATCAGGAAAAGATTCAATCCGTATGGTCGCAACAGATGGACATCGTCTCTCTCTTATGGAAAGAGAAACACAGGTGGTCAAAGGGATTGAAAAAGGGGTTATTCTTCCTAAAAAGGGGATTTTAGAGTTAAGAAAGTTATTGGGAGATAAAGAGGGGAACGAGGAGATGGGCGTCTATTGTAATAGCACCCATGCCTTCTTTAAGGTAGGGAAATCTTTGATGATCATCCGTTTGATTGAGGGGGAATTCCCCGAATATGAACAGGTCATACCAAAGAATAATGATAAGCGGTTGAAGGTTGGAAAAGAGATGATTTATGGATCTTTAAGAAGGGTTGCCACCATGGTGAGTGAAAGGGCAGAAGGGATTAAGCTCAACTTAAAGAAGAGTTCGATGGAACTCAGCTCTTACCATCAAGATTATGGGGATGCCAGGGAAGAGGTAGATATTCAATATGAAGGGCCTCCGATTGAGATCGGTTTCAATGCCAGGTATTTAATGGAAGCCATCCAATCGATTGATACTGAAGATATCCAGATGGAGTTGAAAGATGAAGGAAGCCCTGGTGTCATAAGACCGACTTCTTTTGAGACCCCTTCCCAACAAATCTGCATTATTATGCCGATGAGAATGTAAAGCCATCGTTCCATAGGAATGATCAACCTTAGTCCAAGGAGAATGAATGAAGGAGATATCTGATCTCTATACTGCAGAACAGATCAAGGTCTTAGAGGGCCTCTCTGGCGTTCGGAAAAGGCCTGCCATGTATATTGGTAATACCGGTGTAGAAGGTCTTCACCACCTCGTCCACGAACTGGTGGATAACAGTATTGATGAGGCTTTGGCCGGCTATTGTGACAAGATTGAGGTGATCATCCATATCGATCAGAGCGTGACGGTCCGTGATAATGGTCGGGGAATCCCTGTCGATCTCCACGAGAAGGAGAAAAGGCCAGCCGTCGAAGTGGTCATGACCAAACTTCACTCGGGAGGAAAGTTTGATAATCGGAGTTACAAAATTTCCGGAGGCCTTCATGGAGTAGGCCTCTCCGTGGTCAATGCCCTTTCAGAATATATCGACCTCGAGATCCGGAGAGATGGAAAGGTTTATCACCAGGTTTATGAAAGAGGAGAGGCCAAGACAAAACTGGAGATCACCGGCAAGACGAAACATACGGGGACTCAGGTCCGATTTAAAGCCGATGCTGAAATTTTTGAAACGATCCAGTTCAGCTTCGACCTCCTTTCTCAGAGGTTGAGAGAACTCGCTTTCTTGAATAAGGGGTTGTCCATCAGCATCGAAGACGAGCGAACAGGGAAGCGACACGATTTCTACTATAAGGGCGGCATCCTCTCTTTTATTGAATTTCTCAATAAGAATAAGAATGTGATCCATCCCAAACCGGTCTATATCCAGGGGGTGAAGAACGGAATAGAGGTCGAGATCGCCTTCCAGTATAACGATGGATATACGGAGAATCTCTTCTCTTTTGCTAACAACATTAATACCCATGAGGGAGGGACCCACCTCATCGGATTCAAAACCGCCCTGACCCGAACGATCAACCAGTATGCGACCAGTGCCAATCTGCTCAAAGGGATCAAAGAGAACATCACAGGCGATGACACGCGTGAAGGACTGGCTGGGGTGATCAGCGTGAAGATTCCAGAGCCACAGTTTGAAGGACAGACCAAGACCAAACTGGGAAACAGTGAAGTGAAGGGACTGGTCGAGGCTTTAGTGAATGAAAAATTGGGAAGCTTCTTTGAAGAGAACCCATCCTTAGCCAAGAAGATCATCACCAAGGTGATCGATGCCGCCCGGGCAAGAGAGGCAGCTCGAAGGGCACGGGAGTTGAGTCGGAGAAAGGGCGCTTTAGAGGCCGATTCGCTTCCTGGAAAGCTTGCCGACTGTCAAGAGAAAGATCCTGCACGAAGCGAGATCTTCATCGTTGAGGGAGATTCAGCAGGTGGATCAGCCAAACAGGGTCGGGATCGCACCACACAGGCCATCCTTCCCATCAAGGGGAAGATTCTCAATGTGGAGAAGGCAAGATTCGACAAGATGTTGGCCAACGAGGAGATTCGGATTCTCATCTCTGCCTTGGGCGCAGGGATCGGGAAGGAGGACTACGATATCCATCGCATCCGATACCATCGCATCATCATCATGAGCGACGCAGACGTGGATGGTTCGCATATCCGTACCCTGCTCCTCACTTTCTTCTATCGCCAGATGCCTGAGGTGATTGAGAAGGGATATCTCTATATTGCCCAGCCACCTCTGTTCAAGGTAGCTGAGGGAAAGAATGAGATCTATCTGAAGAATGAGGAGGAGTTTAACCGCTATCTGATGAACCGCGCGATTGCCAAGAGCGAAGTGACGGTGGAGAAGACGAAGAAGAAGCTGGCCGAGAAGCGGCTGGCCCATCTGTTGGATAAGATCTACCTGTTTCACGACCTGAGCCAGAGACTCCAGAAGAAAGGGATTCCCCGATCCCTTCTCCATTTCCTTCTTGAACAGGAGGTCAAGAGCAAAGCGATCTTTGAGGAGAAGGGGAAGATTGCGGATCTCCAGAAGCGTTTGAGAAAGATCGGGTTTGAAGTCTTCGATCTTTACCGAGATGAGGAGTATGATCTCTATGGCTTTGAGGTCCAGGAGTCGAACGGAGGGAAGAGTCTTCGCTGCAGGGTCCATTGGGATCTCATCGCCTCTGTCGAATATCGAAACCTCTTCCAGGCCTATCAAGAGATTCAGGAGATGGCGCCACCTCCCTACATCCTGGTCGAGAAGGGAAGGCAGGTGAGAATTGAGAAGATGGAAGACCTCCTTGAATCACTCAGCCACTTGGGGAGAGAGGGTCTTTCCATCCAAAGATATAAAGGTTTAGGAGAGATGAATCCGGAACAGCTCTGGGAGACGACGATGAACCCGGAGAAACGGACCCTCCTCAAGGTGAGGGTGGAGGATGCCATCGAGGCGGACGAAACCTTCAGCATCTTGATGGGTGACGAGGTGGAACAGCGGCGCCACTTCATCGAAGAGAATGCACTCTTTGTCAGACGCCTCGACATTTAATGAGAACGCCAGGGTTTCATCTAAAGGTAACGGTGACGATACCCGTATCGTCATTCGGTAACGTTTATCGGCTTAAGAATTTGACGTAACCGTCTGACTCTAAACGAAACGGGTTCGCAGCCGTAACCCTAAACATCGAAAAGCCAAAGGAGAGGGATGCTCATCGTTGGAGTCACGGGAGGTGTCGGAAGCGGAAAGACAACCGTCTCCAGAATATTTGAGAAGGAAGGGGCCTACCTCATTGACGCTGATCAGATTGCCAGAGAACTGGTTGAACCTCTTCGGCCTTCCTGGAGAGAGATTATTCGCCTCTTTGGTAAGGAGATACTGAATCAAGATAAGACGATTGACCGCAAGAGCTTAGCAGAGAAAGCCTTTGCCGATCCCGAACAGAGAAGATTGTTAAACCAGATCCTTCATCCCCGGATCAAGAGAGAGTTGGTTAAGAGGGTGAGAGCCATTGGACGAAAAGACCCTCATGCCATTGTCATCTTCGATGCCCCCCTGCTCGTTGAGACAGGGTTTCATCAGGAGATGGACAAGGTCGTTGTCGTGACCTCAACAAAGTCCCAACAGATCGCAAGGCTTAAGAAGAGGTCTGGTATGAGCGAGACGGAGACTCGAAGAATCATTGCCAGCCAGCTGGCCCTTGAGGAGAAGATAAAGCTTGCAGACTACATCGTTCGAAATGAAGGCTCTATCCAGAAGACACGGAGAGAGGCAAGAGAGATATTCCAAGAGCTCATGAAGATTAACTTACAGAAGATCAAACGATAAGAGTTAACCCCGTTAGAAAGTCATCGACTTTCCAATGGTGGGTCCGATGAGGAGGGTAGAAGAAGGACTATGAATATCAAAGACTTGAAGAAGAAGAAGATCAATGAATTAACGAAGATCGCCAGAGATCTCAATGTCGAGGGCGCATCCGGGATGAGGAAGCAGGATCTTATCTTTGCCATCCTTCAGGCCCAGACGGAGAAGAATGGTCTGATCTTTGGTGAGGGGGTGCTGGAGATCCTACCGGATGGATTTGGATTCCTGAGGGCACCCGATTACAACTATCTGCCAGGACCGGACGATATCTATATCTCCCCTTCACAGATACGGCGATTCAATCTCCGAACCGGTGATACCGTATCAGGACAGATCCGTCCACCCAAAGACACCGAACGCTATTTCGCCATGTTAAAAGTGGAGATGGTCAACTATGAAGATCCAGAGGTTGCACGGGACAAGATTCTCTTCGATAACCTGACGCCCCTCTATCCCAATGAGAAGATCTCCCTTGAGCTGGATGGGGAAAGAAACAACTACTCTGCCCGAGTGATGGATCTGCTCACTCCGATCGGCAAAGGACAGAGAGGCCTTATCGTGGCGGCTCCGCGAACAGGCAAGACCATGCTCCTGCAGACGATTGCCCACAGCATCACGAAGAATCATAAGGAGATCAATCTCATCGTATTGCTCATTGACGAGAGGCCTGAAGAGGTGACGGATATGGAACGTTCTGTGGATGCGGAGGTCATTAGCTCCACCTTCGACGAACCAGCCCAGCGTCATGTCCAGGTGGCAGAGATGGTGATCGAGAAGGCGAAACGGCTGGTTGAGCATCAGAAGGATGTGGTGATCCTTCTGGATAGCATCACCCGATTAGCCAGGGCTTATAATACGGTCGTGCCTCCGAGTGGCAAGGTCCTTTCAGGAGGGATCGATGCCAATGCCCTCCAGAAACCCAAGCGGTTCTTCGGTGCAGCCAGAAATATCGAAGAGGGAGGGAGCCTCACCATTATTGGCACGGCCTTGATCGATACCGGCAGTAGGATGGATGAGGTGATCTTTGAGGAGTTTAAGGGAACCGGAAACATGGAGATCCATCTCGATCGACGATTGGTGGACCGCAGGGTCTTTCCATCCATTGATATTCAGCGGTCTGGCACGAGAAAGGAAGAGCTTCTATTAGATCCCAATGATCTGAATCGGATTTGGCTCCTGAGAAAGGTACTTCAGCCGATGAACTCTGTGGACAGCATGGAGTTCCTTCTCGAGAAGATGCATGCCACCAAGAACAATCGGGAATTTCTCGATTCGATGAACCAGTAGCTTCGTCAGATTATTGACCCAACCCAAAGCCAATTTAATAACCTCTTGAAAATTTGAGGAAAATCCGTAAAATGGATGTGGAGGCAAAAGAGATGAAAAAGGATATTCACCCTAAGGTCTATGATGCGGTGATCAAATGCGCCTGCGGAGCAACCTTCGAGACAAAGAGTGTGCAGAAGGAGATTCATGTTGAAATCTGTTCGAATTGCCACCCTTTCTTCACGGGCAAACAGAAATTTGTGGACTCCGCAGGACGGATCGAACGGTTTAAGAAGAAGTACGGAGAGAAGATTGAAAAGACAGAATGAGTCAGAGTGGTTTTTCTTACCCCTTTTGGAAACTCGGCATCCGATACACCATAAAATACCCAGAGGTTCTCACACCCTCACCCCCTACCACCTCTTAAAGTCGGGAATACTGCATTAGTTTATCGGGAGGCGTCTAATGCGATTAAGGAGACCAAACCCTTCCTGGGGACGTTCTCTAAGGAACTGGTTTATACCCAAAAAGGAGGGTGGGCCAATGCGCGTCGGTGGCCAGGCTGTGATCGAAGGGGTGATGATGCGGTCTCCACACGCCATGGCAATCGCTGTGCGTAAACCCGATGGCGAGATCGTGGTGAAGAGGGAAGGATTGAACTTCTTCTCAGAGAAGAGTCACTTATTTAAGTTTCCTCTGATGAGAGGGGTCATTGCACTCATCGGAGCCCTGGCACTGGGCATACGAGCGCTCCATTTTTCTGCAAACCAGGCCCTTCCCGAAGAGGAGGGTAAGAAGGAGATCGGTTCCTGGACAATGGGCCTCACCTTTGGGCTGGCCCTCTCATTTGGGATTTTTCTCTTCTTTCTCGTCCCTCTCTTTATGACAAAGGGATTAAAGTGGTTCTTTCCAATCTTAGCCACGAGCGGATTGCTCTTCAATCTCATCGATGGCCTCATCCGGCTGGCCATCTTTTTAGCCTATATTCGGGCCATCTCCTTTTTCAAAGAGATTGAGCGGGTCTTTCAATATCATGGCGCTGAACATAAGTCGATCTTTGCCTTTGAGGCAGGTGAGCCATTAAATGTCGAAAGGGTGAAGGGTTACGGTTACCTCCATCCGAGATGTGGGACGAACTTTCTCCTCATCGTCATGGTGGTCTCCATTCTGGTCTTTGCCCTCATTCCTCACCACCTCCCATTTGGATATAAGGTGGCTTCAAGGGTTGTCTTTATTCCCTTGATTGCGGGACTCTCCTATGAGATCATCCGGCTTGCCGATCGGAAAAGAGATCGAAGAGGGGCCCGCTTGATCATCCAACCAGGACTTTGGCTCCAAAGGCTTACAGCAAGGGAGCCGACCGAGCCCCAGATCGAAGTAGCTTTGGTCGCGCTTCAAGAAGTCTTAAAGATGGAGAGAAGGTCCGTAAAGGAGTAACAGCGATGTTTGAAAGATTAGAAGAGGTGGAGCGTCGCTATGATATGCTCTCTCACCTTCTCACCCAGCCTGAAGTTATAAACAATCAGACGGAACTTCAGAGGTTGGCCAAAGAGTATTCCGAGCTGGGAAGGGTGGTCGATCTCTATCGGAAGCTCAAGAGAGTGGAAGAGGAGATCCGTGAAAATCGCCGGCTTTTGAGCGATGATGAAGATGAAGAGATGAAGGGACTCGCCAAAGAGGAACTTCAACACCTTACCCGTGAAAAGGAGAAGACCGAAGAGGAACTTCGAATAGCCCTTCTTCCAAAAGACCCAAACGATGAGAAGAATATCTTCCTTGAGATCCGAGCAGGAACTGGAGGAGATGAGGCCGGACTCTTTGCGGCAGACCTTTTCCGGATGTATGGAAAGTATGCCGAGAAGAACCGATGGCGGGTTGAGGTGATGAGCCGAAGCTTTACGGGTGTTGGTGGATTTAAAGAGGTGATCGCCCTGATCGAGGGAAAGGGGGTTTACAGCCGATTGAAGTACGAAAGCGGTGTCCACCGAGTTCAAAGGGTTCCCGTGACCGAATCCCAGGGACGAATTCATACCTCAACCGTTACCGTTGCCATTCTTCCTGAGGCAGAGGAGGTGGAGGTGGAGATCGATCCAAATGATCTACGAGTCGACATCTTCCGCTCCTCAGGGCCAGGTGGCCAGAGTGTCAATACCACAGACTCTGCTGTTCGGATTACCCATCTGCCCACCAACATGGTGGTCACCTGTCAGGACGAAAAGTCCCAGCATAAGAATAAGGCAAAAGCCCTGAAGATCTTGAGAGCCAGGTTGCTCGATCATGCCAGGCAGGAGAAGGAGAGGGAGATCTCCGAAAAGCGAAGAAATCAGGTGGGCACGGGAGAACGGAGTGAACGTATTCGGACCTATAACTTTCCACAGGGAAGGGTGACGGATCACAGGATTGGCCTAACCCTTTACCGATTAAGTGAGGTGTTGGACGGTGAGATGGATGAGATCATCGATGCCCTGACCACTCACTATCAGGCAGAAGCGCTCAAAGGATAAGGGTTTAAATTTTTTTGTCTAACCGTCTCATCGTCATATCGTCAAAGACTAAAGACTATAAGACTAAGTGACTAAGCGACTTGCGATTTGAGTTGATGATGACAGTCCTGGAAGCACTCAACTGGGCCTCCGATTATTTAAGAGAACAAGGGATCGAGAATCCCCGTCTCAATGCCGAGCTTTTGCTTGCATCTTCAATGCAGATCAGTCGTGAAGGACTCTATATTTGTCTCCAAGATCCATTGATGGAGGATAAAAGAGAGAGGCTTGAAGGTCTTGTTCTGAGGAGAGGTTCTGGAGAGCCGCTTCAATATATCTTAGGCCATCAGGAGTTCTGGTCCATTAAGCTTAAGGTGGATCCACGTGTCCTCATCCCAAGACCGGAGACAGAACATCTGGTTGAGGAGGCTCTCTCCATCCTCACAAATATTTCTTCCAAAAAAATTCCCACTGTTTTAGAATTGGGGACAGGAAGTGGAGCCATTGCCATCGCCCTGGCAAGGGAGGTTGAAAAAATTTCTATGGTCGCTACGGACCTCTCAGAGGAAGCGCTCAGAGTGGCCAAGGAGAACTCAAAAGAGGCAGGCGTGGCCCCTAAGATCCAGTTTGTCAGAGGGGATCTCCTCCATCCTTTCTGCCGCAGAGAGATTTTTGACCTAATCCTTTCTAATCCTCCCTATCTTTCAGTTGCGGATTTGAGAGGGCTGGCCAGAGAGGTCAAAGATCACGAACCCATGATCGCCATTGATGGAGGAGAGGATGGTCTGGACTTCTACCGAAAGTTGATTGACCAAGTCCCTTCCTATTTGAAAAGGGAAGGGTGGCTCCTTTTGGAGGTTGGAAGCAGCCAAGCAGGCCATGTCTCTGAGATGATCGAGGCAGAGGGATTTTTTCAAAAGCCTCAACGGGTAAAGGACCTTTCAGGGATTGAGAGGGTCGTCAAGGCACAGCGAAGGGAATGACCAGTAACCAAATTCCAATCAAATTTTTAAAATCTTTTGGTTACTGGGAATTGGAGCTTATGGGGTGATAGGGATTTTGAACGGAGTGTTTGATGGATAAGATCGTGATTCGGGGTGGGGAGCGATTGATCGGAGAGGCGGGTGTGAGTGGTTCTAAAAATGCATCCCTTCCCATCTTTGCCGCCTCTCTTCTGACCGAAGGAGAGAATCTCTTACACAATGTCCCCCGACTGCAGGATATCCAGACCATCTCAAAAGTTCTTAAGAACCTCGGAGTGAAAGTCCACGGCGAGGGTAACACCTATCGTATCGATGCAACAGAGGTGACGAATGAGGAGGCTCCTTACGATCTGGTCAAGACGATGAGGGCTTCCATTCTGGTTCTGGGTCCGCTGATCGCACGATTAGGAAAGGCAAGAGTCTCTCTTCCAGGAGGATGTGCCATTGGCGCAAGACCGATCAACCTTCATCTCATGGGGCTTGAGGCCATGGGAGCGAAGATCGAACTCCGAAGCGGTTATGTGGAAGCTAAGGCAGACCGGTTAAAAGGAGCCACGATCTCTTTTGACACAGCCACCGTAACTGGAACCGAGAACCTGATGATGGCAGCCACGCTGGCCAAGGGAAAGACGGTCTTACAGAATGCTGCCATGGAACCCGAGGTGTCTGATCTGGCCAACGTCCTAAAGAAGATGGGTGCCAAGATTGAGGGGGTAGGAACGAGCCTGATCGAAATCGAAGGGGTGGAGTCGCTTCATCCGACAGAGCATACGGTGATCCCCGATCGGATTGAGGCTGGAACCCTGATGATAGCAGCCGGGCTGACGCGAGGTAATATCAAACTTCTGAAATGTCCTTTTCGTCATATGGAGACGGTCATCCTTAAACTGAGAGAGACAGGCATGGAGATCGAACCCGAAGGAGAAGGGGTGAGAGTGGTAGGAACCCGAAGGATTCGGAGCGTGGACGTGAAGACACAGCCCTATCCTGGATTTCCAACAGATATGCAAGCTCAATTCATGACCTTGATGTCTCTTGCCAGAGGGCTGAGCATTATCACGGAGACGATCTTTGAGAACCGTTTCATCCATGTGAACGAGCTCCAGAGAATGGGGGCTGATATTCGAATTCAGGGGAACACCGCCATTATCCAGGGTGTGGAGAGTTTGAACGGAGCAAAGGTGATGGCCAGTGATCTCAGGGCAAGTGCCTCGCTCATCCTGGCTGGTCTGGCTGCAGACGGTGTGACAGAGGTTTCGAGAGTCTACCACCTGGATCGAGGCTATGAGGGGCTTGAGAAGAAATTAGCAGGGCTGGGGGCCAATATTAGAAGGGTGAAAGAAGAAGGCTGAGATTTCAGAAGGCGACATGCTGAAAGGTCCTTGAATGAAGATTCTTAAGATTGGTGAAAAGGGTTTTAAGCAATATCTTTTGGGTATGGAGAGACGTATTGTCGAAGATCCTTCACGGCTTGAAGCAGACGTACGATCCATTCTGAGGGATGTGAGAAAGAGAGGAGATGAAGCCCTTCTTCACTATACAGAACGTTTCGACCAGATTCGACTCCTCCCTTCTCAACTCGAGTTGAAGAAAGAGGAGATCAAAGAGGCACATAAGAAGATACCCACCGATTTCTTAGAGACTTTAAAGAAGGCCAGCCATCGCATCCGCAGGTTTCACCGGATGACAAAGGGAAGAAGGGGAGTCGAATCGATCGAAAAGGGAATCAGGATCGAACAGGTGGTGAAACCTCTGGCACGAGTAGGGATCTACGTCCCCGGAGGAAAGGCATCTTATCCGTCCACTGTTTTGATGGCTGCCATTCCAGCAAGAGTGGCAGGCGTCGAGGAGATCATCATCACCACACCTCCCCAGCCAGAAGGAATCAGCCCAGCGGTCCTGGTTGCGGCTGACCTGGCAGGTGTGGATCGAATCTTTTGTGTTGGAGGCGTTCAAGCGATTGGCGCATTAGCCTATGGCACTGAATCGATTCCCAAGGTGGATAAGATCGTTGGTCCAGGCAATCGTTATGTGACCATTGCCAAGAGACTGGTTTACGGCACTGTAGATTTGGATATGGTCGCTGGACCAAGCGAGATTGTGATTATCTCAGATGAGTATACGCCTCCAGCCTATGTGGCGGCTGATCTGATCTCCCAGGCAGAACATGACGAGAGGGCACTCCCCGTCCTGATCACAACCTCCGAGGACTTTGCTAAGAGAGCAAAGGCCGAGCTTGAGAAGCAGCTCATCGCTCTGGGGCGGGAGAAGATTGCACGAAAAAGCCTCATCCAGAGAGGAGCCATCCTCGTTGTCAACAATCTCGATCAAGCCATGGAGCTTGCAAACCGGATTGCCCCTGAACACCTTGAGCTTTGCGTGAAACATCCCAAACGTTTGGCAAAATCTGTGAAACATGCGGGAGCCGTCTTTCTTGGCATCCATACTCCTGAGGCGATTGGGGACTATCTGGCAGGGCCCAACCACATCTTGCCTACTGCAGGAACGGCACGGTATGCATCGGCTTTGGCCGTGGAAGACTTCCAAAAAAAGATAAATCTGATGGAATTTAACGAAGAAGCCCTGAGACGCTTTGAAGCAGATGTGAAGCGGTTTACCGAATGGGAGGGGCTGGAAGGACACTATCGTTCCGTGGAAATAAGGATGAAGTGATCTTGTTGGGGACAGGGTTCGGAAAGGGACCCCTTGGGAGATAAGAAGAAGATTGTACCTAAAAATGCGATCGCATTTTTAGGTACAATTTCATTGATTGGTGATCTTTCAAAATGGAGAGCGATGATGGAGAGACATCGGAAGGCAGAGGTGAGGCGAAAGACGAAAGAGACAGATATTCTTCTTAAGATTGATCTGGATGGGTCTGGAAGACATTCGATCCAAACCGGAATTCCTTTCTTCGATCATATGCTCAGCTTACTTAGCCACCACGGTCGGATGGACCTCTTGATCAAAGCCAAAGGCGATATCGGCGTGGATGCCCATCACACGGTCGAGGATGTCGGGATCTGTTTGGGAGATGGCATCCGAAAGGCATTGGGAGAGGCAAAAGGGATTTGGCGGTATGGCTTGGGTTTGATTCCGATGGATGAGACGCTTGCCTCTGTCACTTTGGACCTTTCGATGAGACCTTGCCTCGTCTATCATATGAAACTGAAGCGATCGAAGATCGGAACCTTTGATCTGGAACTGGTGGAGGAATTCATGAGGGCCCTTGCCAATCATGCCAGAATGACGCTCCACATCAACCTCCTCTATGGCCGAAACAGCCATCATATGGTGGAGTCTGTTTTTAAGGGATTGGGAAGAGCGCTGAGAGAAGCAGTCTCGATCGATGAGCGATCCAGCGGAGTCCCATCATCAAAAGGAATTCTATAATTTCAAATTGAAAATTGTAGATTTCAGATTTTAAATCTGCAATCTGAAATCTTAAATCTGAAATCGAGGAAGAATGACACAAAGGATCGTCATCATTGACTATGGGATTGGAAATCTCAGAAGCGTTCAGAAGGCATTCGAGCATGTCGGTTGTGAAGCCGGTGTAACCCGGAGCAAACGGGCAATTTCCAATGCTTCAGCAATCGTTCTTCCAGGGGTAGGTGCTTTTAAGGACTGCATGGAGAACCTTGAGAGATACGGATTGATCGAACCCATGCTTCGATCCATTGAGGAAGGAAAACCCTATCTCGGTATCTGTCTTGGACTTCAAATCCTTTTTTCAGAGAGCGAGGAGTTCGGGCATCAAAAAGGACTCGATTTGATCAAAGGGAAGGTGGTCAGGTTCAAGCCCGATCCAGACCATAAGGTTCCGCATATGGGATGGAATACGATCGAAAAGACTAGGGAGGCTCCTCTGTTACAGGGGTTAAAGAGCGGAGATTTCTTCTATTTCGTTCATTCATATTACGTGGTCCTGGAGGAAGATCAGTGGAGATCGACCCTCACCCATTATGGGATTCCTTTTGTTTCGAGCGTCTGGAAGGAGAATATCTTTGCGACCCAGTTTCATCCGGAGAAAAGCCAACAGAAGGGGCTGAGAATTTTAGAGAACTTTGCGAGATCAGTTTAAATTCTATTTGTGCTGGGATCTCCCCGTTGTGGGGATTTCATCATTTGGTGGATTGTAACTCAGCCCTTTAGAGCTGATGAATTCCCGCCAGGGCGGGACTGAAGCCCTGAGTTAGATGTTTTTGATATAGAGCATGACAGACTCATATTGGAGGAGCCTTTTATGAACGAAGTTAAGGTGGGTGAGATTCGGATTGGAAAGGGAAACCCTCTGGTGCTGATTGCTGGTCCATGTGTGATCGAAGGCGAGGCCATCGTTCTGGAGATAGCCAAAGAGTTAAAGACAATCTGCCAGAAGCTGGGGATCCCCCTGATCTTTAAAGCCTCCTATGAGAAGGATAACCGGGGTTCTGAGAAGTCATATAAGGGACCAGGTTTAAAGGATGGATTGAAGATCCTCGCAAAGGTAAAGGAGGAGATTGGGCTCCCTGTCCTCTCTGATGTGCACCGGATGGAAGATGTCGATCCAGCCAAAGAGGTATTGGATGTGATTCAGATTCCTGCCTTTCTCTGCCAGCAGACCAGCCTTCTCCTGAAGGTAGGAGCTGCGGGAAGAGTCGTCAATATTAAGAAAGGTCAATTCATCGCTCCGGAGAATATGGCTGGCGCTGTGAAAAAGATCCATAGCACTGGTAACCAACAGGTCCTTCTCACGGAACGGGGTACGTGCTTCGGATATAATAAGTTGATTTCGGACCTATGCTCCATTCCCATCATGCAAAGGATCGGTTGTCCGGTGATCTTCGATGCCACCCATGTGGTCAGGAATTATGGGATTCCGAGCGAAGACCCAAGGGGAGGAAGCCCTGAATATGTACCCCATCTTTCACGTGCGGCCATGGCTGTGGGGTGTAACGGCCTTTTTCTTGAGACCCATCCCAGGCCATCTGAAGCACTCTGCGATGCCTCAAGCATGATCCCTCTTCAGGAGATGGAAGAACTTCTACGACAGGCGAAAGCCATCCACGATATGGTGAGAAGGTGGGGAATCACTTGAACGTCAATTACAGATTGCAAATTTAAGATTTTTCAATCTGAAATCTACAATCTGAAATCGGAAATCAAAAGAGGGAGGATGAATCGTGAAGATTTTTATTGATACGGCGAATCTAAATGAGATTCGAAAGGCGAAAGAGCTCGGTCTGGTCGATGGCGTGACCACTAACCCCACGCTTATTGCCAAAGAAGAGGAGGATGCAGAGACACTCATTCGAAAGATTTCAAAAGAGGTGAAGGGACCGGTCAATGTTGAAGTGACCAGCCTCGCTTGTGAAGAGATTGTGAAAGAGGCGAAAGTCTTAGCCAGCTGGGGAGATGAGATCGTGATCAAGATCCCCATCAATCAGGAGGGACTGAAGGCGGTGAGAATCCTCTCGGCCGAAGGCATTCAGACGAATGTGACTCTCCTTTTTTCAGCGAGTCAAGCCATTTTGGCAGCAAAAGCAGGAGCGACCTATATCTGTCCTTTCATCGGAAGGCTTGACGATATCAGTTTCAATGGCCTCGAATTGATCCAACAGATCAGAGAGATTTATGACCAATACGATGAGATTGTAACCCGTATCATCGTCGCCAGCGTGAGAAACCCCATCCATGTGATCGAGGCGGCTCGGATGGGTGCTGAGATTGTGACCATCCCACCCGCCATTCTGGACCAGATGGTCAAACATCCTCTCACAGACCGGGGGACAGCCCAATTCTTAGAAGACGCAAAGAAGATTGGCCTTAAAAAATAGTCTCATCGTCGAAAAGATATTCCCTTTTCGTCATAACGGATCAGAGAGTCTGCCCCATGCATGATGCGGAGACTTCCGGTCCTGCCTTTGGCAGGATTAAAAGGAATGGATTCCAGCTTTGGCTGGAATGACGACTTTCTTTGGAGATGAGAGAGGTGAAGCGATGAAGAAAATCCTTTTGGGGCCTGGATTACTCATCCTGTTATTAGGCTTAATCCTGTTTGGGATTTTCGAAGCAAAGGCCGAAGAAAAACCCAGGATAGCGATTCTTCCTTTCTTCATTGAGCGAGAACCATTCTGTCCGGTTTGTAGGACCGTTTTTCAAAGGGGAGAGATCCTTCCTAACGCCCAGAACACCATGACGAGGCTTCTCTATCAGCAGATAGAGGCGAAAGGAATATTCAAAGTCATTCCCTTAGAGAAGGTGGAGGAGGCCCTTGCTCTCCGGAACAGAAGAATATATGATGAGAGACCGAAGGCATCTGCCATTGAACTGGGTCGAGAGCTGGGGAGAGACTTTGTTTCCATTGGATTTATCTTTCGGTTCGAGGAGAGAATCGGCTCTTCTGTGGGAGTTGAAAGGCCTGCCTCTGTGGGATTCGACATTCACCTGTTTCGATTGAGAGATGGGGTTGAGGTTTGGAGAGGGAGAATGGATGAAACCCAGAGACCCCTGAGCGAAAATCTTTTAAAGATGGGTTCTTTCTTCAGGAGAAAGGCACAGTGGCTGACCGCAGAGGAATTGGCCAGAGTGGGATTAGACGAGGCATTAAAAGGACTTCCCGGCCCCACAGAACTTGAAGGAAAATAAAAATAGAAATTACAGATTTTAAAATGCAAGTTGCAAAATTTGCTCCTTCTTGCTAACTGCTTATTTTTCATTTTGCAGTTTTCAATGAGTCTTTCTATATGATCATCATCCCTGCCATTGATTTGAAGGACGGAAAGTGTGTAAGGCTCTCCCAGGGAAGAATGGATCAAGAGACGATCTATTCAGCAAATCCCGTTGAGATGGCCATCCATTGGGAGTCAAAGGGAGCTGAAAGACTTCACGTGGTTGATCTCAATGGAGCGGTATCAGGGAAGCCTTTTCATTCCTCTTTGATCAAAGAGATGATTCGGTCCGTATCCATCCCTATCGAAGTGGGGGGAGGGATCCGTGATTTGACAACGATCGAGGACTACATCCAATCCGGCGTAGAATGGATCATCTTCGGAACAGCTGGCCTCAGGAATCGTGGCTTGATCGAAATGGCCTGCCATAGATACTCCGGAAAGGTGATCCTTGGCATCGACGCCAAAGGCGGAAAGGTAGCCGTTGAAGGCTGGCAAGAGGTTGCCTCGATAGAAGCGATCGATCTTGTGAAGATGTTTGAAGGGATAGGCCTTTCAGCCATCATCTTTACAGACATTGAGAGAGATGGCATGTCCACTGGGTTAAACCAGCAGATGACAAAGGCGTTGGCCCAGTCGACTACTATTCCAGTGATCGCATCGGGTGGTGTCTCAAACATCGAAGATATTGAAAGGCTGATGGAGCTGGAACCGTATGGCGTGATTGGAGTGATCACAGGCCGTGCCCTATATAAGGGAAGTCTCGATCTCGAAGAAGCAATAAGAATTACAAAATCAAAAAAACATGGAAGATTGAAATGATGGATTAATGGAAATCTAAATTGAGCGACTCACCCAATCTCACAAGGAGGGGCGGCGATGCCTCAAACCCTTTTAGAATGCGATATATTGAACGTCTGGGTCATGTACCTTAAGCTTTCATCAAACGGGTGATGATTGAACAGGCCCGATGGTTGATTTAATCAATCAAAGGTAATCGCTCTAAAAGGCTTTTCGGCCTCCCAGCCCCCCCTTGTGAAGGGTGAAAGAAATCGCTCAATTTAGGGGAAAATAAAGTTTAAAGTGATGATTTTTTACCGACATTCCAATATTCCGATATTCTATCATTTCGGCCGTAGAACAAAATTCCATATTCTTTGCCGGAAAGGAACTTTGGTGCATGCTTGCCAAGCGAATCATTCCCTGTCTTGATGTGAAGGATGGGAGGGTGGTTAAGGGAACCCAATTCGTAGATCTGAAAGATGCGGGCGATCCGGTTGAGAATGCTAAGGCCTATGATGAGCAGGGTGCTGACGAGATCGCCTTTTTAGACATCACGGCTTCCCATGAGAAGAGGGAGATTCTCATCGATATCGTCCACCGAACCGCTGAGGCCATTTTCATTCCACTGACAGTCGGAGGCGGCGTGAGAAGCCTTGAAGATATCCGGAGGCTTCTTAAGGCTGGCGCGGATAAGGTTTCGATCAATACCGCTGCCGTAAAAGACCCCTCATTTGTGAAGCGAGCCTCCATGCGTTTTGGAAGCCAGTGCATAGTGATAGCCATCGATGCTAAGAGGAGAGAGCAAGGCTGGGAGGTTTACACGCACGGAGGAAGGATTCCAACAGGAATTGATGCTGTCCTTTGGGCCAAGCAGATGGAGAAGTTGGGAGCAGGCGAGATCCTGCTGACCAGTATGGACCGGGATGGAACCAAAGATGGTTATGATATTGAATTGACCCGAACGATTTCGGAGAGTGTGGATATTCCGGTCATTGCTTCCGGAGGCGTGGGAACTCTGGCGCACCTTTATGATGGTCTTGCTTTGGGAAAGGCGAGCGCTGTTTTGGCCGCCTCGATCTTTCACTACCGGGAGTACACGATTGCCCAGGTCAAATCTTATTTAAAAGAGAAGGGGGTCACGGTGAGATTTTGATTTAAGATTGAGGATCGTAGATTGCAGATTTTAAATCTAATATCTGAAACCTGAAATCAAGTGGAACGGATGAACTATTTCATCACCATATTAGCTACTGGCCTCGGGGCTGGATACTCTCCCGTCGCCCCTGGGACTCTGGGGACCCTCGTTGCCATTCCCCTCTATTATTTCCTATCAGAAATCCCTTTTCCCCTTTATGAAATCACATTGGTCAGTTTTTTCTTTCTGGCTGTTTGGGTGTCAGAGAAGACAGGGGCTGTTTTTGGGAAAAAAGATGATCGGAGAATCATCATCGATGAGATGATGGGTTTTTTCATTACAATGCTTTGGATTCCGAAAACGACCCTTTTAATCATTGCCGGGTTTGTCCTCTTTCGGTTTTTCGACATCCTCAAACCACCACCCATCCGTCTGGTGGAAAAGGCCAGAGGAGGTTATGGAGTGGTCTTGGACGATGTGGTTGCTGGAGCTTATGCCAATATCCTTCTACATTTCATTCCCTCCGCTCTTTCTATCTTTTCTTTGGAGAGAGGAGGAGGGTGAGGGAGCCTGGAAGATTCGACCATGAAATTGGAAAAACTGATTGGAGACTTCTTGCGAGAAAAAGGTTGGACGCTTTCCATTGCCGAATCCTGCACCGGAGGGTTGATCTGTGATCGCATTACTGATGTATCAGGGAGTTCAGACTACTTCATGGGAGGAATGGTGACTTATAGCAATCAGTCCAAGACGGATTGTCTGGAAGTTCCCGCAGCCGATATTAAGCGGTACGGAGCCGTCAGCTCGCAAGTAGCAAAAAAAATGGCTCAGGGGGTTCGAAAAACCTTCAATACCACATTCGGATTATCCACCACAGGCATTGCTGGCCCCACGGGGGGGAGCAAAGAAAAGCCTGTTGGTCTTGTTTATATTGGAGTGTCCAGCGAAAAAAAAATTTGGGTGATGAACTTAAATTTAAAAGGGAGTCGAAGAGAGATAAAAGAAAAGGCCACAGAGAAAGCCCTCCAGTATCTTTATGATACACTAATCCAAGAACCCTTTTAATGAAAAAGGCTGACCGTAGGGGAAAAAATGAAAAAGGAATCCTTAAAGAAGGATTTTTTTGAAAACCTAAGCTGGTCCGATCTCGAGCAGTGGGCGGGAAGCAGGGTTCTTTCCCGTGGACAGGGCTATCATCGGAGCCATCGGGTTAATGAATTGGCTCAAACACAGACAGGCTCACTGATTGCCTGGGTTCAGGGAAAGCAGAAGTATGCCACGGAGGTTGATGTTGAAAAAGGTGAGTTGATATCAGTTTGTACCTGTCCTTATGGGAATAACTGCAAACATGGGGTGGCTGTGATGCTCGAATATCTCGATCATGTGAAGAAGAAAATCGAAGTTCCTATGGTTACGGAAAAGGATAGACGCCTTGCATTATTAGAAGGGATGGATGAAGAAGACTGGGATGACGAATACGAGGAGGAGGAAGAGGAAGAAGACGATGATGAGGTGGAGGGCGGAGGCCCTGTTCCCTCAAAAGCAGGCAAAACAAAACCTCTAGACCTGAAAGGTTTTTGGGGAGAACAAACCAAAGAACAGTTAATCACCTTATTCCAGGATCTATCCGAAAAGTACCAGAATGTCCGTGAAGATCTGATGGACCGTCAAAACCTCTCAAAAGGATCAGTAAGCAGGATTGTGTCTGCCGTGCGGAAAGAAATCCACGAATTAAGTTCCGAACCCGGCTGGAGGAACCACTGGAATCACGAAGGATATACTCCTGATTATTCTCGGGTGAAAGGTCGTCTGAAATTGCTTCTGTCAAAGGGACATGCAGATGAAGTGGTGAAACTGGGGAAGGAACTCCTTGAGGCAGGTATCAATCAGATCGAAATGAGCCATGATGAGGGAGAAACAGGCATAGAGATTTCTTCCTGCCTGGATATAGTATTTGAGGCCCTGCCTAAGTCATCCTTATCTCCTGTTGAGCAGATCCTCTGGGCGATTGATGCTGAACTGAAAGATGAGTATGAACTCTGTTATGGAGCCGAATCTTTCTGGAAGAAGAAACAGAAGGCTTCAGATTGGAGTGTGGTCGCGGATAGACTTCTGGAGCGGCTGAATAAATTGCAGCCGGCGAAAGGGGAAGATAGTTTTTCACGGAGTTATCACAGGGATAACCTGACGAACTGGATTATACAAGCTCTTGAGAATTCAGGCCGGAATGAAGAAGTCATACCCTTGTGTGAGAAGGAGGCGGTAATGACTGGCAGCTACGAGCGTCTTGTCGATGCCCTGAGAAAAGCCAAACGATTGGAAGAAGCAGAGCAGTGGATTCACAAAGGTATTAAAGCCACTCAAAAACAATACCCTGGGATTGCCAAACAATTGAAAGATGCTTTGCGAGAGATAAGGGAAAAAGAGGGGAATTGGCTCAAAGTTGCCGCCTTTCGAGTGGAAGATTTCATTCAATCACCCTCTGTTCAGACCTTCAAGGACATGAAGAAAGCTGGCGAGAAGGCAAACTTGTGGCAAGAGATTAGGGCTGCGGCCCTCCATTATCTTGAGAGCGGCAACCCCCCCAGACCAGTCCCTCATGGCCTTTGCCTGAAACAGGCGTGAAGGAGGAACGAGAATTCAGAAAGAGCGAATTTCCCATGACCAGCGTGCTGATTGATATTGCCATAGAAGAGAAGCGACCCGACGATGCCCTCAAATGGTATGATCATAAGAAATTAAAGAAAGAAGTTTTTTGGTTTGGCGAGAGTTATCAAGACGATCAGGTTGCTGAAGCAGTGGCAGATCACTACCCTGACCGGGCCATTGATATATGGAAGAGTATTGCCGATAGGCAGATTGCTTTAACCAAACCAAAAGCCTATGAAGAGGCCGCACGCTATCTGCGGAAGGCACAAAGCCTTTTGAAAAAACTGAAAAGAGAAGAAGAGTGGAGGGATTATCTGCTTAAACTCCGACAGGCCAACGCCAGAAAGCCAAAACTTATAGAAATTCTTGTCCGCCTGGAAGGCCGACGTATCGTTGAGAGCGCATAGGTAACCCCTCAGTTACGGGGTATAGATGTGGGCAATCGGCCCATGGGGATGCCATGAAAATAATGCATCACCGCCATCTGAGCCGTGATCTGATTACCATAGAGAGTTTTGGGAAGGACGCCCGGGGCTTTTGCTCGAAACACGGGGTGACATTGAATACATTCCTTATGGGAGAGATGATAGAGAACCTTCTTGGGTTTGACCGGCTCACTTTCAATGACGGTTCGATCTTGTCTTTTTTTGAGTTTCAAGGCTCCCCCACAATCCGGGCAGATCTCCCCTGGGTCGATCGAGATGATCTCATCGGCCGTCTCTTTGGAGTGAGCTTTTCGCCCATGCCCTTTGTGACCTGGACGGGCACCTTTCTTGTGATTTTTGTTTTCTTTGTCCGTATTGGCTTTAAGAGGCAGTTGGGAAGAAGGGGTCGAGGAACCAAAGAAGCCCTCTTTGTCCTTCCTTTCTTGATAGCGCAGCTTTGCCTTTAGGCGTTGAACCTCTTCGAGGAGTTGGTCGATCTGGCGCTGCTTCTGAAGGCACCGTTCGCAGTGATTAACCATAGAGGACCTCTCGGACGTTTCTCTTGAGAGGATAACCCCAGAAGTCTTTGAGGCTTCGGTTTGGGCGACGGGTCTGATCGTTCTTCCCTCGTCCTGTCGTCTGCCCCAGATAGATCCAATTGGCCGCTTTGTAGCAAGTCCCCAAGAATCCACGTTCAGGGTCTACGAACGTCTCCAACCAGACCACCTCATGATGATAACTCTCTTGCCAATCCCGTAGAATTCTTCGAGCCATCAATCCTAATAGATGGGAAGCCAAATGAGGAACTCTCACCCACGGTAAGATGAGAAATCGTGTATGGTTCACTACCTGATAAAGATTCTTGATCCGCTGCTCTTGGGTCCATCCCAAATAACGATCCCGACACCCAATGGGACGAGGGGCGGAACACCACCCCAGACAGGCCACTACCCAACTCCGGCTGAAGGCAAGGTACTCCAGATGCTCTCCTACGGGTCGAGTGTATCCCAAGGAGTGATATTGTTCGATAAGGCTATTATAGAGCTTTTGTAGGGGCGTCCGTCTGACCTGAAGAAGTTCAATGGGTCGAAACTCCAATAAGTTGCCTTCGATCGGAGCCTGATCCAGTTCAACGTTTGTAGGCTTTTTATGCGCAGATAAATGATAGGGAGGAATCTTGCCACGAGGAGGAAGCTTAATGAGCCCTTGAGCCTCCAATCGTAACAATAATCCCCGACCGATCATATCCTCGAGAACGCCGTTGGGCTGGGTCCAACCCCACATTCGGCATAGCTCTCTCGAGATGAACCACTGACTTCGCTCACGATGGGCTGCTATGACTTCGCTAATCTCATCGATCTCTCTTGAACCAAAGACCTTACCACGGTATCTGATCGCTTCCTCTATGATCCATGATTGACACATGTGGAATCAGAACGTAAGGCCTTTCTTAAAAACCCGAAACTGAGGGGTTACCGATGTGAATTTTTTCTTCTTGAAATTTAATCTATTTTGTTGATAATAGGAGAATGATATCACCATCAAGGAGGGTGGGAGATGAGACTTGAACGATTTGAAGGGGTCTGGACAGCACTTGTAACGCCATTTGACCGAAAAGGAGAGGTTGATTTCGAAGGGCTTGAGAGAAACATCCGGTTCCAGATGGATCATGGAGCCAATCTCCTTCCAACTGGAACGACCGGAGAGTCTCCAACGCTCGATTGGAGAGAGCATGACCGTGTTATTGCTAAGGCAGTGAAATTGGCTAAAGGTAAGGTCTTCGTCATAGCAGGTACAGGGTCGAACTCTACAAAGGAGGCCTATCGGGGCACAAAACATGCTGTTGAAGTTGGGGCCGAGGGCGCTCTTCTGGTGGATTGCTATTACAACGGACCCTCCTCGCTGGAATTGAGGACCCAGTATTATGAAGTCATTGCCAAGGCATTCCGTAAAGCCTTTGTCGTGCCTTATGTGATTCCGGGAAGGACAGGGACAAAATTGGAAGTGGAGGATTTGGCCATCCTTCATCGGAAATATAAGAATGTCCGTTCCGTAAAAGAGGCGACGGGAGATCTTGAGCGTATGGCCAGGACACGGAACCTATGCGGAGAAGATTTTGACATTCTCTCCGGAGATGATGATAAGACCTTTGACATGATGGTTCGAAGCGACATCCGTTCTTCAGGGGTGGTCTCGGTGATGTCGAATATTGTGCCGGGCCCCATAGGAGAAATGGTAAAAGCCATTGCAAAAAAAGACATGGAGAGAGCCAATTACCTCAAAGAGGTTTTAGACCCTCTTTTTAAAGTGGTAACCGTTAATACCATCGAATCCTATGAGGGATTTGAAGTGCCCTGCAAGTTCCGAAACCCCTCTGCTATTAAGACCATGATGAAAGGGCTTGGAATGCCTTCCGGCCCCTGCCGCCCACCCCTCGGAAAGATGACGCCTAAAGGGGTCGAAATTGTCCGAAACGCCCTCAAAGCCGTTTATGAAAAAGATAAAGAAATTCTCAGACCCATCGAGGATTTTTACCGGGTGAAGATGGAAGAACGTCTTGCCAATGACCGCTACTGGAGGTAGTGGGTCGAGTCAGGAATATAGATGGTTATTATTGACATAAAACCATATTTATTGTATGTTAAGACATATGAAAACGACCTTAAACATTGATGATTCTGTTATGGCTTTTCTAAAAAAGGAGTCAGCCCGTCGAGGTTGCACCATGTCCGAGCTTGTGGAATCTGCACTCCGCCTCCTTTTTCAACAGCAGAAAAAGAGACAAGAACTCCCTCCCCTTCCTACATTTAAGAGCGAAGGATCTCTCGTTGACATCGCAGACCGCCAATCCCTCTACCAGGCTATGGAAGGTCGCTAATGTTCGTCGTGGACACCAATATCCTTGTCTATGCAGCAGATGAGCATTCAACATTCCACAAAAGATGCTATCAATTGCTTGACGAATGGCGACACCAACCAGCCGCTTGGTATATCACGTGGGGAATCATCTATGAGTTTTTGAGGATTACAACCCATCCCCGCGTTTTCAGAATACCATGGTCCGCAACGCAGGCATGGAGTTTCATTGAGGCCATTTTAGCCTCTCCCTCTCTTGGCGTTCTGATTCCAACAGAGAGGCATCCCGATGTGGCTGCTGGAGTGATGAAAGAGATTCCCCATCTGAGCGGAAATTTAATGCACGACGCTCAGACGGCGATACTGATGCGAGAACATGGTGTCAGAAGAATCTATACCCGCGATACCGATTTCCACCGGTTTCCTTTTTTAGAGCCAGTGGATCCCGCCGCCTAAGAAACTGTGTCGTAATATAAAAAACCCCCACTTTTTCAAGAGGGAGAGGCGGTCAGACAAAAAAGATTTAGAGCGGCAACCTTTAATCGTTTAAATTCAGACGTACCAATCATATGAGAACATTTGATATTATTCGAACAGCAGTTTCCCATAATCTAAAAGACCCGCATTCTAAATCTTTGGAACCTGACTGCCTCTCCCCTTCTCAGGCAATTCGGACACAGTCTCTAAAGAAATAAGGCACCAATCGGTTTTGATTTGTTCTAAGACTCTTTTTCTCTCAACCGAGATGAGACTTCACCGGTCAGTTGGCAGACCTTTTCAGCTAAAGGAATGGGAAGAGAGCCTGTGCCGCAACTTGGGGTGAGGAACCCTTGCTTTAATAGAACGGGATCGATCCCCTCCCTTACAAGAACCTCTACTCCTTTCTTTAAACGCTCCATTAGACTCTGAACATCTTCTTTTAACACATCCTCACTTGTTGGAACGATACCCCAAGCCAGAATCCCCCCCCGCTCTAAAAAAGTTTTTAACTCTTTTGGGTAGAGAGAGAGATTCTCCAGGTAACCGTAAGCATCGAAGCTGAGGATGTTGAGATCGGTCTCAAGAAGGAGGCTCCAGTCCGTATTTCCGCAGCAGTGAATTCCTTTTAATCCATGGACTGCGCTGAAACATTGGTTCAGGGATAGGATCACATCTTCACGGTTTAAACCTGAAAAAGCGGAACCCAAAGCAGAGAGGCCGGGTTCGTCAAAAAAGATGATCGTTGGGACCCCAGGAAAGAGGTCAAGAAACTTCTTCTCCAACCATCGGGCTTTGAATGAGAGATGATGGATGAGGACCTCTCTTAAGGTGGGGTCATAGAAGATGGGTTTCTTCTCCTGGTCTGCTAAAGCGAGCCCAAAGGTGATGGGTCCTGTGATCTGACCCTTGATGTATTTTATCTTTTGTCGGATTTCCTCGTTCTGTGAGAGGTCATTAAGTAGGCGAAGTCCCCTGGCATATTGTTCAGAAATACGAAAGGTGTCAAGATCTACCCTTTCAATAGCTACATAGAACTCTTCAACCTCCTTTTCAAAATCTGAAGAGGTATCAACCCAGAGCCTCTGTTCTTTTTCTTTCAATTTTAGACAAGGAAAGCCCTCGGAATACTGAGCGACCATTCCCTCAAAGAAGGAGCGTTTGGGTAACTGTGGCCAGAAAGGGATATGTGGAAAGTTCCTCAGGATGATGGGAAGAACTTCTCTTTCATCAAGATGGGGAAAGGACCCTATACTTGTGGAGAGGAAAGAATCTGTAAATGCCATAGTTTTTCATAAACTTTTTTTATAAAAAAATCAACAAAATTAATGAGATAGAAGGGTAAAACTATTTTTCCAGAAGCTCGGAGTCCGATCTATTTGAATAAGTGAAACCCGAAAAGAGGTGGTATCTAAGGTAAAACCCGTTAAAAAGTCTATAATTTTCCAATAGTTCCAACATAATAGCTCATATCCCGGCAGAAGCTGGGCTTCGCACGTGGAAAAGATCGGAGGTTTTCTTATGGATTCGATCAAAGAGGGTTTGAGGTTGACAAACCCCTCTTCGATGATTATACATTGTGCAAAATTTTATTAGAAGGGAGGTATTTTTCTATGCAAATCAGGCCGCTTCACGACCGACTCATCGTCAAAAGGTTAGAAGAGGAGGAGAAGACGAAGGGTGGGATCATTATTCCCGATACCGCTAAGGAGAAGCCGATCGAAGGTAAAGTGATCGCTGTTGGAAAAGGAAGGGTCAATAAGGATGGAAAGAATATCCCGATGGAAGTGAAGAAGGATGATCGGATCCTCTTTGCCAAATATGCAGGCACTGAGGTGAAGATTGATGGCGAAGAATATCTCATGATGCGAGAGGATGATGTCCTGGCTATCATCGAGAAATAAAACCTGTTAGAAGGGTTTCCATTTTCTAATTCGAGTTGAATGGAATAAGAAAGGAGGCGTCTCATGGCAAAAGAATTAAAGTTCGATCAGGAGGCAAGAAATTCGATTTTAGAGGGAGTCAATATTTTAGCCAATGCGGTAAAGGTGACCCTGGGGCCCAAAGGTCGCAATGTTGTTCTGGAGAAGTCTTTCGGTTCGCCAGTCGTTACCAAGGATGGCGTGACCGTGGCCAAGGAGATTGAACTGGAAGATCACTTTCAGAATATGGGCGCGAAGATGGTCAAAGAGGTAGCCAGCAAAACTTCGGATACCGCAGGAGATGGAACGACAACAGCAACTCTTTTGGCTCAGGCGATCTACCGAGAGGGCTACAAGGTCGTCGCGGCTGGGACCAATCCGATGGACGTGAAACGAGGGATTGATCAGGCTGTCGAAGAGATCGTGAAGGAATTGAAGAAGCTGTCAAAACCTGTAAAAGAGCAGAAGGAGATCGCCCAGGTAGGCACCATTTCAGCCAATAATGATAAGACGATTGGCGATATCATCGCTGAGGCGATGAACAAGGTTGGAAAAGAGGGCGTCATTACGGTTGAAGAAGCCAAAGGGATGGAGACCACCCTTGAGGTGGTAGAAGGCATGCAGTTCGATCGGGGCTATATCTCACCCTATTTCGTGACCGATCCAGAAAAGATGGAGGCCGTGCTGGATGAGCCCTATATCCTCATTTTTGAGAAGAAGATTTCCAATATGAAGGATATCCTTCCTATTCTGGAGCAGATTGCAAAGACCGGTCGACCCTTGCTCATTATTGCAGAAGATGTTGAGGGAGAGGCCCTTGCAACCCTCGTGGTCAATAAACTGCGAGGCACACTGAAGTGTGCGGCGGTCAAAGCCCCTGGCTTTGGCGACAGAAGAAAGGCGATGTTGGAAGATATTGCCATTCTCACCGGTGGCAATGCGATCATGGAGGATGTCGGTATCAAACTTGAGAAGATGAAGCTGGACGATCTGGGCCGAGCCAAGAAGATCGTCATTGATAAGGACAACACCACCATCGTTGAAGGTGCCGGATCTTCTGCGGCGATCGAAGGTCGGATTAAACAGATTCGTGTGCAGATCGAGGAGACAACCTCTGATTACGACCGAGAGAAGCTTCAGGAGCGATTGGCGAAATTGGCAGGAGGCGTTGCGGTCATCAAGGTGGGAGCAGCTACCGAAACCGAAATGAAGGAGAAGAAGGCACGGGTTGAAGATGCACTCAATGCCACCCGGGCTGCCGTGGAAGAAGGCATAGTACCAGGAGGAGGAGTTGCTTACCTGAGATGTCTGCCTATCTTGAAGAAGATAAAACTTGAGGGTGATCGGCAGACGGGTGTTGATATCATTCAAAAGGCTCTCGAAGAGCCCATCCGGCAGATCGTTGAGAATGCTGGACTGGAAGGCTCTGTCATTGCTGAGAGGGTGAAGAGTGAGAAGGACAACTTCGGATTCGATGCCGATAAGGAGGAGTATACCGATATGATTGAGGCGGGCATCATCGATCCGACGAAAGTGGTTCGCCTGGCCCTTCAGAATGCCGCCAGCGTCGCATCATTACTGATTACCACAGAGGCTGTGGTGGCCGAGAAACCGAAAAAGGAACAGGCAGGACCTCCAATGCCACCCGCTTATTAAAAAAGATTTCATTACCATAGCCTCAACCTCGAGCCTACAAATAATCTTTCTCAGTTGAAGAGAGGTTATGTAGCCATGAGAATCATTTGAAAAAGAAGAGAGCGGGTATCCTTACCCGCTCTTCTTTTCATGAGAGATGAAGGTTTTTTAAATGACCGACTCCTCTCCACTCGCCTTACCCGAAGATCCGAAGGAAGCCCAGAAGATTTTCCAAACCCTTCCTGTTCAAAAACAATTAGAAATGGTGCTGGAGAGCCATGGAAAAGAACGGCTACGCACCCTCTTTCTCTCAGAGCATCCAGAAGCCTTAGTTCCATCCATACCCGAGCAGGAGTTTTTTTTAACCGTCAAAGAGGTTGGAGAGAGGGATTGTCTGGAGCTCATTGCACTTAGCACTCCCGAGCAATTTCAATACATCCTGGACCTCGAGTTATGGAAGAAGGATCAGCTCGATCCGGAAAAAGTCCTCCTCTGGATGGAGCTTCTTCTCGAATCAGGCGGGAAGAAAGTGGTCCAGTTCATCCAATCGTCCGACCCTGAGTTCATCGCCCTCGTTCTTAAAAAGTTTCTCCGCGTCACCACCTTGGAAGGTGAGCTGACCGAGATGGACCGCATCCCACTGTTCACCCTGGATCAGTTTTACTTCATCGAGTTTAAAGGGCAGAAGGCGAGGGAAGCCCTTGAACCTTTCCTGAAGATCTTCTACCAAATTGATGGTGAGGGCTACCGAAGGCTGATGGAGGGGCTCATCTGTGAATTGGAATCGGAGCTCGAAGAGACCGGATACCGTTTGAGGAATGGTCGGTTGAATGATTACGGATTTCCCGATTTTGAGGAGGCGCTTGAAATTTACCAGTTTATCCAACCCGAATCGTTGTTGAGAACGGAGGGTTCGGTTTTTAAGGCCTTTGAACCTTTGAAGAGAGAAAGCTCCATTTACTATCTGACCTTTCACAACGAGGGTCCATTTTTCGCATCCATCCTCTCACAGATAGACGATCCCAAGGAGCAAGATCGGTTGAAACAGGAGATCACCTCCCTTTGCAACAAAGCAATCATTGCGGAGGCAATCGATCTCTCCAACCTCTCCGGCACGGAGAGGGTGATTCGGAAGGTCTATCACTATTTAAATCTCGGCGTTCAATACTTAAGCAATGGAGATGAAACAAGAGCTGTCGAGGTTCTCAAAACCATTCCCATCCAGAAGATCTTTCAGTGTGGGGTCAGCTTGACCCTTCTTTTGAGGAGGAAGGCCAATATCCTTTTCAATGGCCATTGGTTTGTGGGAGACCGAGAGCATCTCAACCTGTTAGATACTCCCTATCTTGAAACGATGGAGGGCGTTTTAAGGAAGAGGCCCACTTTTTATCGGAATGGGAAGCACGATGATTTTAAAGACCTTCAGGACTTAAAGGCGATGGAGCAGTTTCTGGATTCAATCGAAGCGATCGTCTCTTTTTTCAGAGAAAAACTGAAGGTTTCACCCCAATCTTTAAAGGAGATGGATTTAAGCGGGTGCTACCCAGATCGGTGGCAGGAGATGACTCTCTCCACCATTTATCTGACGGCCCTGGGAAACCAAGTGCTTCTTGGGACTTTTAAATTTTTGCCGATCGAAAAGGTTCAATTGAAGGATCTCTTCTCACATTTTTTTGAAAGAGATGTTCAAGGAAAAGGGGTGATCCGCATGAATCTTCGGAGCGAAATAAGAGAATGGTTCAATTCCATGGAAAACGATCCTCAGCGGCGAGAGCATCTCATTGCCTTTCAGGACTTCTGCCTCGATCTCTTTGAGGAGACTTTTGGAAAGATTCCCCCGGAAGAGGAGATTGACCCCCGCTTTGTAAAAGGCCTTCTCATTCATTCCTGAGGCACTATTCTTCAATCCTTGAAATTTAAATTGACATATTGAATATAGTGGATATAAACTACCACAGAAGATAGCCAGGAGTAGCTTACTTTTTAGAATTCTACGGTTATTTCTGCCTCACTCGATCATTTCCATTTCCTCAAAGGAATCGGCCACTATTCCTGGAAAAACATTTGGGTATTTAAGGGAAAGATGAGGAGGGGAGAACAATAGGTTAGCTTACGAACTTCTTAAAAGAGGCCTCAGATGAAAAATGAAAAAAAAGAAAGAAAAAAAGCCAGTTGTGCGACAAGCAACGAGAAAGACCTCTTCACCCAAGGTCGAAAAACCAGCTCACATTTCCTCCGTTCGTTTCCATGACTTGAGCATACAGCTTCAGGATTTAAGTTTCACCAGAATGCTTGAAACGCTCAAACCTCATGATCACCTCTGTCTGATTTATGAGTCGAGGGAGGAATGGCAGGCCGCAGTAGTGCCTTTCCTATCCAGCGGGCTGAAAAGGGGCGAGAAATGTATTTATATCGTTGATACGAGTGCGGCCGATGAGATTCGCAGATACCTTTCCGAAGAAGGAATTGACGTACCCTCAGCGGAGAAGTCGGGACAGCTTTCCATTCTGAGCCAGAAAGAAGCCTATACTCGGGAAGACTCCTTTGATCCGGATCGGATGATCGCCCTATTGATCGAGGAGACAAAGAAGGCGGTTTCCGAGGGTTATCCAGCCCTGCGAGTCACCGGTGAGATGACTTGGGTGATTCGTGGCCATCCTGGTTCAGAAAAAATTCTGGAGTATGAGGCAAAACTGAATCGAGATTTCTTTCCGAAATATCCCTGTCTTGCCATCTGTCAATATGATCGCTGGAAATTCGATCCAGAGATCATCAAAGGCGTTGTAATGACCCATCCTCTTCTCATCAGAGGTGGCCGCATCTATCGCAATTTTTACTATATTCCACCCGAGCTGTTCCTTAACCAGAAGCGGGCCGAGGCAGAGGTTGAGCACTGGCTCAACAATGTGGAGCGAGAACATCGAATGTGGGAAGAGCTCCGCGAGAGCGAGGACCGATACCGAGATCTGATTGAGCATAGCAACGATCTTCTTTGCACACATGACCTGGAAGGGAAGATACTCTCCATAAACCCTGCGGTGGTTAGGCTTGGTGGTTACACCAAAGAAGAGATTTTAGGTAGGAATTTAAGGGACTTTTTGGCTCCTGAAGTCCGTGGACAATTTGAGAACTATCTCACTGAAATCCGCACTAAAGGTGCTGCCAGTGGTATCATGCTTGTGCAAACCAAAACCGGGGAGAAACGATTGTGGGAATATCAGAACACACTCCGCATTGAAGGTGTGGCTGTTCCCATTGTTCGTAGCATGGCCCATGACGTCACCGAGCAGAAGAAAGCGGAAAGAGCATTAAGAGAGAGTGAATCGAAACTGAGAAACATCGTTGAGCATAGCACCAATCTATTTTACTCACATGATACGAATCATGTTCTGCAATATGTAAGCCCTCAAGTCAAAGACTTATTGGGTTATGAAGTTGATGAAGCCTTAATCAAATGGACGGAATTTACATCGGATCATCCCGTCAATAAGATCGGCTATGAGAGTACCATGAAGGCCATTGAGACCGGTCAACCCCAACCGCCCTACGAACTGGAACTGATCCATAAGAGTGGGAGAAAAGTTTGGGTTGAAGTCAGAGAGGGTCCTGTTGTTGAAAATGGGAAGACGGTTTCCATCGTCGGATCGCTCACCGACATCACCGAGCGGAAGCAAGTTGAGCAGCAGTTAAAAGCATCCGAGGAGAGATATCGGACACTGGTAGAAAGCACTACGGATGCCATCTTGCTGCTCGATACGGAGCGAAGAATTGTCTCCTGCAATCAGGGGTTTTGCAATCTTTTTGGATATGGTCGAAACGAGATTGAAGGAAAGTCGGTACGCCTCTTACATGCTTCGGATGAAAGTTTTCGTATCTTCGGGGAGCGTTTCTATCCCATTGTGAGAAGTGAGGGTTCCTGTAGGGGCGAGTGGAGCATGGTTCGTAAAGATGGCACAGAAGTTCCTATTGAATTCGTCACTTCAGCGATCAAATCTTCTGATGGTTCAATCTTCGGATATGTGATTATTAGCAGGGACATCACCGAGCGGAAGTTATCAGAGGAAGAGTTAAAGAAAAGCAAGGAACGTTACAAAACGCTTTTCGAGAATGCGATTGATGGAATAGTTCTTGCTGATTTAGAGACCGGTATCATACTTGAT
>Ga0209721_1000359_pt1 | contig 42724 bp, 45 predicted proteins | sample TshhotsprinmetaG_FD_184139 | JGI IMG/M metagenome (GOLD analysis project Ga0209721, IMG submission 184139) | Hot spring microbial communities from South Africa to study Microbial Dark Matter (Phase II) - Tshipise hot spring metaG (SPAdes)... | ecosystem: Environmental > Aquatic > Thermal springs...
GGCCGCCAGCGCCAAAACCCATACAAAAATCCCCTCCCCGCGGGCGCGGCCCAGTGGGGAGGAGAGCGGGGGGGAGGAGCGCACGTATAGCGACGGGATCGTCAAATTAATAGGTAGCATATTACCCGATTAATTTTTCAAGATGCAAAAATCGCCCCTGGGGGGCTTGTAGCCGGGCGTCCACCTCCGTGGACGCCACCGGAGCGACCGCGCAGGCGGTCGCCCGGCGCAAAGCGCCCTCTCCGGCGCGGTTTCAACCGCCAGCCTGGGCAATCGCACCGATTGGGTAGCAGGGCAAAAGCTAACGGGCTATCGTCTTGGCGGCGCAAAATGGGCGATTTTCAGCCCCCTCACCCCCCTTACCCCCCTCTCCCCCTTGCCCTAACGGGCGGTGGAGAGGGGGGACAGAGAGGGGTTTTGCGGGGCAGCGGCTTCGCCGCCGCCCCGCAAAACCCCATCTTTTCTCCCCCCTCCCCGTGCGGCTGTAGGGGCGGACGATCCGTCCGCCCTCAACGGGGAGGGGGGTAGGGGGGTAGGGCCCAATCTTTTCGGCTCACCGGGGACCTCTTTCGGCCGGAAGCCGAATTGGGTAATACCATTTACACTTTTAGCGCATAATTTGTCATTATAATTTAGAATCTGCCATTGTCAATGTAGTTACCCAAAAAGTTTCTTTTGGCGTAACTGTTCAGCCCATTTGGTTGAGGGGGAAACCTCATCCTCTCTCCTAACCTCTCTCACAACGGGAGGGCGCTGAAAAAGGGGGGAGGGAAGAGATGCTGAAGGCCTGTCCCGCTTTTGGGGGAAGCGTTTTACCCCCCTCATCCCCCTGGCCCCCTTCTCCCCCGCTTGCGGGGGAGAAGGGGGAGAAAAATCCCCCCTCCCCGTGCGGCTGTAGGGGCGGGCGATCCGCCCGCCCTAACGGGGAGGGGGGAAAGGGGGGTGGGGCATCAACGCTCTCCCCAGGAGCAACCCGCTGCGGGATAAGAATCCGACTTTTTCCGCAGCCTCAATGGGAGAGAGAAGAGTATCACCGAAGAGGACGGGGTGAGGATGAGATCTCTCCCGCAGCACGGGAGAGAGGCCGGGGGGTCCCTCTTGGCTGAATAGTTACCTTTTGGCAATATAAATAAATCACGGAGGGACATCCTATGCCAGTTAAGATACCCGACACTCTGCCAGCGCGTACCGTTCTGGAAAGCGAGAACATCTTTGTTATGGGAGAGACCAGGGCCAAACACCAAGACATTCGCCCTCTACGAGTGGCCATCCTCAACCTGATGCCAACGAAAATCCAAACCGAGATCCAACTCTTGCGCCTGCTGAGCAATACCCCCTTGCAGGTAGAAGTGACACTCCTGCATATGGCCACTCACAAATCCAAAAACACGCCTGCTGAACATCTCCTTCGCCACTACCGTTCCTTTGTTCAGGTGAAACGGCAGAAATATGACGGCTTGATCATTACTGGCGCGCCCGTTGAGCATCTCCCTTTTGAAGAAGTAGATTACTGGCCTGAACTCCAGGCTGTGATGGATTGGGCGGAGACCAACGTGTTTTCCACCTTCTACCTCTGTTGGGGGGCACAGGCGGGCTTATATCATCGCTATGGCATTCCGAAGTACCCTTTGCCACGCAAGATGTTTGGCGTCTTCGCCCATCGTGTTCTGGACCCACGCAACAAACTGATGCGCGGCTTTGATGATATCTTCCTCGCCCCTCATTCGCGCCATACCGAGATCCGCCGCGCCGACATTGAACGGGTACCAGAGTTACAAATCCTGGCCGAATCGGATGAGGCGGGAATTTACATCGTCGTATCCCGAGATGGACGCCGGGTATATGTCACTGGTCACTCCGAGTATGATCCTCTGACTCTTCAGAGCGAATACGAGCGGGATCTCAATAAAGGGCTGCCTATCCATATTCCCGTTAACTATTACCCCAATGATGACCCCGGTCAGCCACCTGTCGTGCGCTGGCGCAGCCATGCCCATCTTTTGTTTGCCAACTGGCTGAACTACTACGTTTACCAGGTCACACCCTACGATTGGCGTGCGATTCCTCAGCCCGGCACTACTTCCGATTTCTGAAGAATTAGGCCTGACCTGGCGGTAGTTTTCGGCATACCCCGGCTTCATCTAATCCTGACAAAAGTGCCAGGCACCCTTCGGGTGCCTGGCACGCTATACGGGCTTGCGCAGCGAATCATTATTTATTATTGATTTTCGTGTTGCTAAAGGAACTCGGGTAGCAGGCCGCTGATTGGATGATCCTGGCGCTGGCGCTATTTACATATGCCCCTCCCCCTTACCCCCTCCCCGTTGCGGGCGGACGGATCGTCCGCCCCTACGGCCCCACGGGGAGGTAAGAGCAAGGACAAGCCTTGCCCTCTTTTCCCCCTTCTCCCCCGCCGCGGCGGGGGAGAAGGGGGCAGGGGGATGAGGGGGCGCTAATATCCGCCAACAGGCGATTTCGGCTATTGCCGGGATAATTTGCCCTTACAGAAGAAGCGGCTAATAGCGTTCCTTTGGCAATGGGAAGGTCAATAATGGTGGGGTTTGTGGGGGCGGCAAAGCCGCCCCCACAAACCCCACCCCTCACCCTTCCCCACGCAGGGCGAATTGCTGCGCAAGCCCTACCCGATGATCACGCGCTCAGCGCGCGGCGCATCTGCTCCAGTTGTCCGGCGAAACTGGCGTCCACAATCCGGTCGCCGATGCGGACGACCAGCCCGCCCAGCACCTGCGGGTCCACCCGAAAAGTGATATCCACCCCCGCGCCCAGGCGTGCCTCCAGTTCCCGCTGGACGATGGCAGCCTCTTTCTCGGTCAACGGGACCGCGCTGGTGACCACCACCGGTCCCTCGGCCTTCTCCATCTCTTCAGGGAGCACGACGACCCGGCCCTCCCGCACGCCGCTGAAGAAGGCCTCCACCAGCGCCCGCTGTCGCTGCTCGTCCAGCGCTTCGCCCACCAGTTTGTGCGCCGCGGCGATGGAAAGCGCGACGATCTGCTCCCGCATCTGGCCCAGCACCTGTGCCCGTTCCGCTTCTGCTTCCTGGCGGGCACTCTCGCGGATGCGTTCCGCCTCTTCCCGCGCCTGGGCCAACAGTTTCTCCCGCTCTTCCCGCGCCCGCCGCTGCGCCTCGGCGACGATCTCCTGCGCCTCGGTCCGGGAGCGGCTCAGAATCTCCTCCCGCTCCGCCTCCACCTTCGCCCGTGCCTCTTCGGCGGCCTTCGCCTCCTCCAGCGATCGGGCGATCCGCTCCTGCCGCTCCTGTAGCATCTTCTGGATGGGCTTATAGCCGACGGCGCGCAGGATCACCACCAGCAGGACGAAACTGACGATCTGGGCCAGCAGCATCCAGGGATTGATTCCCAGGCCTTCCATACCGGCCCTCCCTTACGCCACGAAAATCAGGATCAGCGCGATCACCAGGGCGTAGATGGCGACGGCCTCGGCGAAGGCGATGGCCAGAATCATGTTGGTGAGGACGGTTCCCGCGGCCTCCGGATTGCGCCCGGTGGCCTGCGCGCCGCCCAGGCCCACCAGACCGATGCCGATCCCCGGCCCGATAGCCCCCAGGCCGATCGCCAGACCGGCAGCCAGTAATTTGATGGCTTCCACGTCCATACCCATGCCTCCTGATGAGATAATGATGTCCGGTTTAGTGATGTTCTCCGTGCCCGGCGGTCGCCACGGCGATGAAGGCCGCCGTCAGCATCATGAAGACCAGCGCCTGGACGGCGCCGACGAACAACTCCAGCAGGTAGAAGAGCAGCGGCGCCACGAAAGGCACCAGCGACGAGATGACCAGCAGGAGCACCATTCCGGCGAAGATGTTGCCGAACAACCGGAAGCCGAAGGAGATGATTTTGGTGAACTCGCTCAGCGTCTCCAGCAGGCCCACCGCAAAGTTCATCACCCCCATCAGGCCGCCGCTGACCAGCGCCTTGATGTTGACGAACCGGTAGAAATACGACCAGCCCAGCGCCTGCACACCGTAGACCTGGGTCATAAAGACCGAGATCAGGGCCAGCGCCAGAGGGACGTTCAGGTCGGTATTCGCCGCCCGCAGGAAGGGGATCAGCATGTACTCCCCCTTCTCGTGGCTGAGCAGCAGAATCGGCCCCACCTTCTGGACGGCGTGCCCCTCCACCCCTTCGTGGACATGCTCAATGATGCCGACCGTATCAAAACCCGGGATCAACTCAATCCAGTTGGCGACCAGGATGAAGAGGAAGAACGTGATGAGCAGCGGCAGCATCTTCTCGGCCCGGTCGCCCAGGATGTTGCGCAGGAAGTTCGCCAGGAACTCGTAGATGGTCTCCACCAGGTTCTGCAGGCCCCGGGGCACCATCGCCTCCGGCCGACCGGCGCGGATATGGCGGGTACCCGCCGCAAAGAGGCCGATCAGCAACAGGTCAGCGATGAGCAGTCCCATCAGGGTGTTGGGAACCCGCACCGGCCCTACCGGGAACGCTTCCGCGGGCATCTGGATATGGGGCCGTACCACCACGTTGCGCCCCAGCGGGCCGAGGAAACACGAAAACACGCACAGGCCGATCAGGATGAGGACGGCCAGGATTGTAACGACTCGTTTCATCCTTCCTCCTCTTGCTCCGGTTTCTCTTCCGCCTTTTCCGCCGAGGGCGGGTAGGCCCGTCGGGCGGCGGAGAGGGCCAGCCGAACGACCATATACAAACTCACCGGGATGCTGGCCAGCACCAGCCCCAGCGTGAACCACGGCTTGGTCCCCAGGCGGCTATCCAGCCAGAGCCCCGCCCCCAGGGCCAGCAAAATAATCACCACCGTCAGGCAGCCGATCTGCGCCGCCGCTTCCGCCAGAAACGCCCCTTCCCGCCAGCCCAACCCCTTTTTCTCCATATTCACCCCCTGCCACAGCCAACTCGTCAACACCCGTTCCCCGCTACACCATCAGAGCAACCGACTGTCGGTCATCCAGCCGTCACCCCTTTGGTCAGAGCAGGCCCAATGCTCACCTCAAACGGAACCCTGAGGATAATTTCCCGTACCTCCGGATGGGCGGCCCGAATTTCCCGAACGACCCGCTCCAGTCTTCTCCTTACCCCCGCCTCATCCACCGAAGTATGTAGAACCGCCTCTGCAGCACCGATGGCCTCCCAGGCGATCCCCTCGTCAAAATACTCAAACGGCACCCCTTCCGGGAACCCGTTGGGATGCCGGACTTCGATGCAATAGCGGGTGAGGATGCGGCCGTACGACATCAACGTCTCTGATACTTCGTACTCCCCTTTCAAACCGGCCAGTAAACCCAGAATGGAACATCCTCCTACCGACTATCCCCTCCCGACTACCGACTATCCCCTCCCGACTACCGACTATCCCCTCCCGACTACCGACTATCCCCTCCCGACTAAAACCACGCCGCGCTCGCCTGCCACACCCACTGGAAGACCGGATAGGCCAGAATGCCCAGAAGCACAATAGCCGCCATCGTCACCCCCAGCACCCATCTGGAAGGCACTGGCACCTCCAGCGGCTCCTGCTCCTGCTCCGACCGTCGCTCAAAGACCACCTTTACCACGTTCAGATAGTAGTACAGGCCCACGATGACATTGATCACGCCCACCACCGTCAGCGCGATGAGGCCGCTCTGGATCGCACCGGCGAAGATGAGCAGTTTCCCCACAAACCCACCGAAGGGTGGAACGCCGCCCAGCGAGAAGAGCGCCAGCATCAGACTCCAGGCCAGGAACGACGACCGACGGCTCAGCCCGGCGAAAGAGTCTATATCCTCCCCACCGGTCAGATTGGAGATGAGCACCACCACCGCGAAGGCGGCGACGTTCATCATCGTGTAGATGATCAGGTAGAAGGCCGCCGAAGCCACCCCCCACTGAGACGCCGCTGCGATCCCGATGAGCACATACCCGGCCTGAGCGATACTGGAATAGGCCAGCATCCGCTTGATGTTTTTCTGCCAGATGGCGAAGGTGTTGCCCAGCGTCATCGTCACCATAGAGATGGCGACAATCAGCACCACCCAGGTCGGCTCCAGGGCCGGGAAGAGGAAGCGCAGCGTCCGCAGGATGACCGCGAATCCCGCCGCCTTGGAACCGACGGACAGAAATGCCGTGATCGGCGTTGGCGCGCCCTGGTAGACGTCCGGCGCCCAGAAGTGCATCGGCACCATCGCCACCTTGAACCCGAAGCCCACCAGCACCAGCAGGAAAGCCAGGACGGCGAAGGGGAAGGGGATGAACCGGATGCTCCCCGCTATCTGGGCGTAGGATGTGCTCCCGCCAAAGGCATAGAGCCAACTGAACCCGTAGAGCATCACCGCCGAACTGAACGCGCCGAAGAGGAAATATTTCAGGCCGGCCTCCGCCGAAAGGGGCGTCTCCCGCATATAGGCGACGAGGACGTAGGCGCTGATTCCGGTCAGTTCCATCGCCACATAGAGCATCACCAGGTCCTCGGCGATCGCCATCAGCGACATCCCCAGCAGGGAGAAGAGAATCAGCCCGTAGTAGGGGCCGTCCTGCCGCAGAGGCCGGAAGTCCATAGACATCAGCGCGACCAGAATACCGCCCAGCAAGAAGATGACGCGGAAGACCTGGGCGACGCTATCCACCCGCACCACGCCGCCGAAGGCCGTCTCCGCAGGCGGGGGCACCAGCAGGACAACCAGCAGGATGACGATCAGCCCGACCGCCGTCCAGAGCCCCAGCGCCCGCTTGCGCTCCGCAGGCAGCGCCAGGTCCACCCCCAGGACGAGAAGGGCCAGTACCAGCAGCAGAATTTCCGGAAGGATGGTGAGGAGCCAGATGGGGTTGAAGGTCGTGATGTCCACTATGCACCTCCCAGCACGGCGAGGACGGATTGGACGCCGGATTGGATGACCGGCAGGAACAGCATCGGGAAGACGCCGCCCACGATCAGCACCGCGCTCATCAGCGCCAGGGCCACCTTATCCAGAGCGGTGACGGGCGGAGTGTCGGCGTACTCGGGCTTCAGTTCGCCCAGGAAGACGTACTGGAACAGCCGCAGCATGTACGCCGCCGTCCCGATGATCCCCAGCGCCGAGACGATGGCGACAATCGGATACCACGGGGCCAGGCTGGCGGCCTTCCACAGTCCCATAAAGACCTGCACCTCGGCGATGAAGCCCAGGAAGCCGGGCATCCCCATAGAGGCGAAACTGGCGATGGCGAAAGCAAACGCCGGTTCCGGCAACCGCCGGATCAGGCCGCCCAGTTGTTTCAGTTCACGGACGTGCGCCCGGTCGTACACCATCCCCATAATGGCGAAGGACATAGCCGCGATAATGCCGTGGGCGAACATCATCGTCGTCGCCCCGCTCCAGCCCAGGTCGTTCATCGCCGCAAACCCCATCAGCACCATCCCCAGATGGGCCACGCTGGCGAACCCGACGATGTACTTGAGGTCGGTGTGCACCAGGGCGATGAATGAGGCGTAGACGACGTTCATCACCATCAGGAAGACGATGTAGGGCATCCAGAACTTCGCCCCCTCCGGCAGGAGGAGCACCGCCACCCGGAAAGCGGTGAACGCGCCGACGTTCTTCAGCACCCCGGCGTGGAGCATAGAGACGGCGGTGGGCGCGGCGGCGTAGCCGTCGGGGGACCAGGAGTAGAAGGGCCAGAGACTCGCCAGTACGCCGAAGCCCACGAAGATGGGCAGGAACCAGATGCGCTGAAACTCGGGCGAGAACTGGACCCCACCCAGGGCGATCATATCAAACGTCCGCAGGCCGGAGGTGAAATAGATGGCGAGGACCCCCACCAGCGCCACCAGACTCCCCAGGAGCAGGTAGAGGGTCAGTTTCATCGCCCCGTACTCCCGCAGCGGCTTCCATCCCCAGGTGACGATGAGGATGTAGATGGGGAAGAGGACCAGTTCGTAGAAAAGGACCAGCAGGAACAGGTCCAGCATCGTGAACGCGCCGAAGACGCCCACGCCCATTAGGAGCAGGAGGGCGAAGAATTCCCGCGGGCGGTCGTCTATGTGCCAGGAGATGAGGACGGCGCAGAAGAGGAGGAGGGCGTTGAGCAGGACCAGCATCACCCCCATCCCGTTGACGCCGACGTAGTAGGATGAGCCGATGACCGGGAGCCACGGCGCCTGCTCCACGAACTGGTAGCCGCCCAGGGAGCGGTCGTAGGCCAGAAAGACCCAGACGGCGAAGAAGAGGGAGATAAAGGAGCCGGCCGCAGCCAGCACCTTCGGCTCCGTCGGCCGGTCCTTCGGCAACAGCAAAATCAGGACGGCGGTCACCGCCGGGGCGAAGATGATGAGACTGAGAAACGGGAAGTTCATGAACACCTCCGCAGGATGTGCAGGTTACGGATGCTCTTTAACGGAATACAATCCATTCCCGGGGCAATTCCAGACCCGCTCGGCTTAATTGCCGAGCCTGCGGTGTCCCGGGACGAATATGAACCCCTTTCGTTGCCAGCCAGAAGTAGCGTCTTCCCCGATTTCGGACTGTGAGCCGCCATAAGGCGTTTGCTTGACTCTGTAGCCATCCTTTTAACCAATCCAGTTTGTTCAGCACTTCCCTGACATTGCTGGTATGAGCCGGATGTACCTCTACCCAGACGGCGATCTCCTGACCACTGGTCTGAAGACCAAGCCCATAATCCCAGCGGGGAGAGTCAGGATAAGAAGATTTTAAGGCAGAATCCAGATCAATGCTTCCTGTAAAACGTTTGGAGCCTTCGCAATCCACCTTCCCTGCGTAATCTCCCAGCGCTTGTTTCCCAGGTTGATAAGCATTTGCCAGCGCCAGGAGGGAAACCCTATTCACCGCTTCTTGAAACTCACTTTCCATTCTCTCCACCCAGAGCCTCCTGGCTTTCTGCCTGACGAACAACTTCGGCAATAATATCTCCAACTTTTCCGCTGAATTCCGTCAGGCCTCCCCAGCCAGCCTCGTCTTCGGATGGGGCGCCCGGGTTCAGGCCAGTGATGTCAACCACTTTCCCGTCTCGCCGGAAGTAATATACTCGGTATGTTTTCTTCAATGCGTCCTCGGCCAGTTCTCTCAAAGGACCTGTAGAAGGGAGAGAGAACATCCGCAATACATTTGCTGGCCGGCCTTGATGGGATTGCATTATTTGCAAGGCCCATACTACGTCCAGAATATGGGGGGAATGAGTGGAAAGCACCACTCGGTAGCCCCGATGTAATAACTCCAGCACCAGTACCATCACAGCCGAGATAGCCACCGGATGTAAACCCATTTCCAGTTCCTCTATTGCTACCCATTCCACCCTCCCCCGCCGCGATTTTTTCGTCGGTGGGATTAACCAGTACAGACCTAACAACAGAGGGACGAACTCTCTCTGACCAGCCGACCACACCAGAAACGAAAGGCTGCGCCCGGTTGGGCTTTTCAGGACCAGACGCCGTTGAAAGCGTTCCATTTCGGTCCGCAAACCAAAACCCGCAAAGATATGCTGGTTCAGAATCTCCCGATATTCGCTTTTCAGGCGCCTTTCCTGAGGGAATAGTTCTTCTTTTGTGGCGAATTCAGACTGAACCAGTTGATGAATCTTTTCCGCAAACTCTCGCACAACGAATGGATCACCGGCCCGATAGTCCGTAAAGGGACGAGTGAGCCCATCTCGCAGGGCCAGCACCCGCTGGGCGGGAATGTAGAACATTTGCTCCTCTTGCTCCCTTATCCGACGGGTCAGCAACTCTGAAAGACGAATAACGGATTGATTCCACTGGATCAAAGTTCCTGCTGGCCTTTCAGCACCTTCCCTAATCTCTGATTCGGCCCCCTGCTCCTCAGCGCTCTCCCGATAGATCTCCGACATCCCCTCTCCGAAATACAATTCCAGGAAGTTCTCCCATCGCTTTTGCCAGTCTATGCCAAACCTTTTAAACTCTTCTCTGATGGGGCCGTAATCCAGCAATACCTTTAAAAGTTGCATAAAAATGCTCTTTCCACTAGCCTGAGGGCCGACCAGCACAGTCAAATCGCCAAAAACAACTTCCGCTTCTTGAATGGGCCCCAAATTTTGAACCCGAAGGGTTTTTGTATCTCCCATTTTTTAACCTCAACTCACGCCCTGGGACGAGATTGGAAACTCATAATCACCGTAACTACCTACCATGCCGCCGGAGCGGCGATGGAAATCGCCCCTGGGGGGCTTGTAGCCGGGCGTCCACCTCCGTGGACGCCACTGGAGCGACCGCGCAGGCGGTCGCCCGGCACAAAGCGCCCTCTCCGGCGCGGTTTCAACCGCCAGCCTGGGCAACCGCACCGATTGGTAGGTGGTTAACACATTTCCCCAAAATAGGGTAGGTAGTTACACGACTCTGTAATAAACGATCTCTTTTGGAGCGCACCATTTTCTTGCCCCTCTGCGGTTGAAAGGGGCCTCAAATCGTTTCCAGCTGGAAAACGCGCAGTTTCTCCGGTGTGACTCTTGCGGAAAGGTTAAGAATCTCTATGCCTACCACCTGATTCTCGGCGTTGAAATCCAGAATGACGCCCGGCTGAACTTCCTCTGACTCCACGATAGATGACTCATCCAACCGCAGATACAGAGCATCGTTTTCCCGATCAATTCTGATTCTCATAATCTCCTCCTTAAACGCCGGTCAAAGAAAACCGTGACCACGCGGGCAGGTACAGACTGTGCATTTACCACTACTCGCAGGAAACGCCCCCTGTGCTCGGGAATCGCTTTAACATAATGGGCATTACCATCCAGGCCAATCTCCTAGTGATCAGGACAGGTAGAACGCGCCACACCCATTCTTCGGAAATCTGGCGCTCCTGAAGCATCGCACGCGCATATCCGGAAAGTTCTACATCCATCCCATCAAGTAATAAAGTAGCAACGGCGAAACTCTACCCGATCAGTCTCATCACTGCGTCATTAAACAACCCGATCAACCACGACGGCCAGACGCCAACGATGAACATCAGGGCCATCAGCGGGGCCAGCGCCACCACCTCGCGGGCGTTGATCTCCGGCAGGTCCGCCCAGCGGGGGTTCAGCGGCCCCAGCAACACCTTCTGGATCATCCACAGCAGGTAGGCCGCCACCAGCACCAGCCCGATCGTCGTCGCCGCGGTGATCCCCGGGAAGACGGGCCAGGCACCCCGGAAGACCATAAACTCGCTGACAAAGCCGTTCAGCCCCGGCAGCCCCAGCGAAGCCAGGGTGCTGAAGAGCAGGATGCCGCCGTAGGCCGGCACCACCACCCCCAGCCCGCCGAAGTCCTTCAGGTTGCGGGTGTGCGCCCGGTCGTAGACCACGCCGACGAGGGCAAACATCGCTGCGGCGGTGATCCCGTGGTTGAACATTTGCAGGACCGCACCGTTGGCCGCCAGCGCCGCGTCCAGCGGGTTCACCCCGCCGCCAAGCGCCCGCGCCGCCACCGCAACTCCCAGCACCACAAAACCCATATGCCCCACCGAAGAGTAGGCCACCAGCCGCTTGAAGTCGTCCTGGCCCAGGGCGGAAAAACCGCCGATCACCGCCGCCGCCAGCCCCAGCAGGGCCAGTACCAGCGAGAACTGGAACGACTGCTCCGGGAAGAGCGGCAGCACCAGCCGCAGGAAACCGTAGGCCCCCAGTTTCAGCAGCACCCCGGCCAGAATCATAGAGCCAGCCGTCGGCGCTTCGGTGTGGGCGTCCGGCAGCCAGGTGTGGAAGGGCCAGATGGGGACTTTAATGGCGAAAGCAATCGTGAACGCCCAGAACCCGATGATTTTGATCACCGAGATCGGCAGGCCAAAGAGAGTGCCCTGGAACGCGGGCCAAACCTCCTGCAACTTCACAATGTCAAACGTCCCCGCCGTCAGGCCGATGACCTGGATAGCCAGGAAAAGCCCCAGCGAACCGGCCATCGTATAGATGAGGAACTTAAACGCGGCGTAGGTGCGCGCCGGGACTTTAAAGCCGCGCCACAGTTCCCGCTCCCCCTTCGGGCTTCCCCACCGGTTGATGAGGAAAAACATCGGGATCAGCCCGATCTCCCAGAACAGGAAGAAGATGAGCAGGTCCAGCGCCACAAACACCCCCAGCATCCCCGTCTCCAGAAACAGGAAGAGGGCGAAGTAGGAGCGGACGTTTTCCTCAATGTTAAACGAAATGAGCAGGGCCAGGGGGGTGAGGAGCGTCGTCAGGAGCACCATCACCAGGCTGATGCCGTCTATCCCGACGTGGTACGAGGACCCGATCGCCGGGAACCATTCCAGGCGTTCCTCAAACTGGAAGCCCGGCGCCTGAGGCGAGAACCCGGCCCAGAGGAAGAGCGAAAGGACAAACGGGATCAGACTGATCAACAGCGAGACCCACTTAATGAGCCGGGTCTGCTCCTTAGGCAGGAGTGTGACCAGTCCGGCACCCAGGAGCGGAATGAGCGTGATCAGGCTGAGCAGATGTTCCCAGATGAACTCCACGGTTGGACCTCCGGCAGATGGATTCACGTCGGCGATAAGAGTTTAAGATGGCTGTCGCTCTTCATCCAGTAAAGCAACTACCGCTTGATATAATTCGGGCAATCGGCGCTGCACAACCTCCCAGACGATAGCCATATTGATACCAAAGTAATCGTGAACGACAATATCTCGCAACCCAGCGATTTTGCGCCACTCTATGGCAGGCTGACGAGCGCGCACTTCGTTGGGAATTTTCTTGACCGCCTCACCGATAATCTCCAGGTTACGCAGCACTGCATCTACCCGCATGCTATCTGCGCTGAACTCCTCATAAGGAAACCCCTTCCAGATAGCGCCAGATTTTCTGGATAGCCTCCAGGATGTCCTCCAGATACAACCTATAATCCCGGGACATACTCTACCTCTGCCAGGATATACGGGCGCACCCGGGGTTTCAGGTCGGGTTCCAGAACCAGGTCCACTTTTCGCTGGAACAGGTCCTCCAGGAAGAATTTAACCTCCATATACCGGTCAAAAGAAGGCTGTTCCAGCGTGACCAGAAGGTCTATATCGCTTTCGGGAGATGCAGTACCACGACGGTACGACCCGAACAGACCAATTTTACACACACCCATCCCCCGCAGCGTCTCCCGGTACTGGCACAAAAGGTCCAGAATTTCTTGAGGCGTCCAGTTGCGCTGAATAGCCATACTCTGTATGATCCCTAATCCCTGAAGACTTGTTGAATCTCGTAAAGTCGTATCATGGCCTTCTGGCAAAGTCTCCAAAACTCATACCACCCCTATGAGTTGAATCTGGCTTGTGATTCCAGAAGGGTGCGATCCTCTGGAGGGTTGATATTTCCCCTCCCCCTTCCCCCTCTGCGGCGCGCCGCACGGGGAGGGGGGATGAAAATGGGGTTTTTGGGGCGGCGGCTTCGCCGCCCCAAAACCCCCCTCTTCCCCCCTCTCCCCCGCCCCGTAGGGCAAGGGGGGTGAGGGGGATAAAGGGAAACCCCGTAACTCACAACGAACGCTCAGATTCCCGCCAGAGCAAGAGGTAGGATGACTTTATGAGACTTTGTTAAAGACCAGGCGATACGACTTTATGAGAATCAACAGACTAAAAGGGTTTTTCTCAATTCGTTTTCGCTTATCTCATACTCGTTACAATGTCTCACAAAAATTGGCCCCTGAGCATTAACGAAACAGCAAGTACAACAGCGCGAACGTGCACAGGAAGAACAGCACCGAAATCAGATAGTGCTGTACCTGCCCAGTCTGCAGGGCCTGGCGGAACTCCCGCCCGATGGCGCCGATGGCTCGCGCCGAGCCGTCCACCAGACCGCCGTCAATGATATAGCGGTGAATCCAGCGGCCGACGATGCCCCACAGTTCTCCCAGACGGGCAGCCCCGTGCAGGATGCCGTCAATCAGACCCAGGTCAATCCAGCGGTACACGGCACCCGCCAGCCAGATCGTCGGCTGGATGAAGACCAGTTGGTAGAACTCATCCACGTAGTACTTGTTGCGCAGGACGGTGTGCACCGGTCCCAGCCAGCGGACCAGCGGGTCCACCCCGCCCTCCGCCAGGGGGCGTCGGCCGTAGACCAGCCAGCCGCCCAGAAGCCCCAGCAGGGCCGCGCCCACGGAGATGGCGAGGGGCACGGGGTTGAACGACAGCGCCTCCGGGGCATGCCCCAGGGTAGCGCCCACAAAGTGATGGAACCAGTTGTGGTGGATGAGTTCTCCCAGCACCGGAAAGTCCTCCGGCACGCCCACAAAGCCGAAGAAGAGGGCGAAGAGCGCCAGCACCACCAGTGGGCCGGTCATCACCCAGGGGGTCTCGTGGGCATGCTCGGCGTGGTGACTGCGCGGCTGGCCCAGGAACGTGAGGCTGATCTGGCGCATCGTGTAGAAGGCGGTCAGCAGCGCCCCCGCGGCCAGCGCCCAGAAGACGACCGGGTTATGCGCCCAGGCATGGGCCAGAATCTCATCCTTGCTCCAGAAGCCAGCCGTGATGACGGGGAATCCTGCCAGCGCCAGCCCGCCGATCAGAAACGTCCAGAACGTCACCGGCATCCGCTTGCGCAGGCCGCCCATCTCCATCATATCCTGCAGGTGGTGCGTCCCGATAATGACCGACCCGGAGCCCAGGAAGAGGAGCGCTTTGAAGAAAGCGTGGGTGACCAGATGGAACGCCGCAGCGACGTACGCGCCGATGCCCAGCGCGGCGACCATATAGGCCAACTGGCTGATGGTGGAGTAGGCCAGCACCCGCTTGATGTCGTTCTGGGCGACGGCGATCGTAGCGGCGAAGACGGCGCTGAAAGTGCCGATGAGCGCCATCGCCTGCATCGGGGGCGTCCCCACCGCGTGCTCCATCCCTGCTGCCAGAAGCGGGAACATCCGTACGACGAGATACACGCCCGCCGAGACCATCGTGGCGGCATGGATCATCGCACTGACGGGCGTGGGGCCTTCCATTGCGTCCGGCAACCACACATGGAGCGGGAACTGGGCCGACTTCCCCACCGTCCCGGCGAAAATCAAAAGTCCCACCGCTGCGGCAACGGAGAGCGTCGGGATCAGCGACGGAGTGATCGCCAGTTCGTGCAGCACCTCCTCGTTGCGCAGGATAGCGTCAAAACTGATCGTGCCGGTGTGTGCGTAGAGGTAGGCGATGCCGATGAGCATAATCACGTCGCCGATGCGGGTGGTGAGGAAGGCCTTGATCGCCGCCCGGTAGGCCGACGGCTTCTCAAACCAGAAGCCGATGAGCAGGTAGGAGCAGAGGCCCATAATCTCCCAGAAGATGAAGAGCATCAGGAGATTATCGGCGACGGTCAGCCCCAGCATCCCGGTGGCGAAGAGGCTGATGTAGGCGAAGAACCGGCTGTAGCGGGGATCGCCGTGCATATAGCCCACGCTGTAGACGAAGATCGCCAGACAGGTGATGGAAACGAAGAAGAGGGTGACCGCCGTCAGCGGGTCCACAAAGACCCCCATCTCCAGGGCGGTATCCGCCGACGGAAGCCAGGGGATGCTCACGGCGATGGGGTGCTCGTAGAGGGCCTCGCCGCCCCATCCAACGACCGTCCAGAAGACGAACTGAGCCATCAGGAAGGAGAGGGCCATCGCGCCGATGGCGATGGAGTGGCTCAGCCGCTTCCAGCGGTTGAAGAAGAGGACGATGAGAGCGAAGGCCAGGAACGGCGGCAGCGGGATAAGGACAGTCACGAGTTCCAGAATTTGGCGCATCTCCATAACCCCTACTCCTTACTCCTTACTCCCTACTTCCTACTCCTACCACTTCAGCAAATTGATCTGGTCCACATCCGTCGTCTCGCGGTTGCGGTAGATGACGACGATGAGGGCCAGGCCGACAGCCACCTCGGCAGCCGCGACAGCGTAGACGAACGCGGCGAAGGCCTGCCCGGTGGCGGCGGTCGGTTCAGCGTAGCGCCAGATGGAGAGCAGGTTCAGGATGACGGCGTTGAGCATCAACTCAATGCTCATCAGGATGGCGATGGCGTTCCGTCGGGCCAGCACGCCATAGAGGCCGATGCAGAACAGAGCAGCCGAAAGGATGAGAATCCAGGATAGAGGGATCATCGCGACGTACGCTCCTCCTCAAGGTTTTGGAGAATTTGTTGAATACGTAGAGGCGGGTATCCCGACTCATATAGGGATCGCCGTATGCAAGATGATGTCGCGCAGTTCCGGCCGCAGGTCACGCCGGGGCACCAGGTCCACCTTCACTCCCAAAACCTCGGTCAAGTACAACTCCGCCCCCACCAGTTCCAGCAAACTGATCGGCCGCAAAATGTCCACCAGAAGGTCCAGATCACTTTCCGGGCCCTCCTCGCCCCGCACGTACGAACCGAAGAGGCCCACAACACTCACTCCGTACCGTTGGGCCAGTATATCTTGATGTTCTCGGATAATGGTCTGGATTTCCTGCAGGGGTTTCACTATGTTACACTCCCTCGCATTGAGCGAACCGCGGGTTTGTTAAGGACATCATCTCAGCGACCAGACACTTTCTGTTTTGGACGCAGATTCACGCGGACGAACGCGGATTTTTTATAGCCCAAAACGCCATTGACTTTCTATGGGCGTAACTGTTCAGCCGCTCATCATTCACCGCCGAGGCGCAGAGGACACAGAGGATTCGCGGAGAGATATAGAACCCCTCGCGTCTCTCTGCGTCTCTCTGTGCTCTCTGTGTCTCTGCGGTGATCCGCGTTCATCCGCGTCCTGCTGGAAAATTGTCCGGTAGATAAGGACGTCATCTAAACTGCCAGGTGACGTCCTAAATGCCCCAACAATTCCTCGGCCAGCGCGATGGCTTGTTCAGCCTCCGTTGTCCCCAACGTTGCAGAATGCTCGTACCGGGCAAGATTACGGTAGCGCAACACCCGATGAAGTCTTCTGCCCAAATCGGCGGGGAGTTCTCCGGAGCGAATATACAGTTCTCCCAGTTGGCCCACCACTCCTCCGTGAGTCTGAGCCAGATGGTCTGCTCGCAGCAGGATCAGCCCCTTGGCAGCCAGTTCGGCTGCGTTGTAGGCCGCATCCACTGCCAGGCGGTATCGCCCTCTCGCCTGAAGTTCGCGCGCGCCTTCCAGATACTCCTGCCCCAATTCGTAGAGTCCCTCTACCTCAAAGCGCTTTAAATCTTCGCTTTCCATCGCATACAATTCCTCCCCCTCTTGCAGGGCCCGATAGACAAAGTAGGACGGAGGATGAATGGCGTCGCGGAACGGATAGACCAGTGGTTCCACACTTTCTGCCATTTCCAGCGCTACGCGAAAACCCGCCTCGTCGCAGGCTTCTTCTACAACGCCGGAGCCGTCAGTACGGAAGACAATGATGTCCACATCACTATCCGGGCGAACACTTTTCTGAGCGATGCTCCCGTGAAGGATCACTTTGGCAAGATAGGGACGCGCGGGACTTGCCAGCAGGTACGCCAGAAAAGCCTCTGCAGCCTGACGCTTTCGTTGGAACACCGCGTCGTTCCCCATATCATCCTACCGTTCAGGTGATGGTTAAGCGACCGTCACCAGATGCTCACCGTTCCCGCACGATGGTCACGGCGCCGATGAGAGCCATCACCAGCAGCACCGAAGCGACCTCAAAGGGCAGAGCGAACCCCTCGGGGTTCACCAGCGCCAGCCCTAAGAGATGGATGGTATTTTCCGGGACCGCCTGGGCTGTGGCGACTGTCACATTCCGGAGGATAAGGTAGACAAACACACCCAGCAGCACCGCGGCCAGCAGCGCCGCCAGCCACCACTGTTCGTTGGCGCGGGGCATCGGCTGGCGCATCATCCCGCGGGTCAGCATCACAGCGAAGATAATCAGGATGCCGATGGCGCCCATGTAGATAAACAGCTGTGCCGCGGTGAAGAACGGGGCCTCCAGCAGCACGTAGATGCCCGCCATCCCGAAGAAGACCAGCATCAGCCAGAGGGCCGCGTGGAAGAGATTGCGGACAATGACCACCGCCACTGCGGCAGCCAGGACGATCAGGCCGAAGAGGATGAAGAGAACCTGTACCAGTGTCATGCGCCCACCTCCAGTTCGGCGGTCTGGGCGGCCTCCCAGGCCATCATGCGCCGCTGGGTCCGGCGCTGGCCCAGGGCCGAGAACCCCCAAACAATCAGGACCAGAAGGACGTTCGTCGCCAGCAGGATGCCCGCCCGCGTCCAGGCCGGCGCGCCGCCGGGGAATGCCTCCGTGATCCCTTTATTCACCAGTACCGTCACACAGAGGTTAATGATCGCCAGCGGGGTCAGGAACTTCCAGTTGAAGTTCAGCATCTGGTCAATCCGCAGCCGGGGCAGGGTGATCTGGATGAACATCCACATCAGGATGACCAGCCCCATCTTCATCAGGAACCAGACGGTCCCCAGAATGGGCGCCACGTCTACCCACGGGCCGCGCCAGCCACCCAGGAAGAGGGTGGTGAAGATCGCGGCGACCGCCACCGAGTTCATAAACTCGGCCAAGTAGAACATCCCGAACTTCATCCCGCTGTACTCAACGAAGTAGCCGCAGACCAGTTCGGACTCCGCCTCCAGCAACTCAAAGGGGCGGGCGTTGATCTCGGCCAGGGTCGCCATGTAGAAGATAAAGGCCGTCAGCGGCATGGCTACAAGGAAGATGACGTTCTGGGCCGCGATAATGCCCTGCATCTTCATCGTCCCGGCCACGGCCACGACGGTCAGGATCGCCAGCAACTGGGGGATTTCGTAGCCCACCAGTTGGGCCACGGCGCGAAACGCGCCCACCGTGGCATACTTGTTGTTGGACGACCAGCCAGCCATCAGGAAGATGAAGAGCGCCGCCGAGGAGAAGGCCAGGATGTAGAAGATGCCGATGTTCAGGTCGGTGCCGATGAGCGCGCCGCCCGGCCCGAAGGGGATAACGGCCCAGAGCATCACCGACGCGAAGACGACCAGCACAGGGGCCAGATTATAGGGGACGGGGTCAATCCCCTGGGGGCGGATATCCTCCTTGACGATCATTTTGATGGCATCGGCGAAGGTCTGGAGGATGCCCCAGGGCCCGGCCCAGGTGCCGGAACTGTTCGGCCCCAGCCGCCCCTGCATCCGGGCGGAGATTTTCCGGTAGGCCCAGATGAGAAAGATGACGACGATCAGGGGGAAGAATCCGACGACGATGGCGCCGATGGCCCGAACAATCAGCAACGGCCACGGGTCGGGCAATCCGGCGTTGACCAGCAGCCCTTGAATCCAGTCCCCAATGTTCACGATGGCGTTGGCGAGAAAGGCCAGCAGGCGATTCAGAAATTCCATCGGGTGGACCTCCTGGGAATCCGTTGGAAATAAATGCGACGGCTGGGCCGTCGCATAAAAGTCTATCCTACACCCATTCCAGCGCGCCCTTGCGCCATGCGTAGACCAGGGCACCCAGCAAGAGAAGGAGGAACAGGACCCCCTCTATCACGGCGTACAACGGGAGCCAGTTATAGACCAGAGCCCACGGGAATAGGAAGACCGCCTCCACGTCAAAGATCATAAAGACGAGGGCGAAGATGTAGTACTGGGCCTTATACTGCACCCATGCTTCACCGTGGGGGTAAATACCGCATTCATAGGGTTCACCCTTGCGGGGATGAGGTCGCTTGGGCCGGAGGACCCAGGCCAGAGCAGGAGGTAATGCGCCGAGGAGCGCGGCGACGAAAAAGAGCAGGCCAACGAAGATGAATTGTTCCAGCAAGGTCGCCTCCTTGTGGGAACAGATTGGGATAGCGGCTCAAAACACGCAAATTATAGCACGCTCTTCGTATAAGGCAACTCACCGTGCGGGGGCCTGTGTAGCAATTCGCCTGGTGTGAGAAAAGGGGGGTATGGAGGCGGCTTCGGGCTTGCGCAACAATTCGCCCCGCATGGGAAAGGGGTGGGGTGTGGGGTTTGTGGGGGCGGCTTCGCCGCCCACTTGACAATTTCCCCCTCCTGTGTTATTATATGACTCGTCATATATAAGATTGGTCATCTACAGGCAGATACATACTCCCGGCATGCAGAATCGTCGGTCCCGATTTTTCCGAAGGAGGCGCGATGTCCCTGGAACATGCCATCCTGGGTTTCCTGAACTACGCTCCGATGAGCGGCTACGACCTGAAGAAGGCTTTTGATACCTCGGTGCGCCATTTCTGGCCCGCCGACCAGAGCCAGATTTACCGCACGCTGAAGGAACTCACCGAACGAGGCTGGGTGACGGTGGAGGTGGTCCCCCAGGAGGACCGTCCCAATCGCAAAGTCTACCACCTCACCGACGCGGGGCGAGAGGAACTGCGCCGCTGGCTCGCCACTCCCCTGCCACCGGAGGAACTCCGCGTCCCCTGGCTGATCCAGGTTTTCTTTGTCGGGCAACTTACCGATGCCGAAATCATCGCCCTGCTGGAAGAGCATGCCGCCGAACTGCGGGCGCGCCTGCGGCAGTACGACCGGGTTCCCCAGCAGGCAGCGGCCTATGCCGAGGCGATCCAATCCCCGCGCGAGGTCTTCTTCTGGGCGCTGACGCTGGACTACGGGGTCCGGATGACCCGCGCGGCGCTGGAGTGGTTGGAGGAGAAAATCCGGATTTTGCGAGAAATGAATTCCAGTTCCGAAGGAGAGTAAAATGAAAATTCTGGCAATTAACGGCAGTCCGCGCGGGCCGCGCGGGAACACCGACCGCATCCTGCAGCCCTTCCTGGAGGGGGCACAGAGCGCCGGGGCGGAGGTGGAGACAGTCTATCTGAAAGACATGGACATCCGCCACTGCCTGGGGTGCTTCTCCTGCTGGACCAGGACCCCCGGCGTCTGCGTCCACAAGGACGATATGGCGGCGATGCTCCCCCGGCTTCGCCAGGCGGACGTCATCATCTATGCCACACCGCTGTACGTCTTCGCCGTCAGCGGGCTGATGAAGGACTTTATGGACCGAGAACTGCCCAATCTGGACCCCCACATCGTCCGGCGGGGCGACCATTATATCCACCCGCCGCGCCACCGGGACGGCCCGGCGAGGCAGAAGATCGTCCTCATCTCCAACTGCGGCTTCCCGGAGCGGCATCACTTCTCCGCCCTGGTGGAGACGTTCCGCCGCTTCACCGATAACCCGGATACCGAACTGGCGGCGACGGTCCTCTGTGCCGGGGGCGAACTGCTGGCCCAGCCCGCGCTTCGGGAGAGCCTCCAGCGGTATATAGACGCCGCCCGCCAGGCCGGAGAGGAGTTCGTCCGCCACGGCCACATCCTCCCGGAGACCCAAGCCCTGCTGGATACTCCCCTGGCCGATCCGGAGGTCTATTCCGACATGGCGAACCTCTGGTGGGATAGCCAGATCGTCCGGCCGAAAGAGGAGACGGTGTCCCCCTCGGAGGAGTCCCTGGAGACCCTATCCCCGCCGGTCGTCCTGCCGGCCGGGGAAGGGGGGCAGGGGCCTTGCACGTGCCGGGAGGCCATTCTGGGGATGGCGACCGTCTTCAACCCCTGGGCCGCCGGGAGCCTCTGCGCCGACATCCAGTTCATCGTCACCGGCGATGAGCCGGGGGCATACGTCCTGCGCATCCGCAATGGCCGCTGCACGGCCCACGAGGGGACGGTCCTCCACCCGGCGATGACCGTCCACACGCCATCGGATATCTGGCTGCGGATCGCGCGGAACGAACTTTCCGGGCAGACAGCCTATATGAAGGGGATGTACCGGATAGAGGGGGATCTCACCATGCTCCTGCGTCTATCCGACCTCTTCTCCGGCGACCGGGAACCGACCGCTCCGCCCCCGCCCCCCCCACCGCAAGAGGAGACGGTCCAGCGCGGGCCGCTGCGCCTTCCCGGAATGGCCTGGCTGACGGTCGCCTTCATCCCCTGGATCGCCCATTGGGCCACGATGGGCGTTCCCGGCCTCGGCCCGGGGGTGAGTCTGGGGGTGCCGTTCCTGCTGGGGGTGTTGATCTGGGGATACCGCTGCCTCTTCGCCCGGCCCACCTGGATGGAGACGGGGACTCCCCTCTACTTTGCCCTGGCTGGCCTGGCGACGCTCCTGGGGAGCGACTTCTTCGCCACGTTCGGAGACGTCCTCGGTTACCTGGTGCTGGCGGGCATCTGGCTGGGGACGCTGGCGACGGAGACGCCGTTCACCGCCGAATACTCTAAATGGTCCTACCCGTCCGCGCTGTGGCGGCATCCGGCGTTCGTCCGCACCAACGGCATAATCACCGCAGTGTGGGGCGGGGTCTACCTGCTCCAGGCGGTGCTGGCGCTGGCGGGGCACCACGCGCCGGGCCAGGCCCTGCTGTGGACGCTGGCGCGCAACCTGCTGCTGGTGCCGGCCTTTGCCTTTACCGCCTGGTTTCAGAAGTGGTATCCGACCTACAGGGCGGTTTCGTAGAAAAGATGTGGCGGGCGGCCTTCGGCCGCCCGCCACCATCGGCGTCCTATTTGATCTCCACTTTGGCGCCGACCGCTTCCAGTTCCGCCTTGGCGCTCTCCGCCGCTTCCTTCGGTACTGCCTCCAGCACCGTCGCCGGGGCCCCCTCCACCAGGTCCTTCGCTTCCTTGAGGCCCAGGTTGGTCAGTTTCCGCACCACCTTGATGACCTCAATCTTCTTCTCGCCGACCTCTTTCAGGACCACGGTGAATTCCGTCTTCTCCTCCACCGGCTCGGCGGGGGCCGCGGTCGCCGCTGCGGGCATCGCCGCCATAGCGACCGGCGCGGCGGCGGTCACGCCCAACTTCTCCTCCAGCATCTTCACCAGTTCCGCGGCTTCCAGAAGCGTCAGTTGACTGATCTCTTCCACCAGTCGTTGTAAATCGGCCATTCCTTACCTCCTTTTACGTTTTACGCTTTACGCAGCCTGGGGAGCGCTCTTCCCCTCCAGTTTATCCACATACGCCTGGAGCACATTCAACACCTGCCGGATACCGCTGGTGACCACACCGGCGACCTGCGAGGCAGGCGCGTTGATGGTGCCCAGGACCTTCGCCAGCAGGACCTCTTTGGGCGGCAGATTCGCCAGAGACATCACCTGATCGGCCGTGATCGGCGTGGCGCCTACCAGGCCGCCTTTCACAGCGAAGCGCTCCTTGCCTTTGGCAAAATCCTGGATGATCTTCGCCGCGGCGGGCACATCACCGTGACAGAAGGCCACAGCCACCGGCCCTTCCAGCCACTCGGCAGGCATCGGTAATCCCATCTGCTGGAGTGCTCGCTCCAGCAGAGTGTTCTTGACCACCTGGTACGTCGCCTGAGCGCCGCGCAGGGACCGACGCAGTTCCTCCACCTCCGCCACCCGCAGCCCCCGGTAATCGGTCAGGATGAGCCCCTGGCTACCCTGCAGGTTCCGCAGGTACTGCTCTATCCGTTCCACTTTCTGCTCTTTTGTTATAGCCACTCGGCATCACCTCCTCTCTGAAGTGGATGCAACAAAAAACTCCCCGCGCCAGCCGACGCGGGGAGCATGTCTTCTCACCCACAGGGAGTCCACATCTCTCCAGCCTCGGCAGGCGACCTTTAAGCGCCCGAAGGCGCACCTGCTGTCTTCGGCCTACGCTCTACGTTTTACTTTTTACGTTTTACTCTTTACGTTTTACTTTTTTACGCCACTTCCAGCGCCTGTGCGGCCACCGGGTCCACCTTGACCCCCGGCCCCATAGAAGGCGCCAGCGTAACCTTGCGGATATAGGTCCCTTTGGCCGCGGAGGGGCGCGCCTTTTTGACCGCGTCTATGGCGGCCGCTATGTTCTCCAGGAGCGCCTTTTCGGGGAAACTGACGCGGCCGATCGGGATATGCAGATTGGCGGTCTTATCCACGCGGAACTCGGCGCGGCCTGCTTTGGCCTCTTGGATCACCCGTGGCAGGTCCTCCGGCGGCACCACCGTACCGGTCTTCGGGTTAGGCATCAGGCCGCGCGGGCCGAGGATGCGACCCAGGCGGCCGACTTTCCCCATCATATCCGGCACGGCGATCGCCACGTCAAAGTCCGTCCACCCGTCCTGGATTTTCTTGATCCCCTCATCGTCGGAGATCACGTAGTCGGCGCCGGCCGATTCGGCGATCCGGGCGGCATCGCCCGCTGCGAAGACCAGCACCCGCACCGTCTTGCCCAGGCCGTGGGGGAGCAACACCACTCCCCGCACCTGCTGGTCGGCGTGGCGGGGGTCCACCCCCAGCCGGATATGCAGGTCCACCGACGCATCAAATCCGGTGTAGGAGATTTCCTTGACCAGTTGGACCGCTTCCTGCGGAGAATACAGGCGGTTGCGGTCCACCTTCTTCAGTGCTTCCAGATACTTCTTTCCTCGCTTCGGCATCTTTCCTCCTCGTGGTTTTTACGGGCACCGCCCTCCCACCTTACTCCCTACTCCCTACTTCCTACTCCTAATCCACAATCTCAATCCCCATACTTCGCGCCGTTCCCTCCACCTGGCGGATCGCGCCTTCCAGGTCCACCGCGTTCAGGTCGCGCATCTTCTGCTGGGCGATCTCCCGGATCTGGGCACGGGTCACCCGCCCCACCTTCTGGCGGTTCGGCTCAGCGGAACCTTTTTCCACTCCGGCCGCCTTGCGGAGCAGGTCCGCCGTGGGGGGAGTCTTCAGCACGAACGTGAACGAACTGTCCTGGTAGATGGTCACTTCTACCGGGATGATGTTGCCCGCCATAGATGCGGTACGGGCATTGTACTCCTTGCAGAACTGCATCAGGTTGATCCCGTGCTGGGCCAGCGCCGGACCGACGGGCGGTGCCGGGTTCGCCTTTCCAGCCTCCAGTTGCAATTTCACTACTGCTTTAATCTTTTTCATCGGATATCCACCTCAAAGTCATCAACTTCCGTTGCGATTAGTTCTTGCCCCGTAACGCGAGGGAGTTTCGTCATGCTTCAGTCAAGATGCGCTGAACCCCTACAAACTTTGAAGGCGAGACACTTTCGCCCTCCACCTCCGGGCACAACTCAATTGCCTCGCGAATACGTTTCATAAGGGTATCCAATGACTTCGCTTGAGTGTGACAGCCGCGCAATTCAGGAACAGTAGCAACGTAGTAACCTTCGCTATCCCGTTCAATGATAACGCTAAAGGCTTTTGTCATTTCCCCACTCCAAGGGATTCATAGATTAGCGCCTCCGGCAGCGTCTCATTGAGCGGCGGGAATCCGGCCGAACGAGCACCCGTCGGAATACAAACTACGGAATGCGGAGTACGAACTACGGAATACCGACTCCGGGCCCTCTCCATCCCGCACCTTACCCCCAACTACACCCGCTCCACCTGCAGAAAATCCAGTTCCACCGGTGTGTCCCGGCCGAAGAAGGAGACCAGGACTCGCACCTTGGTCCGCTCCTCGTCAATCGTATCCACAACCCCGATGAAGTCCCGGAAGGGGCCGTCAATGATGCGCACCTTCTGGCCGGGCTTGTAGGTGACCTTGACCCGCGGCGCCTCGGCCTCCATCCGTCTGATAATGGCCTGCACCTGTTCCGGAGGCAGCGGCGTCGGCTGATTCCCCATCCCCACGAACCCGGTCACGCCCGGGGTGTTGCGCACGACCATCCAGGACTCATCGTCCAGAATCATCTGGACCAGCAGATAGCCGGGAAACAGTCGGCGCTCCACCGTGCGCCGCTTACCGTCTTTGACCTCAATCTCTTCCTCGGTTGGGACGACCACCTGGAAGATTTTGTGCTGCATGCGCATGGTCTCAATGCGCTGCTCCAGATTGCGCTTGACCTTGTTCTCGTATCCGGAATAGCAATGGATAATATACCAGGCCCGCTCGTCAGGGGTTTCCGCCGACGGGCCGGCCCCCTCCGGAGTCTGTCCGGCAGGCAATTGGGGATCGGCCTCTTCCCGACGGTCTCCTTCGTCCGTCTCGCCCGCCGCTGGATCGGCGAAAACGGACGGCCCCATCTCTTCCAGGCGGTCTTCTTCCACAATACACCTCTCGCCCGCAACTACTCCCGCTGGCGCCCCAGGATAACCCCCGCAACGATCATTCCGGCCAGCAGCACCAGGGCCATCCCAATTCGCCACGGGTCATTCTCTATGATCCCCCGCAGCCACCAGGAGAAAAGGACGTCCATCAGCCAGAGGAAAAGCGCCATACTGAGGGTGACGGTCAGGACGATTTTGGTCAGCCGCCAGGTCTCCTCCCGGGTAGGCCAGCGCACCCGCTTCACCTCCACGCGGGTCTCTTTAAAATAGCGGATCAGTGCATTCTCTTTTTTCACGATGAACCGTCCTCCGATACCTGTGCCCAACATTTTAAGACACCGCCGGAGTGGCGGTGTCTTAAGTGGGCCTGGATGCCCTTAGGCCGGAAGGCAGGGGGTGCGGGACTTGAACCCGCAGCCTGCGGTTTTGGAGACCGCTGCTCTGCCTTATTGAGCTAACCCCCTGCGAAAGAGGACATGCGGGGGATCCCCCGCGCTTATTTCGTCTCCCGGTGCAGCGTGTGCTTGCGGCAACGCGGGCAGAACTTGCGCAGTTCCAGCCGCGATGGATCGTTCCGCCGATTCTTCTCGGTGGTGTAGTTCTGTTCCTTACACTCCGTACAGGCCAGAGTAATAGTCAACCGGATCGCTTTCTTCGCCATAAAAATCCACAACCCCTGCTGGTGTATTCCGACTTCAGGAGCCCACGATGGGAATCGAACCCATAACCACACCCTTACCAAGGGTGTGCTCTGCCGATTGAGCTACGTGGGCGAGAGAGGTGGGCCGGGCAGGACTCGAACCTGCGAAGGCTGAGCCAGCGGATTTACAGTCCGCCCCCTTTGCCGCTCGGGCCACCGACCCACAGAGCCGACGGCGGGACTTGAACCCGCACACTTCCGCTTACAAGGCGGATGCTCTGCCGATTGAGCTACGCCGGCAGACGCGATTATACCACATCCGTGAGCAGGGTCAAGCCCAGTTGGGTATAAGTATACCCCGATTGGGGTTTTTTGTCAAACGTCCTGTCGGTTCTTCCGCTCCAACCCCACCACCCGGGTAACCGGCACCGCGAAGAGAATACCGGTATGATGCAGGTCCAGGTCGCCCAGCACCCGCTGCGTCGCAGCGAACAGTCGGTCTACCGTCTCCTCGTCTTTCACCACGGCGAAGATGGTCCGGTGGTGGAGTTCCCGGTTCCTCAAAATGTCTCGCATAGAAGGCATCAGCGGCAGGTCATCCCGTATTACACAGGCGAGCCGGGCCATTCCGGTGCTTTCCAGGATCGTCGCGCCAGGAGCGCCCACCTCCTCCCATACCTGCAGCACCTCATAACACTGGTCCGGATCATCCAGAACTAACACGACCAGATGGGCCATCACACCCCTCCCTCAGGAAGTGCTCTGCGAGTCCCCCTCTGCTTCGGTGGTCGGTACAACCGCCGCAGCAGAATCGGGGTGATCAGAATGGTGACCAGCACCATCAATACCACGCTGGAGAAGATATCCGCCCCAATCAGACCGGTGGTCAGCCCGATAGAGGCGACGATCAGCCCCACTTCCCCCCGCGAGGTCATGCCGACTCCGAGACGAAGGGCGTCCCGGAAAGAAAAACTTCCCAGCAGTCCCCCTATCCCGCATCCCACAACTTTGGAGACGACCGCCGCCAGGATCAGCGCGCCGGTCAGCCCTAACCCTTCCGCGCTGATTGCCCGCGCATTCACCTCCAGACCGATGTCCACAAAGAAGACCGGCACGACCCAGGAGTAGGAGAGGATGTGCATTCTCTCCTTGATGTAGTGGTGCAACGGCGAACGGGCAATGAAGAGACCTGCCAGGAACGCGCCAGTGATGGCCGCGACCCCGCCCAGCGCTTCGGCCGACCAGGCAAACAGCAGCATCACCACCACGACCAGCGCCATCACCCCCTCGCTGATGGGCAGACGATCTACCCGGACAGGCAGGCGGGGCAGGAGGCGCATCCCGACCCCGACGATCGCCCCCATCACCAGGAGCATACGGAACAGCATCCAGAGGATGTGCCCAATCCCTCCGCCTTCTCCGGTCAGTGCAGTGAATATGGAAAGAAGCACGATGACCAGGACGTCATCCACCACGGCCGCCCCCAGAAGCGCCATCCCCACTGGACTGCAGAGCACTCCCAACTCCATCATTGTCTGGGCAGAGATGCTGACGCTGGTAGCGGCCATCATCAGGCCGATGAAAATGCCGTCCAGCGGCTGAAAGCCGAAAGGCAGGGACACCAGCGCTCCCAGCAGAATGGGCACCGCCACCCCCAGAACCCCGGCCAGCACCGCCGGTCGCCCGGAGCGACGCATCGTCTCCAGGTCCACTTCCAGCCCGGCAATGAACATCAGGAAAATCACTCCCAATTCGGCCAGGTCTCGCACCACCTCTTCCAGATGGGCACCCTGGAAAAACGGCCAGTGAAGCATATCCAGCAGGGTCGGCCCCAGGAGAATCCCGATCAGCAACTCCCCCAGTACGGCCGGCTGGCCCAATCGGGTGCTCAGGTAGCCAAAGGTTTTCGCCGCCAGGATGATGATGCCCAGGGCCAGTAGAAATGCCAGCGTTGGGTTCACTGTTCTCTCCTTGCGTTATTCTCCGTCCGCCGGGAAGTCCAGCCAATCCGCCTCGCAGACCCCCTCCAGGCAGTGGGTATACGGGTCGTAGCGACCGGCCAGTTCGTCCCGCACGGTGCCGGCCCAGAGGGGAACTCCGGCAAAGTAGGCCGCGCGAGCGATCCGGTGCGCCGCCACCGGGGTGGTCAGGAAGACGAAGGCCACCGTTGCCAGAGCGCGGGTGGCGATGCCCAGGTCCTGGAAATAAACCGCCGCAGCCAGAAGCAGCAGCCCCGTCCCCAAAGTGGACGCTTTCCCCACCGCCGATAAGCGCAACAGCAGGTCGGGCATGCGCAGGAGTCCCCAACCCGCCAGCAGCATGAAGGCCGCACCCAGGATGGTCAGTATCAGGATGAGCACCGAATACCCGTTCATGACCGCCTCTCCACATATTCCGCAAAAGCGATCGTCCCCAGAAACGAAACCAGCGCCAGGACGCTCGCCACGTCTATCAGAACCGGCTGGTTCGTGGCGACCGCATAGACGGCGATGATCCCGATGCCCAGGGTGGACATCATATCCAGCGCGATGACCCGGTCGGGAAGACTGGGCCCCCGCACCAGGCGCCCAAAGGCGAAGGCCACTCCCGCCGCCAGAATCGGCAGGACGATCCCATACAGGCCCGTCGTCAAACTCATTCTATCACCTCCAGAACCCGTCGCTCCAGTTCTTTAATCTCGCGCCACAACCGCCCTATGTCTTCCATATTCATCACGTGAACGTACATCACCCGGCGGTCATCGGAGACATCCAGGGTCAGCGTGCCCGGAGTCAGGGTGATCAGGTTGGAAAGCAGGGTAATTCCCGCATCGGAACGGATGGCCAGAGGAACTGCGATGACGGCCGGGCGGAGAGTACGCAAGGGGGCAACCACGATAGCCGCCGTGTGCAGGTTCGCCAGAATCAGTTTCCACAGGTAGAATAGGGCAAAGCGCAGGGCACGGCTGGCCCGCTGGAAATAGGTCAACGGCTCTCCCGGCCGGCGCAACAGCCGGAGCACCGCATAACTGATGAAAAAGCCGAAGATGAAATTCAACAGCGTGAACTGCCCGGTCAACGCCGTCCAGATCAGCGCCAGCAGCAGGTTGAACAGAAACAGTCCGGCCATACTTCGTATTCCGTATTCGTATCCCGCGGTTCGCTCAATTTTAGGCCAGTTACAAACATTGGAGTCGCAACTCCAGCAAGGAGGAGTTCTGAAATCCCGCTGGGCTGTCCGGTTTCCAGACTGCGGGATTCCGAACGGTGAAAATGCCCCGTTGCCTCCCTCTTCTTTTTGCCCGGAGGGGCGGAGAGAAAAGGGGGAGAGAGGGGTTTGCGGGCAGCGGTGAAGCCGCTGCCCGCAAACCCCGATTCTTCTCCCCCTCCCCGTTGCGGCTCCGCCGGACGGGGAGGAAAGGGCAAGGACAAGCCTTGCCCTCTTTTCCCCCTTCTCCCCCGCCGCGGCGGGGGAGAAGGGGGCCAGGGGGATGAGGGGGCACTAAAGGCCAGACCCTGCCTGCACGAGGTCTGGATATGAGCCGAAAGTGTCAGGTGGCTATAAGAATAAGCGTATAGGCTCACTGCGAAGCGAAAAGTACCGCGTCCCTTACCTCAACACGGCCTGTATGTATTGCGCCGGGTTGAGTAACTGCCACGCCGCCTCCTGGGATAACCGGAAAAAGGGCTCGGCCCAGAACCCGATGATTAGCGTGAGCAGGGCCAGCGCCGCAATGGGTATGACGTAGAAACGCCAGGTCCAGGGCGACGGGGTGCCCCCGTCGGGCAGCGGGGTTTCCGGGGTCAGTTCACGGCCCTCCACAGATGGCCTCCAGAAGGCGCGGTCCCAAATCTTGACCATAGAATAGAGAGTGAGCAGACTGACGCCCAACGCCACGGCCGCCAGGGTGTATTGCCCCGCCTCCAGGCTGGCACGGATGACCACCAGTTTCGCCCAGAAGCCCGAAAGAGGGGGCAACCCCGCCAGCGAGAGGGCCGGAATCAGGAAGAGAACGGCCAGTCCCAGACGGCTACGGTATAAACCACCCAGATCCTTGAGGCAGTAACTGCCCCGCAGGCGGTTGACCGCACCGCTGATCAGGAACAGGTTGGCCTTGACGATGATGTGGTGCAGGATGTAGAAAATCGCTCCTGCCAGCGCCAGCGGCGAAAAGAGGCCCAGCCCCAGAACCATATACCCGATCTGGCTGACGATGTGGAACGAGAGGACGCGCCGGAACTCCATCTGGGAGACGGCCCCCAGGACACCGACGGTCATCGTGAAACCGGCAATGACCAGGATGAGGGTGTGGGTATAGGCGACGTCCTGAACAAAAATCAGTGTGAATACTCGGATCAGCGCGTACACCCCCACTTTGGTCAGCATCCCGGCGAAAATCGCTGAGACCGCAGCCGGAGGCGTGTGGTACGAAGCCGGTAGCCAGAAGAATAAGGGAAAAATCGCCGCCTTGATCCCGAAGGCCATCAGGAACATCATCGCCAGCACGCAGGCCGTTTCCCGGTTCATTTGCGGGACCTGGGTGATCAGATCGGCGATGTTCAGCGTGCCAATGGCGCCGTAGAGAACCCCCACAGCGGCCAGGAACAGCGCCGACGACATCAGGTTCAGGATGACGTACTTGAACGCGCCCTCCATCTGGGCCGGTTCACCTCCCAAGGCCATCAGCACGAACGAGGCGATGAGCATCACTTCAAACCAGACGTACAGGTTGAACATATCGCCCGTCAGGAAGGCCCCGGAAATGCCCATCAGGAGCACCTGGTAGAGGGGATAGTAACCGAAGGATTCCCGTTGGATGTCTATGTTGCCCAGAGAGTATACGGCGACGGCCAGGCCGATGATCCCTGTCAGCACCAGCATAATCGCCGAGAAGAGATCGGCGGCCAGTGTGATGCCGAAGGGCGCAGGCCAGTCCCCGATCTGCACGGCCTGGATGCCTTCCCGCCGAACGGTGAAAAGCAGGATGACCGCCGCGGCCAGATGGGCCGCCGCCCCCACCCCGTTGAGCAGACGCTGCAGGCCGCGCCGATGCCAGAGCAGGAGCATGCTCACGGCGGTGAACAATGGAATGAGTAAGGGAAGCACAAGCAGGACCCGGCTCATCGCCTATTCCGTGATAAAGACGTCTGCATCTCGCATCTGCTGGACGTCATCCGTGTCCAGCACCCGGCCGACCCGCTTGAAAAGGACAATAGTGAAGGCTTGCACCCCGAACCCGATAACGATGGCAGTCAGGATGAGCGCCTGGGGCAGCGGGTCGGCCGACGAGAATGCCAGGCGTTCCGCGCTTGCGGAGATGAGCGGAGGCTGGCCCCGTACCAGGCGGCCAAAGGTGAAAATGAGCAGGTTGGCCGCGTGGCCCAATAGCCCCAGCCCTAAGATCAGCCTGACGACGCTGCGGCGCATCATCAGATAGAGCCCCGCCGCGTAAAGGACACCGATGACGATGGCGAGAAGGATTTCCATAGCAGTTACTCCGCGATGTCTCTGTGATACGCCACTCCGCTGCGCTTCGTGGCTGGCTACGAACGCTCATTGCTCCATACCCATTTACCCGATCCCCTGTGGAATCTCGTAAAGTCGCATCACTACGACTTTATAAGAATCAACACCCCAATCCCCGCTATCTACTCCTCCGCCAACACAAACACAATCTGCAACACCACCCCCACCACCAGCAGATAGACCCCGACGTCAAAGAGCAAGGGGGTGCCCACTTTGCCCAGGATCGGTACCGGGTTCGGCAACCACAGGCCGGTGAGAAACGGCGCGCCCTTCAGGAGCGCTGGGACGCCGCTGGTTGCGGAGGTGAGCAGCCCCACGCCGATCAGCACGCGGGGATCCACATGCAGCAACTGGCGCGCCTGCTCCACGTCAAACGCGAAGGTGTAGAGGGCGAACGCCGCCGCGGCCACCAGTCCCCCGACAAACCCGCCGCCCAGTTCGTTGTGCCCCCGCAGCAGCAAGAAGAGCGAGAACAGCAATAGCAGAGGGAAGAGATAACGAGTTGCGATCGCAAAGATCAGGGATTGGGTCTTCATTTCTCCTCCGGCCGCAACTTCATCAGAGCAAAGATACCGATCGCCGCCACCGCCAGCACGGTGATCTCCCCCAGGGTATCTAGCCCGCGGAAGTCCACCAAGATGACGTTGACCACGTTGCGCCCCTGGGCCAGTTTGTAACTGTTCTCGGCGAAGAAGGGCGTCAACCGGGAGGCTACCGGCGTAAAGGTAATGACCAGGACCAGCAGGGTCATCATCGCCCCCGCGGCCAGGGCGACGGCTGCGTCCCGGATGCGCGTCCCTCGCGCCGAGTAGCGGACAAAGGGGGGCAGTCGGTAGAGCACCAGCACGAAGAGGATGACCGTCAGCGTCTCAATGGCGAACTGGGTCATCGCCAGGTCGGGGGCGCCGAAGAGGGCATAAATGGTCGCCACCCCGAACCCGATCACCCCCAACGCAGCCACCGCCGCCAGTCGGGAGTTGGCCCAGACGACGACGCCCGTCGCCACCAGAATGACTGCCCCCAGCAGGAGTTCGTAGAAGCGCACATCTACCGGACGGGCCAGCACTGCGAGGGATACCTGCCGGAAGAGCGGATACCCAACCAGCCCCACCGTGGTCAGGATGATAACCAGCAGGTACCAGGAGAGCGACCCGCTCTGGAGTTTCCGGGTCTGGAACTCCGCCCAGCGCAGAATCCCTTTCCAGGAGACCTCGTAGAGGCGCTCCGGTCCGACCCAGGCGCCCGGATTGAGCACCCACACCCCGCGGCGCAGGGGGTTCTGCAGGGCATATCCGACCGCGCCCAGGAGAACGGTCAGGCCGCTCAGAGCCAGCATTGGGGTCAGGCCGTGCCAGAGGGCCAGTTTAACGGCCGTCTCCTTCCCCAGCACGGCCGCCGCAGCGGGCGCGACCAGGATTTTGCCCACCGGCGCGGGGAAAAGGCCGAAGAGCAAGCCCAGCGCCGCGGGCAGGACGATGCCCACCAGCATAGGCCAGGGAGGTTCGTGGGGGTCGGCCGCGGTCGGCACGGGGCGGCCGAAGAAGGGGCGCAGTGCCACCACCCCGGCCACGACGAACAGCAGGACACTCGTCGCCAGCGCGACGCCGGTCAGGAGGGCCAGCGGAGAGAGCGCAAGGGTCACCTCGTAGAGGAGTTCCTTGCTGAGAAAGCCGAAGAAGGGCGGGAGCCCCGCCTGGGAGAGCGCGGCCAGGACGGCAGCAGCGGCGGTAAGGGGCATCCATCGGGCCAGCCCTCCCAACCGGGTGATGTCCCGTTCGTGGACGCCGTGGTCCACCGCCCCCGCGACCAGGAAGAGCGCCGCTTTGTAGAGCGCGTGGGCGACCAGCAGGACCATTGCGGCCTTCACCGCAAGCGGCGTTCCGATCCCCAGCAGGAAGGTCAACATTCCCAGCGCGCTGACGGTGGAGTAAGCCAGGATGCGCTTCAGGTCGGTCTGGCCCAGGGCCAGCCACGCCGCCAGCAGCATGGTCCCCGCGCCGACCGGGACAACGACCACCCCCCAGAGGGGAGCGCCTCCCAGGACGGGGCTCAGGCGGGCCAGCAGGAAGACCCCAGCCTTGACCATGGTCGCCGAATGCAGGTAGGCGCTCACGGGGGCCGGTGCCGCCATCGCGTTGGGCAGCCAGAAGTGGAAGGGAAACTGGGCCGATTTGGTGAACGCGCCGACCAGAACGAGTGCCAGGACGGCCGGGTAGAGGGGATGGGCGCGAATTTGGTCGGCCTGCGCGGCCAGGACAGAGACGTCGTAACCCCCGCCGACAACGCCCAGCAAGAGAAATCCCGCCAGCATCCCCAGCCCGCCCGACCCGGTCACGACCAGCGCCTGGAGCGCGGCATTGCGGGATTTCTCTTCGTCGTGGTAGAAGCCGATGAGCATGTAGGAACTGAGGCTGGTCAGTTCCCAGAAGACGAAGAGAGCGATCAGGTCGCGGCTGAAGACGACGCCCAGCATCGCCAGCATAAAGAGCGAAATCCAGATATAGAATCGCCTCAGGTCGGGGTGGCCCGCCAGGTAGGCCCCGGCGTAGAGGAAGACCAGCGCGCCGATGAAGGTGACGATCAGCCCGAAGAGCAGGCTGAGGCCGTCCACCGTCAGGGCCAGTTCCACGCCCAGGCTGGGCGCCCAGGGGACAGAGACGGAGATTGTCTCGCCCCCAGCCACCCGTCCGACGAGGGTCAGCAGGTAGATGAATCCGGCCGCCGGGATGAGGGTGACCGTCAACCCTAACCACTCCGATGTGCGATGGGAAGTGTGTCCTTTCGCCATAGTATTCTCTCAGTCTCAGGGGAGGTGACCGTCACCTGCATCAGCGCAGATAGCACACCCAGACGTAGAAGGTGGCGAGCTGGAGAGACACCACCGTCGTAGGCACCCCGTAGGAAGAAAGCGCCAGAAGCGAATGGGTTGACCGCTCCGTTCGGCCCGCAGGGAATGTAGTCCACAATCCCGGAGATCAGCCAGGGCTTACAGCCGGGCGTCCACCGGCGTGGACGCCGCCCCGGCGACCGCGCAGGCGGTCGCCCGGCACAAAGTGCCCCCCAGGGGCGGTTTCAACCGCTGGCTGAACGGTTACGAAAGATTTTCTCAGCACCCTCCATTAAAAAAGGAGGCTTCACGGCGGGTAGCATTGCCGCCCACCGCAAAGCCCTCTCCTGAATCCGGGTCGTTTTGTCAGAGCGCGGCAAAAAAATCCAGGAATTGAGGTCAGCAGATGGGTTGCTGCCCCAACCCTGTCCCAGCCCGTGAGCGGGCAGCGATACCGTAGGAGCCCCAGATGTCTACCAGCCCCCCGGAGATTTCTCCTCTACCCGCTCAGTATCAGTAAGAGATCGCGCGCTCCATACTCTTCGCCTGTTCTATCCAGGCGGCAACCCTTGTCTGGGTAGGCAGGCGACGGACCAAGCCCTTCTCCGCGTTGACCTCCAGCAATTTCTGATGGAGGTTTTCGGGGTTGCGTCGGGCCAATTCCATGACCGTATCCACCCCGGCCGCCTCCAGCAGGTCGCTGTACTGCTCACCAATGCCGGTAACGCGCATCAGGTCGGCGCGGTTGACCCATTTCAGGATCAGGTCTGGGTTAACGCCGATTTTCTCGGCCAGTTCCGCGCGCCCCTGCGGAGTGGCCCCGGCGCGCAAGAGGGCCTCCGTAGTGCGGATGCCCGCTGAGCGCAACTTCTCTCCGTAGACCGGACCGATCCCTGAGATTTGTTCTATACTGGGCATGGGATTCCTCCTTTCTGCTGGAATTATTGAGCGGTACATTCTTTTTCCAGCGGCGGCAGGTCCTCCGGTCGGTTCAGCCCAAAATGTTGCAGGAAGGCGAAGGTGGTGGCATACAGAATCGGGCGCCCCGGTCCGGGGGCCCGTCCGGCCTCCTCAATCAGACCGGCCGCCAGCAACGTCCGCAGGACGCTATCGCAACTGACGCCGCGGATCGCCTCAATCTCCAGACGGGAGATCGGTTGCCGGTAGGCAACAATCGCCAGGGTCTCCAGAGCGGCCTGAGAAAGACGGCGCCGCTCCCCCAGCGCCAGCAAGCGTTCCACGTACGGAGCCGCCTCCGGCGCGGTGACCAACTGGACCCGATCCCCCATGCGCTGGAGGCGCAGGCCGCGCTCCCGAAGCGTCGCCTCCAGTTCCTCCAGCGCGCGCTCTGCCTCCGCCGGAGAGGTTTCCAGGACTCCACTCAGACGGCCCACCGATACCGGCTCATCGGCCACGAAAAGGAGCGCCTCTACCAGTGCGGAGAGGGATCGTCCTTCGGCCATACCCCGTTATGCGTTACCAGCAGAAGGAGGGCCTCCGACCGGCCGCCGGACAACGGTGGGGGCAGGAGCGGCCCGCAGACGCACCTTCGGTGGCTCAGCCAGCCGCACCCCGACCTTTTCTCCCACCACCTGCCGGATGACTTCCACCAGTCGCGCCGCCTCGGCCGGGACCTCCACATCACTGGCCATGTCCACATCCACCTCTACTGCCACGGCGTTGCGCCGGGCCAGGACCCGGGAGCGCGCCCGCAGCACCCCCGGCAACTGCTCCAGTTCATAGGCGATGTGCTCGGCCACCGTGTTCAGGCTGACCTCCACTACCCCGCCGTCTACCCGTTCCACCCGCACCATCCGGCGCGGCGGTCGGCGCAACTCCAGGATCAGCAGGAGAACGCAGACGACCATCCAGGCCAGGGCGAAGAGGATGCCCAGGAGAAGCCGCGCCCAGCCGGGGACGGTCCCCAGCCAGGCCATCAACCCCTGTACCCCGCGCCCTACCGCCCCCAAAATCGGGATCGGAGCCACCAGCATCGCGATGCCCAGCGGCAGGGCAATCAGCAACCCCAGAACGACCAGGACCCTGTTCACAACGTTCACTCGTCCACTCCTTTCACGATAGCCGGTAATACTTCATCAGTGCCCACTCAAAAAGTCGCCCTGGCATCACGCCCTTCAGCACGGCAGCCAATCGCTGGAAGGCCGGCCCCACCCGGTAGCGAGGCGCGGGGTTGGGAGAGCGCAGGATGCGCTCCAGGAGAATGGCTACCGCCTCCGGCGAGCCCCCATGCTGTTCGTCTTCCTCCACCACCCGGATCACCCGTTCAAAGAATGACCGGTAGGCCGACCCCTCACCGGAGGCCGCCACCCGGACCCGCCGGGCGGTGAACTCCGTCCGCATATCCCCCGGCTCAACCAGCGTCACCCGGATGCCGAAGGGCCGCACCTCCATCCGCAGCGCCTCCGTCAGTCCCTCCACGGCGAACTTAGACGCGCTGTACAGAGCCTGGAAGGGGAGCGCGATGATCCCTCCCAGCGAACTGATGTTGACGATGAGCCCCTCTCCCTGGGCCCGCATCATCGGAAGTACCGCCCGGCAGACGCGCAGGACACCGAAGAAGTTGGTCTCCAGTTGGGCCTTCGCCTCTTCTATGGAAGTATCCTCCACTGCGCCGGCAACACCGAAACCGGCGTTATTGACCACTACATCCAGCCGGCCTGCTTCCCGGACAATAAAATCCACTGCCTGATGGACCGACTCATCCCGGGTAACATCCATGTAAACCAGTATGGGATACCCGGGGGGCGCAGGATCGGGGGGAAAGGGAGCGCGGCGGCCGGTGCCGAAAACCCGATACCCTCTGCGGGCCAGGTGCTCGGTACAGGCCCGACCGATACCCGATGTGGCACCGGTAATGAGAACGATGGTCTCTTCTGGACGACGGGCCCCGGTCATAGGCGCTCCTTTCGCAGGATTACGGCAGAAATATTATCACCCAAAAATGAATTACTGTCAACTTTCCCACACTGGGGTTCGGCCCCCTCCCCGTTGCGGCGTCCGCCGCACGGGGAGAAAAGGGCAAGGACAAGCCTTGCCCTTTCCCCCTCTTGCCCGAACTTATGTCCGAACCTCAGTCCCATAAGGAAAAGGGGCACCCCCTGCGAGTTGCCCCTTTTCCGAAGCGCTGGTCAGGTGCTGTTAGTCCAGCGTCTCTTCATCCTCTTCGTCATCTTCTTCCAGGTCTTCCACGTACTCTTCGTACTCATCATCTTCCAGAAAATCGGAAGCCACCGCCAGGAGAGAGTCGCTCTCCTCGGTATATTCGCCGGTCATCAGTTTCTCCAGTTCCTCTTCCAGTTCTTCCTCCGGTTGCTCCGACTCCTTCAAGAGCAACGAAGGCTTCGTTTCCAGCGCCACGGGCCGAAGCGGTACACCCTCATAGGAAGAGATAGGACCATCGGAGTCCGGCGAGTCGCCCCGATAACCGGTACCGGCAGGGATCAGTTTCCCGATGATGACGTTCTCCTTCAGACCGTAGAGCATATCCCGCTGCCCCTCAATGGCAGCCTTTGCCAGCACGCGGATGGTGTGCTGGAAGGACGCGGCGGAGAGGAAACTGTCGGTCGCCAGCGCGGCCTTGGTCACACCCAGGAGGACCGCCCGCGCTTTGGCTGGTTGCTTCCCCTCGGCGATGGCCTTACGGTTGATCTCCTGCAACGCCAGCCGGTCCACCAGGTCGCCGGGAAGCAGTTCCGTATCCCCCGGATCCACCACCTGCATCTTCCCCAGCATCTTGCGGATGATGACCTCAAAGTGCTTGTCGTTGATGTTGACGCCCTGGGAGCGATAGACCTTCTGGATTTCGGAAAGGATGTACATCTGGGCCGCTTCCCGCCCCAGGACCTGGAGGACCCGATGGGGGTTCCTGGACCCTTCGGCCAGTTGCGTACCGGCCTTGATATATTGCCCCTCGGCCACCAGGAGCCGGACCGCGGCCGGGATCTCGTACTCCCGCTCCTCCCGGCGCTCGTAGGTCACCCGGATGTGGCGGCCGTCCCGATGAACGGTGCCGCGGTGGCGAGCAAGGATTCGCTCCTCCGCGGACTCCTCTTCGGCCTCCCGGATGGCGATCGGTTCTACCGCATTGATGGTGTCCCCATCCTGCACCAGAATGACCCAGCCTTCGGGAACATAGTACTCGTCTGTGAGGGTTTCGGTCTTGATGACCTGCACCTTTCGGCGACCGTCCTCCCGAACGATGTGGACGATCCCGTCAATGTCTGAGATTTCCGCCTCGCCCTTGGGTTGCTTGCGGGCCTCAAACAATTCCTCCACGCGCGGGAGGCCGGTGGTGATGTCGCCGCCTGCGGCAACGCCGCCGGTATGGAAGGTCCGCAGGGTCAACTGGGTGCCCGGCTCGCCGATGGACTGGGCAGCGATAATTCCCACCGCCGTGCCGATGTGGACCAGGGTGCCCCGGCCCAGGTCCCGCCCGTAACAGAGCGCGCAGATGCCCCGCTGAAGGGCGCAGGTCATTGGCGAACGGACGTACACCTCGTTGACCCCGGCGGCATCTATGGCCTCTACGGCGTCCTCGTCTATCTCCTCATTTCGGCCGACGATGACCTCCCCGGTCTTCGGGTGCACCACCGGCGCAGCGGCAATGCGGCCGACCAGCCGCTCCGCCATCGTCTGATCGCCCACATTCTCGTCCCGGCGGATCCAGATGCCGCTGCGGGTGCCGCAGTCGTGCGCGTTGATGATGACGTCCTGCACCACATCCACCAGACGGCGGGTGAGGTACCCGGCATCGGCCGTGCGCAGCGCGGTATCGGCCAGACCTTTGCGGGAACCGTGGGTGCTGATGAAGTACTCCAGGGTGGAGAGCCCCTCCCGCAGGTTGGAGCGGATGGGGAGCGGGATGATGCGGCCGGACGGGTCGGCCATCAGACCGCGCATCCCGGCCAACTGGGCAATCGGCCCGAAGCCGCCTTTGGACGCTCCCGATTGCGCCATAATCGCCACCGGCCCTTCGGGGTCCAGCGCGCGGGAGACCGCTTTGGAGACTTCCTCGCGCGCGCGGGTCCACAGGTCAATCGTGCGGGCGTACTGCTCCTCGGCCGTCAGCAACCCCCGCTGATACTGCCGCTCCACCTCGGCAACCTGGGCAGTGGCCTCCTCCAGGATACGGGATTTCTCTGCCGGAATGGTCAGGTCGGTGGTGGCGATGGTCACCCCGGAGCGGGTGGCGTAGTGGAAACCGATCCCCTTGATCCGGTCCACCACCTCGGTGGTCGCATGCTCCCCCAGTCGGCGGTAACAGAGGGCCACCAGCTCCTGCAGTTTCCCCTTATCCAGCGGCTCGTTGACGAAGCGGAGTTCGTCGGGGAGCACCCGGTTAAAAAGACAGCGCCCCACCGTCGTCTCCACCGGCTCTGGCGGCGGCGGGAGACGGTCGTACACCTGGCGCACGCGAATGCGGGCGTGGATGTCCACATACCCCAGCAGGTAGGCCGTCTCTACCTCGTCCAGGTCGGCGAAGAACTTGTCGTCGCCCCGATGGGACTTTTTCGTCTCCATCGTCAGGTAGTAGACACCCAGGCACATATCCTTGGTGGGGCCAACGATGGGCTGACCATCGGCAGGCTTGAGCAGGTTGCGCGTCGCCAGCATCAGTTTGCGCGCTTCCTGGACGGCCATGTCGGAGAGAGGGATGTGGACCGCCATCTGGTCGCCGTCAAAGTCGGCGTTGAAGGCGACGCAGACCAGGGGGTGAATCTGGATGGCCTTCCCCTCCACCAGCACCGGCTCAAAGGCCTGGATGCCCAGGCGGTGGAGCGTGGGCGCCCGGTTGAGGAGCACCGGTCGGTCCTTGATGACCTCCTCCAGAATCTCCCAGACCTCCGGCCGCTGGCGCTCAATGAAGCGGCGGGCCGCTTTGACATTGCTGACGTAGTTGTACTCCACCAGTTTGCTGATGACGAAGGGCTTGTAGAGTTCCAGCGCCATCTCCTTGGGAAGGCCGCACTGGTGGAGTTTCAGTTGCGGGCCGATGACGATGACCGAGCGGCCGGAGTAGTCCACCCGCTTGCCCAGGAGGTTGCGGCGGAAGCGGCCCTTCTTCCCCCGCAGCATGTCGCTGAGGGACTTGAGTTGCCGCTGGCCGCGGCGGGAGAGCGCCTTGCCCCGCTGGCTGTTATCAATGAGGCTATCCACCGCCTCCTGGAGCATACGTTTCTCGTTGCGGATGATGACATCGGGCGCGCCCAGTTCCATCAACCGCTTCAGGCGGTTGTTGCGGTTGATGACCCGGCGGTAAAGATCGTTCAGGTCAGAGGTGGCAAAGCGACCGCCGTCCAGTTGCACCATCGGGCGCAGGTCCGGCGGGATGACCGGCAGGACGGTGAGAACCATCCATTCGGGGCGGTTGCCGCTCTTGCGCAGCGCTTCCAACACCCGCAGGCGGCGGATGGCCTTCTTTCGGCGCTGCTTAGAGGGGTCGTTCCGCACCTCGTTCCACAACTCCTGGGCCATCTTGTCCAGGTCCATACGGTGCAGGATTTCGTAGAAGGCCTCGGCGCCCATTCCGGCGCGGAAGACCTGTCCCCATTTGGCCTTCAACTCCCGCAGACGGGCCTCGGTGAGAAACTGAAGCGGAGTCAGGCTGAGCAGTTCTTCCTGTTCATCCTCCGTTCGGGTTCGCAAATTCTCCAGTTCCTGCGCCAGTTTCGCCTGAATCCGGGCAATTTCGTCGGCGATAGATTCCTGCCAGTGCTGGAGGTCGGTCAGAAGGGGAGCCCGTTCCTGCTCTTCCTCTGCCCGCAGACGGCCTTCCAGATGCTCCAGTTCCTCCTGGATGAGCCGGTTCAACAGGGTCAGATGCTCGCGCCCGATGGTCTCTCCCGCTTCGGCGATGACCACGCCCGTCGCCTTAAGGACGACAGGGGTACGGACAGCAGAGCCCTGGCGCTCCTCCAGCCGCTTCCGCACGCTCTGCGCTTCCTTCATCAGCGCTTCGGTCTCATTGTTGATGCGTTCTTCCACACGGGCGTGAATGGCTGCCAGTTCCGCCTCAATGCGGGCCTGCTCCTGAGCCAGCCGTTCCCGGAGGGCGGCGATCGCCTCATTGGCCTTCGCCTCTGCTTCCCGGCAACGCTGCTCGTACTCCTCTTTGAGGCGCTTCAGGGCTTTCTGGCGCGCCTCCTCATCCACCGAAGTGATGACGTACTGGGCGAAATAGAGCACGCGATCCAGATTGCGACGGGAGACGTCCAGGAGGATGCCCAGCATACTGGGGGTCTGGCGGGTGTACCAGATATGGGCGACAGGGGCAGCCAGGGTAATATGGCCCATCCGCTCCCGCCGGACGGAGGATCGGGTCACTTCCACGCCGCACTTATCGCAGATGATGCCCCGATAGCGGATGTTTTTGTACTTGCCGCAATAGCACTGCCAATCCCGCGTGGGTCCGAAGATGGCCTCGCAGAAAAGACCGTCTTTCTCCGGACGCAGGCGCCGATAGTTGATCGTCTCGGGCTTGGTGACCTCACCGTACGACCAGGAACGGATTTCATCCGGCGAGGCCAGGCTGACTCGCAAAGAGACAAAATTCTGGATCTCCGCGGAATCGTCCAGATACTTCATATACCCCCTCCAATCCTGTGTCCACCTCTCCCTCGTGAAACCCGACGCGGACGAGCACGGATGAACGCGGATAGGTGTTTATTCAGAAAGGATAACCACAATGCAATTATATTGACAATGGCAAATTTTAAGTTATAAAACAAAAATTGGCAGCTGTGCCCTTTGAAAAGGCCGCTGGCAGGGCAAAAGCCAACGGGCTATCGCCTTGGCGGCGCAAAATGGGCGGTTTTCAGCCCCCCTCACCCCCCTTACCCCCCTCTCCCCCTTGCCCTGACGG
>Ga0209721_1000363_pt1 | contig 42500 bp, 32 predicted proteins | sample TshhotsprinmetaG_FD_184139 | JGI IMG/M metagenome (GOLD analysis project Ga0209721, IMG submission 184139) | Hot spring microbial communities from South Africa to study Microbial Dark Matter (Phase II) - Tshipise hot spring metaG (SPAdes)... | ecosystem: Environmental > Aquatic > Thermal springs...
TTGTAATCTTGATAAATTATTAACACATCAAGAAAAGCCTGAGATTAGTCAAAACAATAATATTTCTGAGAATGTTAATCGACAATTGATGAGAAGATTAAAAACAATAGAGTCATTTCAGAGTTTTGTAGCAGCGGAGAATTATTTGAACCTTTACAAAAACTATTTACGATTCAAACCATAATAATGACTTCAGAGTAAAGAATAGACTGAAAAATAGAAAATCCCCATTAGAAGTCTGTGGGGTAATAATGAAAACCAAAGAATGGTTAAAAAATTCACAATATTTTTGCTAACTTTATCAAACTTTTTTGGGTAGGCTTCCTAATTTTCATTTTTTGACAAACCCTTTATTTTTCATAAATTTGTTAGCTAAAGATTAAAAAAAACCATTTTATCAGGAGAAATAACATTGAAACTAGAAAAGATAACTCGGTCGGTGAAAGCGGTGGAAGTTGAGAAAAAATGGTACATTGTTGATGCGAAAGATCAAGTTCTGGGCAGACTTGCATCAAAGGTTGCCCGAATTCTCAGAGGTAAGCATAAACCAATCTTTACGCCCCATGTAGATTGCGGAGATTATATAATAGTTATAAATGCAGCTGAAGTTAAAGTTACGGGCAAACGTCAAGATTTAAAAACCTATTTTCATTATTCTGGATACCCAGGTGGAGCAAAATTCCGAACCTTTAAAGAGTATATGCAGAAGCATCCAGAGTTTGTTATTGAACATGCTGTTAAAGGTATGTTACCTAAGGGGAGACTTGGGCGTAGAATCGTAAAGAAGTTAAAAGTTTATGCAGGTGAAAATCACCCACATCAAGCTCAAAGGCCTGAATTATTAACACTATAATTGGGAGTTACTAATGGTTGATAAAATAGCTGTAGGAAGAAGAAAGACATCTGTTGCACGTGTAGTAATTAGACCTGGAAATGGAAAAATCGTTGTAAATGATGTTGATATTAAAAAGTATTTTTTCACTGAATTTTATGTTCTAAAAGCTATGGAGCCTCTTAAAGCTGTTAATGCTTTAGATAAATTTGACTTTTTTGTGAATGTTAAAGGTGGTGGCGTTTCTGGTCAGGTTGGTGCCATATCACTCGGTATTGCAAGAGCCTTGGTTCTTTTTGATGAGAGTTATCGCCCAACTCTTAGACAACTTGGTTTCCTTACGCGAGATCCAAGGATGGTTGAACGAAAGAAATATGGCCAACCAAAAGCTCGTAAGAGATTCCAGTTCTCAAAACGTTAATATTAATGTAAAAAGAGCATACCCGTGGATTTGTTTGAGTGTGTCCTGATTTTTTACAGGATTTCAAACAAAGTTGAAGCGGGTAAAAGTTTAACACAAAATAATTAAGGAGTAATAATTGTGGAAATTGGTTTACAAGAATTGTTAGCCGCTGGTGCTCATTTTGGACACTTGACCCGCCGATGGAATCCTAAAATGAAACCTTTCATTTTCATGGAAAAAAATGGGATTCATATAATTGATCTTAACAAAACCAAAAAATCATTAGCCATTGCTGGTGATGCAATTGAAAAAATTTCCAGTGAAGGAAAAAGAATTTTATTTGTTGGTACAAAACAACAAGCTAAAGATATTGTTAAAAGAGAATCTCTGCGTTGTGGAATGCACTGGGTTAATGAACGTTGGTTAGGTGGAATGCTTACTAATTTTACTACCATCAGAAAATCTATTAAGAGACTTCAAAACATCGAAAAGATGGAGAATGATGGTACTTTCGATAGAATGATAAAGAAAGAAAGGTTAATTTTGACTCGTGAAAAGGAAAAACTTGAGAAAATATTTGAAGGAGTTCGAGAACTAACGAGATTGCCTGGGGCTGTCTTCATTGTAGATACTAAAAAGGAACACATTGCATTGAAAGAGGCAAATCGTCTGGCTATCCCGGTTTTTGCCATTGTTGATACTAATTGTGATCCCGATGGAATCGATTATATAATCCCTGCAAATGATGATTCAGTGAGGACTATTGACTTAATTGTCACTTATATGGCAGATAAAATTATTTCTGGTTTGCAAAAATCAAAAGAAATGCAAGCACAAATTGAATCAGAAGAAGAAGCACAAAAGAAAATTTCAGAAAAATAATATTTAGGAGTGTTATTAAATGGCTATTACTGCAGAATTAGTAAAACAACTTCGTGAAAAAACCGGCGCTGGAATGATGGATTGTAAAAAAGCGCTGGAAGAATCTGGTGGTGACTTTGAAAAAGCTATTGAATATTTGAGAAAAAAAGGTGCAGCTGTGGCAGCTAAAAGAGCGGAAAGAGCTGCAAATGAAGGTGTAATCGTCACGAAAGTGTCAGAAGATAAAAAGATTGCATCTATCACGGAACTTAATTGTGAAACCGATTTTGTTGCAAGAAGTGATGTTTTTGGTGAACTTGTAAATAAAATTTCAGATTTAACATTAAAAGAAGACTACTCTTCTATAGATGAATTGATGAAAGCAAAAATTGATGGTTTAACCGTCGCTGATTTGATTAATGAAGCTGTTGGAAAAATTGGTGAGAAGATTCAACTTTCTAGATTTAGGAAAGTTAAAGTTAATAATGGTGCAATTGTAGATTATATCCATCCAGGTTCGAAGCTCGGAGTTCTAGTTGTGTTTGGTTTCACTAAACCGATCCCTGAAGATTTTTACACACTATCCCGCGATATTGCTATGCAAGTTGCAGCAATGAAACCTATGACAATCACACGTGACCAAATTGATCGTAAGCTAATTGATAAAGAAATCGAAATTTATAAAACTCAAGCAAGGAACGAGGGAAAACCTGAACAAGTTATGGATAAAATTGCTCAAGGAAAATTGGAAAAATTCTTCCAAGAAAATTGTTTAATGGAACAGATATTTGTGAAAGATGGTTCGAAAACTGTAAAAGATTTACTTAATCATTTTAACGAACAAAATAATACAGATGTAAACGTATTAGAATTCATCAGATTTCATTTAGCTGATGAGAATAAATAATGTCAAATTTAGCTTTTAAAAGGATATTACTTAAGTTAAGTGGTGAGGACTTATTAGGTCAACTAAAATTCGGAATTGATCCAGATGTATTAAATAGACTTGCTGACGAAATTATAGAAGTGAAGAATTTGGGAGTTGAAATTGCTATTGTAATTGGTGGTGGTAATATTTTTCGGGGGGTCGCAGGTACAAAATCAGGTTTTGACCAGGTTACCGGTGACCAAATGGGAATGCTTGCAACTCTTATCAATTCTCTTGCTTTGCAAAATGCTCTCGAAAAAAGGAATGTTCAAACAAGACTTCTTTCCGCAATTCGTATTGAAGAAATTGCTGAACCATATATTCGACGTCGTGCTATACGTCATCTTGAAAAAGGCAGGATTATAATCTTGGGAGCAGGTACGGGTCATCCTTATTTTACAACAGATACCGCTGCAGCTTTAAGAGCAATTGAGATTAAAGCTGATGTAATCTTAAAAGGTACCCGTGTTGATGGTATTTATGACTCAGATCCAGAGAAAAATAAAAATGCCGTTAAGTTCACTGAAATCAATTACTTGGATTTTTTGAAGATGAATCTGCGAGTTATGGACTTAACTGCCATTACTTTATGTCAAGAGAATAAAGTCCCAATCGTTGTCTTTAATATGAATGTTTATGGAAATCTTAAGCGACTCGTTTTAGGTGAAAAAATAGGAACCCGTGTAGACCTTGAAGTAATAACCCATTAAAAATTCGAGGTAGATATGTTCAAGCAAGTACTTAAAGATGCGGAAGAAAGGATGAAAAAAACTATCGAAGTGATTCGGCAAGAATTTGCAAAGGTTCGTACGGGCAAAGCAACAACAACATTACTCGATGGAATAAAGGTTGAATATTATGGTGCATTGGTACCACTTAATCAAGTTGCAAATGTTTCGGTTTCCGACATTCATACTTTATTAATTACACCATGGGATAAATCTTCAATTTCCGCAATAGAGAAAGCAATACTTGCTTCTGAATTAGGTTTGAATCCATTAAACGATGGAAATGTTTTACGGATTCCAATTCCAAAATTAACAGAAGAACGACGCAAAGATATTGTAAAGTTATGTAAGAAATTTGCGGAAGAGGGGAGAATCGCTGTAAGAAATATTAGACGAGATGCTAACGAACATCTTAGAAAATTAGAGAAAGAAAAACATCTTTCTGAAGACGATCGAAAACGGGCAGAAGCGGAAGTTCAAAAGTTAACCGATAATTACATCAAAAGAATTGATGAGCTATTGGAACATAAGGAAAAAGAAATAATGGAAGTTTAGTTTCATTAATTTTTGATCGGTTGATTCTCAATTTTCTTTCAGATAACTTGCATTTGAATTTATGATATTAAATTTTGCCCTTCTGAATTCTCTCCAAAAAATTTTTAAGGAAAAAGTATGAGTTTAAGTTATATAGCGAAAAATATTAGTCCTTCCCCTACATTAGCTTTAAACGAAAAAGCTCAAATATTAAAGGAGAAGGGTGAGCCTGTAATTAATTTTAGTGTTGGTGAACCTAAAAGTCGCGCTCCAATTGATGCGATAATTGCGGCAGTACAAAATTTAAATACCGGTGAGGTTAGATATACTCCGCCAGATGGTATCCCGGCCCTGAAAAAAGCAATTATTCGATACACAGAAGAGTTTTATAATAGAAAAGTTGCTCCTGAGAATGTAATTGTTTCAAGTGGTGCTAAGCAATCAATTATGGTAGCTCTTCAAGCCTTTTTGAATCCACAAGAAGAAGTAATTTATCCTGCACCATACTGGGTAAGTTATCCTGAAATGGCAAAGTTGTGTGGTGCCATTGGTGTTCCAGTTTATCCAGAAGATGGTACTTTTTACCCCAGGATACAGGACATAGAGAGGCACGTCGGAAGTTATACAAAGGCAGTGATTATTAATAGTCCTAATAATCCCACAGGTGCAATGTATTCAGAAGAATTTATAGCTGATGTGGTAGATTTTTGTGAAAAGCGCGATTTGTTTTTAATAATGGATGATATTTATCATCGTTTAATTTTTGATGGAAGAAAGCCCATAAATTGCTGGGAATTTGCAAAGAAAAAGGATGAAAATTCTAAACTGATTATAATTAATGGTGTTTCTAAGCAATATGCAATGACGGGATTTCGTATTGGCTGGGCAGTTGCAAATAAAAAGTTAATTGAAGCGATGACAAATATTCAAAGTCATCAAACAGGTGGTCCATCAGTTGTGTTACAATATGCAGCCGTTGGTGCACTTAATGGGATTCAATCCAGTGTTGAAAATTTAAGAGTAACATTAGAAAATAATAGGAATGTATTGGTTGACTTACTGCGTGGATTCGAAGGAGTTCGATTTACAGTACCCGATGGCACATTCTATCTTTTTGCTGATTTCAGTTATTATGAAAAAAGTTCACAAAAACTTTCTCAAATGTTAATAGATAAGGTTTTAGTTTTAACTGTTCCAGGAATTGAATTTGGAATGGAAGGTTATTTACGATTGAGTTTCGCTGGAACAATCAAAGAGATTCAAGAAGGTGTGGAAAGAATTAAGTGGGCGTTAGACCCAAATGCACCGAACGAACTTTACATTGGCGATAGAAAATTAGTTAGGGATTGGACATGAGCAAATATTTAGAATTTGCTACTCCGGCATCAAAAGAAGCGCAAGAATTAGCTTCAGATTTTAGATTAAAACATCAGGGACTCACCTATCTAGATCGTGTCTATTGGAATTTACAGGAAGAAGCTTTATACGAAGAAATAATATTTAGAAATGAAGGAAAGATAGTTAAAGGCGGTCCACTTTTAGTCTCCACTGGAAAACACACAGCTCGTGCGGCGGCTGATAAATTTGTTGTAAAAGAAGAATCGACGGAAAACAAAATATGGTGGGGAATTTATAATAGACCTTATAGCCAAGAAAAATTTAATGCGCTCTTTGCTCGTTTACAAGCATGGGCACAAGGGGAAGAACTTTTCGTTCAAGATGTTTATGCATGTGCAGACCCTGAGTATCGTTTTCCTGTAAGAATTATCACAGAAAAAGCTTGGCACAGTCTTTTCGCAAGAAATATGTTTATTACGATTGACAATAAGGATGAACTTAAAAAATTTGTCCCTGAGTTTACCATTATTAGCGTTCCCGGTTTTAAGGTGGATCCCGTTATTGATGGTACGAGAACTGAAACTGCTATCATTCTAAACTTTGGCGCACGAATGGGTATAATTGCAAATACTCTTTATGCGGGAGAAATTAAAAAATCAGTTTTTACCGTTTTGAATTTTCTTTTAACATATCGCGATGTTTTACCTATGCATTGTTCAGCTAATGTTGGGAAAAAAGGAGATGTTGCTTTATTTTTTGGATTAAGCGGTACAGGAAAAACTACTCTTTCTGCTGATCCTAATCGAAGGTTGATAGGTGATGATGAACATGGATGGAGTTCTCAAGGTATTTTTAATTTTGAAGCGGGTTGCTACGCAAAGGTAATTCGTCTTTCCCCTGAGAACGAACCTGAAATTTATTCCTGTACAAAACGCTTCGGGACAATTTTAGAAAATGTCGTATTTGATCCAGTATCAAGAAATATTGATCTTGATGATGATAGAATTACTGAAAACACAAGAGCTTCTTATCCGATTGAATTTATTCCGAATATTGTTTCTGAAGGTTATGTTCATTCACATCCAAAAAATATTATTTTTCTAACTTGTGATGCTCAAGGTGTTATGCCTCCTATTGCCAGGTTAAGTCCTGAACAGGCTCAGTATCATTTTATAAGTGGGTATACTTCAAAAATTGCAGGGACAGAAATTGGACTTGGTCGTGAACCAGAAATTACATTCAGTGCATGTTTCGGTGCACCATTTATGGTACGACATCCTTTTGAATACGCTGAAATGTTGAAAGATAGAATGTTAAAACATAAAGTCAATGTTTGGTTGATTAACACAGGTTGGATTGGGGGAAAGTTTGGAGTAGGTAAAAGAATAAGTATACGTCACACTCGAACAATGTTGAATGCTGCTCTTGATGGTTTACTTGATAATGTCGAGTACAGAAAAGATAAATTATTTGGTTTTGAAATTCCCACTACTTGTCCTGGCGTTCCATCGGAAGTTTTAGACCCTGCAAGTTCTTGGGGAGACAAAATAGAATATTGGAAAAAATATGATGCTCTGGTAGCTAGATTTATCCAGAACTTTAAACTCTATGAAAGATATTGTTCAAACGAGGTTCGTGAAGCAGGTCCGAAACGACTAAGTGAAGTTGTGGTAGAAATATAAATAATGATTTTTACTCATTTAAACATTGAGGAGGGATTAAATTAAATCCCTCTTTTTATTTTGTGAAAAACTTAATTAATGTTAATTAATTATTTATTAGAACTGATTTGAATAATTTACTTTTTACAATTTTATTACTTACCTTTTCAAGTCAAATAATTTTTTCGCAATCTTTTCGTTTGCTTAGACCTGTAAAAGATAATATTCAAGCAAATGGATCATATCTTTATGGTGAACCGAGATACTTAAGTCCTTCTCTTGCGCATCTGGGAATTGATTATGCCATTGCATATGATACGTGTTATGCATCCATTGATTCAAGAGTTTATTTTGTAGGTTATAACCCCAATGATACAATTGGTGGCTACGAGCCCGGTGGAGCTGGTAACTACATCATTCTACAGACAATGTGGAATAATCGACCACTATACCTATTATATATGCATTTGAAGAAACCTCTAGTAGTAACAGATCAATATGTTACTCAAGGACAGCCAGTTGCAATTACAGGTAATACAGGAAATTCAACCGGTCCTCATCTTCACTTTGAGATAAGACTTGGAACAGTGAGTTATTCAGGAGTTAGAACAAGAAGAAATCCTGAACTTTGGTGTGCAATAAGTGGTATGGGAGCAATTTATGGAAGAGTTCCCAGCGCCTCCAATAATACCAGGGTTGATATTTCACCTGATCCTAAGCCGCGTCCTCCTTACACAACTTTTTCTTATGCCCTCACTTATAATTTTAATGATCCTGCAATAGGAAGTGACGATATTTATCAAGAAAACTATGCAATAGGTGACGTTAAACCTGGAATTTACACCATCACAGCTTTAGGTGGGGCTTATAGGAGAGTTGTAAGAGTTAACGCAGGTCAAGTTGTTAATGCTGATTTACAAACAGAAGTTGAAACCGATTTGATTGCACAAAATTCAATACAATTATATCAAAACTTTCCCAATCCTTTTAATTCAGTAACAAATATTAGAGTATTTATACCATATGATTTTGAAGGTATCAGCAAAATAAAATTAGAAATTTTTAATTCGCTTGGTGAGAAATTATTTGAAAAGGAGGATTTTACTCATGGACTAAATGAAATTTATTTTAATAGCAAGGAAATTGTATCAGATTTATCAAACCAAATTCTTTTTTACCGGCTTTTTGATGGTAATAAGTTTATAACTAGAAAAATGATATACCTAAAGTAAAAATTCAGGGAGTAAAAAATGAAGATTCGAAAAGAGGACGCTCTTGAATATCATCGTTCCGGCAGGAAAGGGAAAATTGAAGTTATTCCGACTAAGCCCTGCCAGACGCAATGGGATCTTTCACTTGCGTATACACCAGGGGTTGCTGAACCTTGTCTTGAAATTGCCCGTGATGAAGAACTTGTTTATGAATATACTGCAAAAGGGAATTTAGTTGCAGTAATTAGTAATGGAACAGCTGTATTAGGGCTTGGCGATATAGGTCCATCTGCAGGTAAACCAGTTATGGAAGGTAAAGGAGTTTTGTTTAAAAGATTTGCGGATATAGATGTGTTTGACATAGAAATAAACACTAAAAATGTTGACGAGTTTATTCGTTGTGTCCAACTTCTCGAGCCAACATTCGGTGGAATCAACCTTGAAGACATCAAAGCACCTGAATGTTTTTATATTGAGCAGGAATTAAAACGAACAATGAATATTCCAATTTTTCATGATGACCAACATGGAACAGCAATAATTAGTGGTGCAGCGTTATTAAATGCATGCGAACTTGCCGGAAAAGAACTAGATAAAATCAAAGTTGTTTTCAATGGTGCAGGTGCATCAGCAATTTCTTGTGCTCATCTTTACACATTATTAGGCGTAAAAAAGGAAAATATCATCATGTGTGATACTCATGGTGTGATTTATAAAGGTCGCACTGAACACATGAATGAATTTAAGGCTATGTTTGCTTCTGATACAAACGCACGAACCTTAGCAGAAGCTTTTGTGGATGCAGACGTTTTTGTTGGACTTTCCGTTGGTAATGTTGTGACCAAAGAAATGGTTCGTTCAATGGCTAAAAATCCTATAGTATTTGCTATGGCAAATCCATATCCAGAAATCACTTATGAAGATGCTACCGATGCTAGAGATGATATCATTATGGCAACAGGACGCTCTGATTATCCCAATCAAGTAAATAATGTTCTTGGATTTCCATTTATTTTCAGAGGTGCTCTTGATGTTCGAGCTCGTGCTATTAATGATGAGATGAAACTTGCTGCTTCATATGCTTTAGCAAGATTAGCAAAAGAAGAAGTACCTGATTCTGTCATACGAGCATATGGTGGAGTACCGTTAAAATTCGGGAAGGAATATATTATTCCAAAGCCATTTGATCCCAGAGTGCTCACTTATGTAGCACCAGCTGTTGCGAAAGCCGCAATTGAAACGGGTGTAGCGAGAAAGAAAATTGAAGACTGGGATGAATATAAATTACAACTTTTGGAAAGATTAGGGATTTCTAAACAAATAGTTCGCGTTGCTGTTGAAAAAGCAAGAGGTAGTAATAAAAAAATTGTATTTCCAGAAGGGAATCAAATCAAAATTTTAAAGGCTGCTGAAATTTTGATAGATGACAAAATCGCAAAACCAATTTTACTTGGAAAAGAGGATGAGATTCGTGAGCTGATTTTAACCAATAATATTGATGCAGAAGGTATTGAAATTATAAATCCAGAAACTTCCAGATACTACGATGAATTTGTGGAGGAATTTTATTCACTACGTCAAAGAAAAGGAATAACTAGAAATGAAGCAAAAAAATATATGCTTTTGCCAAATTACTTTGGTGTGATGATGGTTCACAAAGGTTACGCCGATGGGTTAATTTCAGGATTAACATCGCACTATCCTGATACTATACGACCAGCATTACAAATAGTTAAAACTGCGCCTGGAGTAAAGAAGGTCAGCGGACTTTATATTATGCTTGTTAAAAAAGAAGCATATTTCTTTGCTGATACAACAGTTAACGTAAATCCAACGTCAGAAGATTTGGCTGAAATTGCTTTGTTAGCCGCTCAAACTGCACGAAGATTCAACATTGAACCGAAAGTGGCTATGTTGTCATTTAGTAATTTTGGTAATGCACCTTATCCAGAAAGTTTAAAAGTAGCTGAAGCTGTTAAGATCATTAAACAGAAAGATCCAGAATTAATGGTAGATGGTGAGATGCATGCTGATACAGCAGTGTATCCACCAATCCTTGAACAAGACTTTCCATTTTCAGAATTAAAAGGAAAAGCAAATGTTTTGATCTTTCCAAATCTCGATGCTGGAAATATTGCTTATAAAATTTTGTGGAGACTTGGTAATGCTGACGTTATTGGTCCAATTTTGATGGGACTTAGAAAACCAATCCATGTTTTACAAAGGGGATGTGATGTAAATGATATAGTGAACATGGCAGCTATTGCTGTTGTAGAAGCAAATGGTTAGAAGAGAAAAAGTGATCGCCGAACTTGATCTTAAGGAGTTAGAGGGTGATTATAAATCACCCTCTTTTGTTAAAGACTTGTTGAGATGTTGATTCTGTGTAACACTCCTGCTTTACCAAATGAAGAAAGACCATAATCAAACCTGAAGTCACTAACATTTAATCCAAATCCCAAATTAAATCCTTCCGTTCCTGTAGTAGTTCCAATCTTCAACTCACGCTTTCTCTCATTATTGTAACCAAACCTTAAAATAAAATAGTTTGATGTATAAATCTCACCACCAAAAATAAAATTCTTAAATCGCTGAGTAATGGATGAACTTTTTTCATTCAATTTCACAAACTCAATAAAAACTCTTAGTGGTGTATATTCTAACTTCTTCGATATACCAACACGAACATCTAGAGGTAATTTTTCTTTGATGTTATAATAGCTTTTAACTTGTGAACCTACATTTAAGAAAGAAATTCCTGCAGAAAATTGTTTTAGTTTATCGTAGTAAGTTAAACCAGCATCAAATCCAAAAGCTAAAGAATAGACATTATAAATTGAAGAATAAATAAGTTTCAGGTTTACTCCATAACTAAAATCATTTCCCAGCAAATTGGAGTAATTTGTTATGAGTCCTAAATCATTTACGGAAAAATTTCCTTTTGAGTTGCCTAGTTCATCAAGTAACTCAAAAGAACCGTAGTTTGTATATGCAAATGCTAATCCAATTTTTCCAACTTTCTTTATATGTGGGTTATAACTCAAAAATCCTGAATTCGCATCAAGGAAGTGTTTTAGAAAGCCGATCGTAATTTTGTTCCTCTCGACGAAATTCATTCCTGCTGGATTATAAAAAATCACTGCAGGGTCATCAATATTTGCAACAAAGCTTCCACCAAGACTAGCCGACCTTGCACTTGCATCAAGTTTTAGAAAATCATAAGCTGTTTGAGCAACTAATGATGATGAAAAAATCAAACCTACAAATAGAATTTTCTGCATCTCTTCCTCAAAATTCTCTTCAATTATATTCAATATAATCACAAAACTGATATCATAAAAAGCCACCCATCATAGATAATCTTTAATTTCAAAAATCCAAATTGATTGAAATTATTTTTAAGTAATAATTTATCTATAAATGTATATCGCGCCTGGATTTATTTTTGTATCAAACTTCTTTATGAAATTCCCATCCTTGTTAAAAATTTGCACTTCCCCATTTTGAGTGAAGTTTTTTGGATTACCAATGTATAATCTTTCACTTAAATCATCGTATGCAATTGAATATGCAATTCCATAAATATCGTTTATCCTGTTGCCGGCAATAAAGACTGTATCAACCTGTTTATTGGTCAAATTAATTTTTCCAACTCCTCGATCATTAATGTAATAAACAATATTTGTTTTTGTTAATGCTATGTCTTGTGGGTGATAAGCAAGAAGAATTGAATCAACTACATTTAATGAATTAGGATCTATTATAAACAAACCTGCAATTGACGTGGGACTCATAAAATCTCCAGAGCAACCAATAATAACTTTGTTGTCATTTGTGACAGTTACAAATCTAGGATTCTGTCTTACATTTATAGTCTTTATAACTGAATTTGTTGAAAGATCAATAACAGAAACTGAATTACCTGAACCAAGCTTTGAGTTGGCAATAAATAATTTATTGTTAGCATATCCAATTCCTTCTGGATACTCGCCAACTGGAATTTCTCGTGTAATTTTTAGTTGACTGGGGTCAAATTCTATAACAGAATGTTTGCTAAAACTAGTTACAAAACCTCTCGATGAATTTAATATAAAAATTTCACGAGGACTACCGCCTGTTCCCAAATCTAAAACTCCAATTGATTTTCCAGTTTTCAGATCTATTACTTCAATTTTATTGCTAGCATCAACAGCAATGTAACCTTTATCCTGAAAGATAAACATACTATTTGCATTGTCACCCAAGACCTTTCCATTTTTTGATGAGTAGAAATTTGTAATTACATTACCAGTTGATGGGTCATAATATGTTATTTCACTATTGTTCTGTCCGTATAACCCTTCATTAATTACAAAAATACCTTTTGTTGAAAATTGTATCGGTGGTTCAACAGGATTTTCCTTTGAACATGAAAAAAATAAAAATGTCATAGAAGTAAAAGCTAAAAGTAAAATAAGTTTTTTCATAAGACCTCCATTTGAATTGTTAGACGATACTCTCTTCCCGGAATGGGGAAAGATTGAATTAAATTATATGATTTATTAAGTAAGTTGAGAACAGAAAGTTGAGTGTTAAGCATAGTACCAAAAATCTTTTGTTTCAGTAGAATTGAAATATTCGAGAGGAGTAGATCATCGAGTGAGAACAATTTGTCATTATCTTCAGTGTAATATCTTCGGCTGTAGTATGTATTGGAAAATTCTATGAAAAGATTTCCATGATGATATAAAACGGTAAATGTTGATTTATGTTTAGGTATATAAATGAGTTGCTTGTTGTACGAATTGTCGTTTTGGGAAAGTTTATTCTTATTCAGTGCTTCTGTAAATGTATAGTTGAAGTTAACTAGTAATTTTTCTTTGATACGGATGTTTTCAATAATTAATTCAATACCTGATGATTGTATTTTCCCTTTGTTCCTTGGAGCAAAGAATGCAACTCGTTGTGGAATCCAGATAATTTTGTTTTCAATGAAATAATTAAAATAAGTGACCTCTAAAGATGAATTTGAGAAGTCTAACTTAAATCCCACTTCAGAGTTGTTTATTTTTTCATTTTTTAATTTCTCATTTTTTAGTGAAGTTAGTTTATAAATTGTCTCTTCAAAGGCATTTGGAATTCGATAAGCTTTACCTGTGTTAGCGAATAATTTAAAGTTAATGTGTTTATTGTATTCAACGAATGCTCCAATTCGCCAATTCAAAAAGTCCACATCTTCGTAATTATAACGATTAAAAACAAAAAGATTACTAAATCCAACATTCAATTCATCGAAAATAATTTCTTGATTTTTATTTACTTGAATTGAAGCGGTAAGATAGTCACGTTTAAGTGAGTTAAAGTTTAAGTTAGAGTTATGTTTTAATTCTTTACTATAAAATTTTTCTGATGTAAAACTTATTCCACCAACAGCTGAAAAATGATTTGTTACGTAGTTGAGATAAGATTTTAAGATGTAAGATCTTTCCTCTAACTCAAAAGATTTTGTTGTTAGATTGATTGATAACAATGGGTCATGAATGAAACTATTTGATGAATGTAATCCAAAAATGATCTCTGAAAATAGATTCTTGTTTAATAAAATTTGCATTCGATTTGAGTAAAATAAAGTGTTTTCTTTTTTTCTTGTTTCACTATTAAAATGTCTGTTCACAGCTATGAAAGTTGGTAAACCTTGTGATTTGTTAATGTAATGAACAAACTGTTTTAGTGATATGTTTTTATTTGCAAGTGAAAAACGATTGATGAACGAACCTGAAATCGTATTTTGTTTAATATCAGCATTTTCTCGGAAGTATGTTTGTCCCTGAAAATCGTATTTATAATTATTTCTAGATGTTTTTGTTGATAAATTTAAGCTGTATTTAAAGTTGTTAGTGTTATTATTTAACCTTATGGACTTGGTAAACAATCCAAAACTTCCTGTTAAAAATTTAATTCCTAAAAAGCCAGAGTCTGCTTTAGAAAATGGGATAAGTTCAATCGAACTTCCTATCGTCAAATTGTTTAGTGCATCAAAATCATTTCCTTTTTTGATTATTATTTCAGTTATTTCGTCAGAACTAAATCTCGAAAAATCAAAAACCCCATTTAATGTTGAGCTAAGATTTATTCCATTTACATAAACAGTAGTATACTCTGAACCAGTACCCCTTACTGAGATTGTTTGAAGACTCCCCTCAGCTCCGTACGATTTTGTAAAAATTCCAGGTTGGATAGAAATTAAATTTCCTATTGTTAAGTTTAGTAAGTGTTGTGAAAGAGAAATCTTTTGATATCTGGCGCTTGATGGTAAATCAAAATCTTTTTTAACGTTTCCTTTCACAAGGATGGTTGATAAAATATAACTATTGGTTGAATCTTGTTTTATAGAAGTTGAGTCTTGTTTAGTAAAACAGAAAGACTCCAAAGCCTGAGCTTGTTGAGAAATTATTAATGAGAAAAATAATGTTAAAAGTGTTTTTTTCATTTCAAACTAATTTTAGATTTTAAAACAAAAAACCTCTTCGAGTGAAGAGGTTTAAAAAACTCTATTGAGTTTTGGAAACCTTCCTTTCCCTCGAAGGAATTAGTTTCGAAACTTTGCTGGCAGGTCTCCTGACTTATGCAACATCGCTAACGCCTTCCCAGGATTGAAAAAATCCCAGTGGCATATGTTAGCGATTATTTACGCATTCACAGTTGCGGGGCAGTACCGGATTTTCACCGGTTTCCCTTTTAACATTTAAGACCAGCAAAGTTATCAAAGAACTAGTGCAAAATTAGCTAGTTCAATTATACAAATTCAAGTTTAATAGTCTACTAAATAAAAAATCTCCAAAGAATAGTTATATTATAAGGAATTTCTATATCAAGTACTGAAAAAAAATCGGTTATTCTTGAAAACGTTTTAAGATTTTCGTCTATGCAAGGTCAAATTAAGATATTTTTCATATTGCTCTAAAATAGTAATAATATTAATCTAAACGGATTTCTATTGGGTTGGATTGAGTGAAGATATGTTACAAAATTATTTTAGTGAATTTGGTTATACTAGTTTTTATTTTTGCTACCTAAATTAGTTGAATGTGAAATTATGAAATCTCAAGCCAAAATATTTGAGATATTTCCTTTATTAAAGAGATTTGATAGGGAAGGAATAGATATCTATGATTATGATAAGATATTTAATGATGAGGAAACAAAAAGAATAATACGTGAAGGAAAAACCATTGGATGCTTTTACATAGAATCGCCAGGAATGCGTTCTCTTTTGAAGAAAATGAGATCCGATACATTTGAGATGCTTACTGCAATTAGTTCTGTCATCCGACCGGGCGTGGCAGAAAGTGGAATGATGGCAGAATTTATATCAAGGCATCATGATCCTTCTAGAAGAAAATATTTAGTGCCAGAACTTGAACCATTACTAAAAGAGACTTATGGTGTGATGATCTATCAAGAGGATGTGATTAAAGTAGCTCATTACATTGCAGGCTTGTCTCTCGAAGAAGCTGATTTACTTCGCCGTGCCATGAGTGGTAAGATGCGTTCTCATGAGGCGATGAGAAGAATTAAGGATAAGTTTTTCAGTCATTGTTTGAAAAAATATTCTGAAAATATTACCGCTGAACTGTGGCGACAGATTGAATCATTTGCTGGATATGCATTTTGCAAAGCTCATAGTGCATCTTTTGCTCTATTATCTTTCCAGAATGCCTATTTGAAAGCTCATTATCCAGCTGAATTTATGTCTTCTATTTTAACTAACCAGGGTGGTTACTATTCACCTGCAGTTTATATTCAGGAGAGTAAAAGATTAGGACTTAAAATACTTTTACCGGATATAAACGAAAGTGAGATTGAGTACACAGGAAAAGATGATTGGGTAAGAATAGGATTGATGGCAATTAAAAATCTGTCTTTTTCTACTATGGAAAAAATAGTTTTTGAACGCAAAAAAAATGGAAAATTTAAATCATTAAAAAATTTTCTAGTGCGAACAAAAATATCTAAATCAGAAGCATCCATTTTGATTCAATGTGGCGCATTAGATTCATTAGCTCCTAAAGTTTTAAGTTTTATCAAACATATTACACAAAAATCCATCATCTCATCGGCTGATCCTTATTCATCTGACTTGTTATGTAAAATCAAAGATGAAAATTCATTTATTTTATACTTCAGACCTATGATGATGAGATTATTGGATGTGGAATTTCATCGATTGAAAATTAGAGAAAAAGATTCGTTTGATTTATTTGAAAGTGAAGAGTATGTAAAAGAATTGATAAAAGAAATTAGTCTTCCTGAAATTAGAAAATATTCTATTGCTAAAGTGTGTAAAATTGAATATGAAACTTTTGGATATATGGTTACCAGGCATCCTCTGGAATTTTATAAAAAAATTTTAGATAGTCCAGGGATTACGCCAGCTGAAGAACTACCACTTTGCAAAGGACAAAAAGTTATATCGATGGGCTGGCTAATGACTTCTAAAAGAATACGAACACGAAAAGGTGATATAATGAAATTTCTTTCCCTGGAAGATTTAACAGGTACCTATGAAGTTGTTATTTTCCCAAAGGAATACGAAAAATATGCTCCACTGACAATCTCAATGGGACCGTACCTTGTTGAAGGCTTTGTTGACAAGGAACTGGGTGATACAATTACAGCTAAAAAGCTAAAAATTCTCTCATCAAAAACTGCTTTGAAACAAAGTCAGATAGATGAAGTGGAAGATTTTTATAAGAGAGGTGAGAAGGTATTTGATGAAGAATTTAGAATTATCGAAGAAATAGTGGATGAGATTGCATATAGACAAATTATAAATTTTTAAGCTTTTCCTTGTCAACTTAAAAATTGTAATGCAAGCAGGATTTTGTGGTCACCCTAAGATTAGTCAGCTTGAAAATTATTAGAGGTTGCCTCAGAACATTTGTAACGAAATCTTAATTCTGAGACAACCTCAGTCAAAAATCACGATTTCATTCTTTCGCCAAACTCTTCATAAATAAATAACCAACCAACTATTTTCCCAATATCAATTTCTTGGTAATTATTCCAGAAGTCTCGATCCCTTACAAATCTTGAACTTGTATCATCCAGCGGAATTTTATCAGTTTCTTCAATAATCTTATTCATTCTTTTTATCCAAAGCTCAAAGTTTTTCTCACGTAAATCAACCCAACCATCGTGAGCCCAAGTATCAATTAGCTCTGGCTTTAGCTCAAGCTCATTGTCACCCCTGTAAGGTGGTATTTTAATTTCAGGTCCTCGAATAAGTCTTTTTCCATCCATTAACAATATTGGAATTCCAATTGAAATAATTTGAGATCTTAACATTCTATTATTTATAATTAATTCTTCGGCGCGTTTGCTAATATCTGCAGGATTTTGTTTAATTACATTTAACATCGAACCATATAGAATTTTAAGAATTTGGGCTTCATATAAAAGTTTTGAAAGTCTTGGTGGACCTAACATTTCAAACGCAACACTTTCTGAATTATGCATCTCTTCCAATTTCTTCATTTTATTGATAGCACTATTGTGCAAATAACCAGCGCGGTACGTTGGTTCTAATGTCGCATGATCGAGTGCATTTATAACATCATGACCAGTATTTCCGCCTTTCAATTCAAATACAACCGTTTCAGCAATTTCTTCAGGAGTGACGTATTCCATTTGACCAAGACTTGAAATAGCATCAAATTCTCCACGGGAGAAAATTCCATTTTCGCCTGTATCAATGTAAACGGCTTTTAATGTCTCACCAGTTTTTTCAAATGGAATATCATCCTTAATTTTGAATGTGCCTTTTAACTCGATGGATTTTTCCGGTTTTAAGTCGATAAGTTCTACTGGTTTTCCTCCTTTTTTAATTTCTCCAAATCCAATTTTTTTCCATGCGATTGCAGCTGTGGGTTTTATTTCTTTTGTGATTGGTGCATTGGGTGTTCTAGCTATGAGGAAAAGTAATAACGTATGCGCACCTGCTACAGAACTTTTACTAAGTAAAACTCTTGATGGCCTTTCCTCGCTATGCGTATATGGTATATTCAATCCCATTCCTCCGGTACCACTTGTGCCTATTTTAATATAAGTTTGTGTTCGAGCCTCTTCCATGCTCTTATAAAGGATTTGAACATGACGAATCAATTGGGGAATATAAAGAGTTGCCATCAATCTCTCAGCTTGTTCGATGATGTTCTCTAAGTTTTTTGACTTAATGGCTTTTTTAACTTCACGACTTACGCTGTATATATCTTGATATGCAATCCCTGTTGCAGTGTTAATACTATCAATAATTATTTGGGGTTTGTAAGTTGAGATTAAATCATATAGGCTCGATGCTTTAAGAATTTCGTCATTTAAGTCATCAATTATATCATCAATAAGAACTTTTCTAATTTGCGGGTCTTTTAAGAGTTCAATTTTATTTTTATCCTTCCATTCGGTTCTTAGGAAAATATTTCCCCACCATGGTATGAGATTCTCTTTAGGAAAGTCGGCATATTCTTTTGCAAGATTATCAACAGCTTCTTTTGCTTCCCATTCGCTCAAAGAGGCGATAATCATTTTTGATGGATTCTCGACAATAATTCGTCGGGCTATGGCTGAACCAACAAGTCCCCAGCCACCAAGAATTAAAACAATCTTTCCATTTATCTCCATTAAAAACCTCTTTTTATGTTTATTAAATTTTTATTTATAATTTTGCAATACAAATTTACGCAAAAAACTCACGTTAAATTTTCAACTTAAAGGTTAGTAAATGAGAGTAAGCGATTATTTAAATGAAGATAATATAATTCTTGAACTTAAAGCAAAAGACAAGTATGAATTAATTGATAAATTAATAGATGTAGTAGCAAAATCTGATAAAGTTTTAGATAAAGAAAAAGTTCATAAATGCGTCTTGGAAAGAGAAAAAATACTAAGCACAGGTGTTGGTAAAGGATTTGCCGTACCACACGGTAAAACTGACGCAGTCACTGATATTGTTATGGCATTTGCAATCACTGCTGAACCAATTGATTATGAAGCATTGGATAATCAGCAAGTTAGATTGGTTCTATTAATGGTTGGTAAAGATAGTTTAGTAAGCTCTCACATAAAATTGCTTAGTCGAATTTCAAGATTAATGAATAATGATGATTTCAGGGAAAGGTTACTTGAAGCTAAAACGAAAGAAGAAGTGCTGGAAATTTTTCGTAAAGAAGAATCAAATTACTTTGATATCTGAATTCAATCACATATTTTAAGTGGGAAGTCTTGTTTAAGTCAATTCGCGGAACAAAAGATATATTCATTCCAGAAATTTTACGTTGGCAGAAATTAGAGGAAACCACTCGACAGGTAATGAAAAATTATAATTTTTTTGAGATTCGTACACCCATATTTGAAGAAACTGGACTATTTGCTCGAGGAATTGGGAATGAGACTGATATTGTTAGCAAAGAGATGTATTCGTTTTATGATAAAGGTAACGTTTCATTAACATTAAAACCGGAAATGACTGCACCTGTCGTGCGCGCATTCATTCAGCATAATCTTGGTGAATTTAGACCTATAAATAAGTTTTACTACATCTCTCCAATGTTTCGTCAAGAAAGACCACAAGCTGGTAGATTAAGACAATTTCATCAAATTGGTGCGGAAATTTTCGGTGTTGAAAATTACTTTGCTGATGGTGAATTGATTATTTTAGCTTTTGATCTCTTGAAACAATTGAACGTAAAAAATATAAAACTTGATTTAAGTAGTGTTGGATGTGAAAATTGTAGACCTGCTTACATAAAAAAATTAGTAGATTACTTTAAGCCTTTTGAAAAAGAACTATCTAAAGAAAGTCAAGTGAGATTGAAAAAAAATCCTTTGAGAATACTTGATTCTAAAGATGAACAAGACTTAAAATACAAAAAAGAAGCACCAAAACTTCTTGAATTTTTATGTAATGAATGCAAAAGTCACTATGAAGGATTAAAAGATTTTCTGCTGCTTAACTCTATCGAGTTTTATGAAAATCCATTTTTAGTTAGAGGACTTGATTACTACACTAAAACAGCTTTTGAATTTACATCAAGTGATTTAGGTTCACAAGATGCAATTTGTGGTGGTGGTCGTTATGATTTATTAGTAGAACAACTCGGTGGTAAACCCACTCCAGGTGTGGGCTGGGCTTGTGGAATAGAGAGAATTTTGCTAGCATCTCAAAAATTTGATGAAGAAACAAAAATAGAATTAGATGTTTTCTTTATCGTTTTAGGTCAGGAACTAAAAAAGAAAACCTATAGTTATATTTCGGAAATTAGAAAGCAAGATATTTCCTGCGAGGTTGACTTGCTTGAGCGTAGTTTAAAGTCACAATTAAGAGAAGCAAATAGAATGAATGCCAAATTTGCTTTAATACTTGGTGAAGATGAATTTACAAAAGGAATAGTTTTATGTAAAAACTTGATTAATGGTGAACAGTTTGAACTAAAACTTGAAAACTTCATATCAAGATTAAAAGAATTAATTAAAACTTAGTTGACATGGCAAAGGTAAAGTATTTCACACCTGAAAGAGAACTTCCAAAAAATGATCTTGTTAGGGGTTGGATCATAAAATATGAATATCAAATCCGAGCTTATTTAGAATCAAATTTAAATGGGAAAAAATCTAATCTCGTTTTAGAAGTATTAAGCTTTCGTGAATTTGCTTTTTTCAAGTATACAATTGATTACGAAATGACAATTAAAAATCGTGATATTCTAATTATATTAAAAGGGATTTCAACTGATCATAAAATATTTCCTGACTCAGGAAAGGCTTATGCTAAAATAAAATTTGATGACCTGGCAGGAGAATATAATTTGTATATTAAAAGACAGAGTGGCGAAGAAAATTTTTTTCAGATTTATGTAGATCCATATCAAAATAAAATTGAATGGAAAGAAGAATTACCCGATAAGAAAACAAACAGAAAATTTGTGGAGTTAATCAAATAATATGTGTCCTGAACTGTTTAAGATTGGACCTTTTACTGTATATAGTTATGGCTTAATGCTTGCAATTGCCTTTATAGTCGGTAGTTTTTTCTTGACCCTTGAATTTAAACGTAAAGGAATTCATCCTGATTTGGCATCTGAAATCACAATTCTTTCATTAATTTTTGGAATTATTGGTGCAAAAATTTTCTATCTCTTTGAAGATTGGGAATCATTTGTTGATGATCCAATCGGTCAAGCGTTTTCACCTGGAGGTTTAGTTTGGTATGGTGGATTTTTACTTGCATTAATTGCAGTTTACATTAACAGTCGAAGACGTAATATTCCCTTTTTGGTAGTTGGTGATTCTGTAGCTCCTGCTGTAGCAATTGGATATGGAATCGGAAGAATTGGATGTCACCTTTCAGGAGATGGAGATTATGGAATTCCTACTAATTTGCCATGGGGTACAGATTATTCTAAAGGAACCTATCCGCCTTCTCTGGCATTTCGTGGAACAGAGATAGCTAAAAATTATCCCGATGGAATTGTTCCTGACAATACTCCCCTTCATCCAACTCCAATATATGAGTTTATTTTAGGTGTAATAATTTTTTTGGTCCTGTGGAATCTCAGGAAAAAGATAAATGTAAATGGAAAAATGTTCATGTTATTTTTAATTTTACATGGCTTTGCAAGATTTATTATTGAGTTTATCCGTATTAATCCAAAAATTTTCTTTGGTTTAACGGAAGCACAATTTATTTCAATTGTTTTGATTTCAGGTGGTTTGATTGGTCTATATTTTTTGAAGAGAAATCCGGATTTGGTTGTTTTTGATCAAGCTCAGGTGAAGTATAAACCTAAACAAAAATGAACTTTCATTAATATCATTTTGAGTAACAGGCAAGAGCTTTACTTCTTCAAAGTCTTTTTTGAAAATGTCTTAAAATCAAATAGCAAATTCAAATAAATGATTCAAATCACATTAATAAATTAGATTTTTGATTTTGGCTTCAAATCAAAAAAATAATTATTCAAATTGATTGATCTAAGTAAAACGAAAATAAATTTGATAAGGAGATAACATGCCTCTTGTTGTTGGTAGACAACCGGTAATTGAAGCCTTGAAGTCTAAAAACTTTGTGGAAAAAGTTTATATTCTTTTTGGAGCTAAAGGCCCTCAAATTAATCAAATCAAAATGCTTGCGAAAAAGCGAAAGGCGAAAATTGTTACATTAAGTAAACAAAAATTTCGTGAATTCACACCAAGTACTGTAACTCAAGGGGTTGCTGCTTTGATTGGAGAAAGACAATACTGCGAAGTAGATGACATTCTTAATTATTCTGAGACACGGAATGAAAAACCTTTCATACTATTATTAGAAAATATTCAAGATCCAAGAAACTTAGGTGCTTTGATTCGTACTGCTGAGTGTATGGGCGTACATGGTATTATACTACCAAAAGATAGGACAGCCAGTATAAATCAAGACACAGTAAAAGCCTCAGCAGGTGCAATAGAACATATGCTTATTTCCAGAGTAACGAACGTCTCTCAAACTCTTGATTATTTGAAAGAAAAAGGTATATGGATTGTTGGAACTTCATCCAGGGCAGATCGAATAATTACCGAATTTGATTTTAATCTACCATTATGTCTTGTCTTTGGTCAGGAAGGTCATGGAATAAAGAGATTGACAGAAGATAAGTGTGATTTTCTTGTAAAGATACCTCTCTTTGGAAAAGTTGAATCTTTGAATGTGTCGGTAGCTTGTGGAATGTTTCTGTATGAAATTCGTCGACAAAAAAGTATGATCAAGCAAGAAATGAGTGAAGCTTAACACTTAATTTTTATAAGTCTTCTTTGAATAGATTTTAAATTATCTCAGCTTAACTGGGGAATGGAAATTTAATTTGCAACTTAGATTAGTTATAATATTGAGTTAGTATGTAATAAATAAACTGTGCAGGATATTTTTTTTAATATTGTTTGATAGCGAAATTATTTTTTATCACTTGAATATTACAATTTTTGCTCTTACTTTTAATTAAAAAGGGTTGAAAATGCAAAATTTCCTTTTTGTCATTTTCTTATTTATTGCATCTCAAGTATTTGCTCAGTCATTGAGTGATTCTACAAGTAATGAAGATGATATTTACTTAGCTTATAAAAATGCAATGAGAGGAGTTATCTGGGCGATTGAAAATCATCCATATAAGAAAGACGTAACTTATAAAGATATAATTGAGCGTAATAAAAAGATTTGTTCAATAAAAGTTTTTCGTCAAGAAGGTGGAATTAAGATTGTTTCAATTGGAAGTTATAATTCTTCAACAGTTGAAATTATAACATATAAGTCATTTGGACATAATTACAAATAACAAAATTTAACTTTAAGAGCTAACTATTAGTCGATAACTTTATTAAAAATTTTGAGGTTATTATATGTTAAAGATAAACGTTTACGGTGATGAAATTCTTCGACAGAAAGCAAAAATAATTACGAAAGTTGATTCGAAACTAATTTATCTTGTTGATGAGATGTTTAAGACAATGAAAGCTAGCGGTGGAATTGGTCTTGCAGCTAATCAAGTTGGAAAGAGGATTCAACTACTCGTTGTTGATGTTACTGAAGTTGAAGGATATGAAAAAACAAAACCTATGGTTGTGATTAATCCAAAAATTATTTCAAGTGAAGGTGAGTCGGAAATAGAAGAGGGTTGCCTTTCATTACCTGAAATACGCGTAAATGTAAAAAGACCTGCAAAAATTAAGTTGAAATACAAAGATTTGAACTTAATTGAGCATGTGGAAGAATTCGATGGACTAATAGCACGCGTATTGCAACATGAAATTGATCATTTAAATGGAAGATTGATAATTGACTATTTGACAAAAACAGAAAAGGAAAAAATTAAACCTTTGCTTGAAAAAATAAAAAAGAGAGAGTTTGAAGCAAAATATTCTGTTAGTCCGCTACAGGTATAGTAAAAGAGAAACTTTAAAATTTTAATTTCATTCCATATTTTTGTTTTAGTTATTTTACAATATGGGCAGATAGCTCAGTTGGTAGAGCAATGGACTGAAAATCCATGTGTCGGCGGTTCGATTCCGTCTCTGCCCACAACGTAAAGCCTCTATAAAGAGGCTTTTGTGTTTTAAAAATATCTTAAAGATCTCAAATCAAATTCTTTTAGTATATGCATTTGCTTTTTTTGTGAATTTTTTAATTAATCAATGCACCTTTATGAATATAAAAAATTCTCCTTCCAATTAGCCTTACTTATATATAAAAATTTCTCTTGTGAAATTTTTAGTTAACTTTGAACAAAGTATTAACAAGAATGGAGTATGAATGCAGAAAAGGGCTCTCATAACAGGTGCAACAAGCGGAATTGGCTTAGCTACACTTCGAAAATTTATCTCTGAGGGATTTAACGTTGTTGGTGTTGGAAGGAACTCTGAAAAATTAAATAATTTGAAAAGGGAATACAACGAAAAACTGGAAACTTTTCAAGTTGATTTATCAAAACCTGAGCAAAGAATAGAACTCATCACTTTTTTGAAATCAAAAAACATTGAGCTTGATGCTCTAATAAACTCAGCTGGAATTTTGCGTTCAGGTAACATTGAAAGTACATCATTACAGGAATGGAATGAAATAATTGAAACAAACCTTACATCAATTTTTCATTTGATGAATTTATCCATTCCTTTGCTGGAAAACCGTAAGGGTACAATTGTTAATGTTTCAAGCGTTACTGGACTTAGAAGTTTTCCAAATATTTTGGCTTATTGTGTTAGTAAGGCTGGACTTGATCAATTGACTCGTTGTTCTGCTCTTGAATTGGCACCAAAAGGAATTCGTGTCAATGCAGTTAATCCAGGTGTTGTAATAACAAATTGTCACTTAAACTCTGGAATGGATGAAAAATCATATTATAATTTTCTTGAAAGAAGTAAAAGCACTCATCCATTAGGTAGAGTGGGAAATCCTGAAGAAATTGCTGAGTTAATATATTTCCTGGCAACGGATAAATCAGCATGGATTACTGGTGAAACAATAGCAATTGATGGAGGTAGACATCTAACCTGTGCACGATAAAATTGTAAATTTTGTTTGTTAAAAAGGTAATTTTATGAAGTCAATAGTACTACTAATTTCAATTTTTCTTTTTAGTTCGTGTATACTAACAACTGAAGAAATATATATCTATGATCAGTATGTATATGTGAAAGGTCTTAATGTTATATCCAATGAGAGGGGAAATTTAAAGCTCCATTTAAAAGTAGAGATGCCAACTGTTTGTCACCAATTTCACCGGCGTGAGATTAAGCAAAATCGAGATACGATTTTTGTAAGATATTTCTCAAAGGTTCGCAAAGATGAGGCTTGTATCTTACTTTATGCATTAGTTGATCTTTATGATAATTTTAAACTAGAACCTTCCAGAAGTTATTACTTTAGATTTTACGCTGGTGATGGAATAACTTTAGATACGTTGATCTACTTAAAAAACTAATTCTGAAAAGACTAATAAATAAAATTTATGAATGACTCAGAAACACTTCTAAATACAAACTTTAAAGATTTAAAGTTGTTTAAGCGTGGAAAAGTGCGAGATATTTATGATGTTGGTGAGTATTTATTAATTGTTAGCACGGATAGAATTTCTGCATTCGATGTTGTAATGAATCAGGGGGTACCGTTTAAAGGAAAAATATTAAATAAACTCTCTGAATTTTGGTTCAGATTTACGAATGAGATTATCTCCAATCATTTAATTACAACCAAGGTTGACGAATTTCCATCTGAATGCTCTCAATATAAGTATGAGCTTGAAGGTCGTTCAATGTTGGTTAGAAAGACAGAGCCTATTTTAATCGAAAGTGTAGTGAGAGGATATCTAGCAGGTTCAGCATGGGAGGAATATCAAAATAACAACACAGTTTGTGGAATTAAATTGCCCGAAGGTTTTAAATTATCTGAGAAATTGCCAACTCCAATCTGGACTCCATCAACTAAAGCCCAAATTGGTTCACATGACATTAATATTTCAGAAGAAGAAGCAAGACGTTTATTTGGATCAGATGAAGTAGAGTTTATTAAAAGAAAATCTTTAGAAGTTTATCTTGCTTGTTATGATTATGCATTAACTCGAGGTATCATAATTGCCGATACAAAATTCGAATTCGGAAAGTTTGATGATGAAATAATATTAATTGATGAAATTTTAACTCCTGATTCAAGTCGATTTTGGCAATTAAGTAGTTATGAGAGTGGCAAGCCTCAAGAAAATCTTGATAAACAGGTTTTAAGAGATTACTTAGTAAAAATTGGATTTAATAAACAACCACCACCGCCAGATTTGCCAGAAGATTTAATAAAAATTACATCTGAAAAATATCAAGAAATTTATTTTCGAATAACTGGTCAAAAATTAAATTGAACGGCAATTTTATTTATTTCCAATCCTTAATTAAATTTGAACATGACTATTCCTAATCAACTCACTATAACTCGTATTGTTCTTACTCCTTTCTTCGCATTTTTTTTTCTTTCAAATAACAAAATCTTAAATCAAATTTCTCTTTTTATTTTTATAATCGCTGCTCTTACTGATTGGTATGATGGATGGCTAGCTAGAAAATTTAATTATATCTCAAATCTCGGAAAATTTCTCGATCCTTTAGCAGACAAGATTCTTACATCAACGGCATTTCTTTGTTTTGTCGCTTTAGGTATTCTTGAACTTTGGATGGTTTTAATCATTGTAATAAGAGATATCCTTGTGACTTTATTAAGGGTATATGGACAATATAAAGGTCATATCCTTGCTGCAAGTTTTCTTGCAAAAGTTAAAACTATAATTCAGATGTTTTTTTTGTATTACCTTCTCCTGGTATATATTGGTTTAGAAAAAGAACTGTTTAGTTTCATTGATAAAAATTATTTGAAATATCTCTTACACGTGGATTTAATCAATGTATTAATGTATTTGATTACTTTAATTACGGTTTACACTGGAATAACTTATTATTACAATAATAGATATACAATAAAGGAAATATTTAAATGAATAGAAGATTCTCTGACTTCTCATTAAAAGAAAAATTTTTTCTTTTATTTTCCACAGGATTTTTTTGTGGTTATTTTCCCTTTGCTTCTGGTACTTTTGCTTCTTTTATTGCTATCATAATCTATTTTATAATTCCAGGTATTGAAGAGCCTCTAATTAATTTTTTAGCTGTTACCATTTTTTTTATAGTTGGAATTTTCTCATCAAATTTTTCTGAAAAGATTTATGGATTTGATCCGCCCGAAATTGTAATTGATGAGATTACCGGAATGTGGTTAACAATGCTTTTTATACCTAAAACATTATTTCTCTCTAGTATTGGCTTTGTTCTTTTTAGATTCTTTGATATCATAAAACCTTATCCAGCTAAGCAATTTCAAAACTTAAAGGGTGGAATAGGCATTATGTTAGATGATATTGTTGCAGGATTTTATTCAAATTTGATTCTTCACTTGTTATTAGTAATTTATCCGGAGATTAAGGTGTTATGAAAAATGTTGTAATAATTTCCATTGGTGATGAAATTTTAATCGGACAGACCATCAACACAAACGCATCATATATTGGGGAGAAATTAACATCTGTTGGTTTCGTTATAAAAAGAATCATTTCAATTGGTGACGAAAAGTTGGAAATTCTTTCTGCACTAAAAGAGTCAGAAGAAATTAGCGACTTGATTTTTGTAACTGGTGGCTTAGGTCCGACCCATGATGATGTAACCCGCACATGTATCCTTGATTATTTTAAGACTGATTTGGTTTTCCACGAGGAAACATTTAAGCGAATCAAGAAACTTTTTGAAAGAAGAAACATACCAATGCCTGAGATAAACCGTCAACAAGCTTTTGTACCCAGATGTGCAAAAGTAATTCCTAATGATTTTGGAACAGCCCCAGGTTACGACATACAAAAAAATGGTAAAAGATTTTTCTTTATGCCAGGTGTTCCCCACGAAATGAAAGCCATGATGGAAAATGTTATATTACCACAATTAAAAGAAATGGCGCGTGAATTAAAGGCATTTTACCACCAAAAAATTTTGTACACTACTGGAATACCAGAATCAGCACTATTCAGCAAATTAGGTGATGTGAAAAATTTATTTGAAGATGTAAAAGTTGCTTTTCTGCCAAGTCAATTTGGAGTGAAAATAAGATTATCCATGTTGAGTGATAATGAACCATATAATTTAAGGAAAATTGAGCTGGTTGAAAAAAGAATCAGAGAAAAAATTTCAGAGTATATTTATTCAGATGAAATTCAGGACCTGGAATTTATCATCGGTAAAATTCTTCAAGAAAAAAAATTAAAAATTGCAGTTGCTGAATCATGTACCGGTGGCTTGATTGCAAACAGAATTACGAATGTTCCAGGAAGTAGTGAATATTTCGAAAGAGGTGTTGTAACATATTCAAATCAATCTAAGATTGAATTATTAGGTGTTAAACCTGAAACAATTGAGAAATATGGTGCAGTGAGTGAAAAAACTGCAATCGAAATGGCTCGTGGTATTAGACTTAACTCGCACGTTGATATTGGTTTTTCTACAACTGGAATTATGGGTCCCACAGGTGCTACTCCGGACAAACCCATCGGATTGGTCTTTATTGGCTATTCTGACTCAAACAAAGAATTTGCCCGTAAATTTAACTTTGCTGATAATAGGATAAGGAATAAAGAAAGAACTGCGCAAGCTGCTCTTGATCTTCTAAGAAGATATTTACTTGGATTAGAACATTAATTTTATGTACTGAAAATGAGATTATTTTTCGCTATAAATTTTAGTCAAGAATTTAAAGAAAGATTTTATTCAATTTCAAAAGACTTTCAAACTTTTCATGAACCAATAAAGTATGAACCCATTGAAAAACTTCATCTTACTCTACTTTTTCTTGGCGAAGTAAATGAATCATTAATTACAATTATAAATGAGAAAGTTAAACCTCTTACAGAAATCTTTTCATTTGAGAAAATTCTGTTTGATAAAGTTGGGGTCTTTAAAAACTTTAAACAACCTAGAATATTATGGATTGGTGCTGAAGAAAATTTAGAACTCAAAAATTTATCTGAAGAATTAAAGCTAATCGCTCATGAGTTGAATATTACAATTGATGAAAAGGATTTTCATCCTCACATAACAATTGGTAGAATTAAAGGATTATTATCTAGAGAATTTATCGAGTTCATTAAATCTTATAAATTTGAACCTTTTTCAGTAGTTATAGAATCTTTTCAATTGATGGAAAGTCGGTTGGATAGATCTGGTTCAAAATATTATATTCAGGAAAGTTATAAATTTAAGGAGATTAAATTATGCCAAATGAAAGAGATGAAAAACTCAAGCTCTTAAAAGAAACTTTAAATATGATAGAAAAGACCCATGGTAAGGGTTCTATAATGCGACTTGGGGACGCACCTGCCACGACGTATGATGTTATATCAACTGGTTCAATCTCGTTGGATTATGCATTAGGTATTGGTGGAGTTCCTAGAGGAAGAATAATTGAAATTTTTGGTCCTGAATCTTCAGGTAAGACAACAACCTGTCTTCATATCATTGCTGAAGCACAGAAAAATGGTGGAATTGCGGCTTTAATAGATGCTGAACACGCTTTTGATATCAATTATGCAAGAAGATTAGGAGTAAACACAGAAGATCTAATTTTAGCCCAACCTGATTTTGGTGAACAAGCTTTGGAAATATTGGATTCTTTAATTCGGAGTAACGCTATTGATGTTATTGTAATAGATTCTGTTGCAGCACTTGTTCCAAGGGCTGAAATTGAAGGAGATATGGGAGATGCTCACATGGCCGTGCAAGCTCGATTAATGTCACAGGCATTACGTAAAATTACTGGTGTAACCTCAAAATCAAATACGTGTGTTATTTTCACAAATCAATTGAGAAGTAAAATTGGTGTTGCTTTTGGTAATCCTGAAACTACGACAGGTGGCAATGCGCTTAAATTTTATGCCTCTGTTAGATTGGATATTAGAAGAATTGGGTCAATAAAAGAAGGCAATGATGTAGTTGGAAATAGAGTAAAGGTTAAAGTTCTTAAAAGTAAAGTTGCACCTCCATTCAAAGAAGTTGAATTTGATATAATGTTTAACGAAGGTATTTCAAAAACTAGTGAATTGGTTGATTTGGGTGTTGAATTGGGTTTAATTCAAAAGAGCGGTGCATGGTTGAGTTTTGAAGGCGAAAGGTTTCAAGGAAGAGAACAGATGAAAGCAAAAATAAAAGAAGAGCCTACTCTTATGGAAAAGCTTGATCGACAGATTAAATTAAAATTGGGTTTACTTAAAGAAGTATCAAATTCCCAGGAAGAATCCGCTAAGAAATCTAAATCAGAAAAAGCTAAATGAAACAAATTTTAAAAATTGAAAGGAAAGGAAACAAACACATTATTACCTTTTCTGATTCTACTCTTATCAATGTCAGTAGTGATATAATAAAAAGATTTTCTTTATCGGCAGGACAATTGATTAGCGATAGACTACTTGACCAAATTATTAAATACATTGATTACCTCGAGGCAAAAAAAACTGCTTTTAGATTACTTTCTATTAGAAATCACACAGCATTTGAATTAAAACAAAAATTACTCAGGAAAAAGAAGATTAGCAAAGAAATTATAGAAAGTGTTATCACAGAACTAACAGATACAAAATATGTAAATGAACAAACTATCGTCGTTGACTACATAAATGAGATGATTCGCAAGGGTTTTGGACCAATGCGAATCAAAGTAGATTTAAAAAAAAAGGTATTGATATAAATTTGTTAGAAGATGAATTAAGAAAGCACTATGATTATAATAAACAAAAAATGACCATTTTGAAATTACTAGATAAAAAACACTTTCAATTAAAATCAATTAGTGTAAAAGATAAACAAAAAGTCTACACTTATTTTTATAATAGAGGTTTTAGTTATGAAATTATATCAAAGTGTTTAGGTGAAATGCATGATTAAGTGAATTTTTTATCGAACTTTACTAGTATTAAAAAATTTTATAAGTTTCATTACATTATATTTGACTTTAAATTTTAGAATCAATAAAATAGAAGAAAATATTAGATGATAAGGTATTGGATTTGATAGATTCACTTGTAAAACTTGTAACATTTAAAAATAAACAGACCAACAAAAGAATCTTCACAAATAAATAATTATTAAGCTATGGAGGAGTTAATGAGAGTTAAGAATATTTTCCTACCTCTATTTTTCATTTTCTTACTGAACGTGAGTATTTTTTCACAGGATGATGAAAGATGGAGTAGACCAATCTTAAAATTATTTCCTTCGAACGAAACAATTACGGAACAACCCCAAATTAATTTCGAAGCGATAAAACAAGAATTTCTTAATGTTCAACCAATAAGAACGGTACTGAAAGACAAGACATATACAGTATATCCAAACATTAGAATGTGGCCTAACCCTGGAATGACTCAATCAGAGCCACACATTGCACTTGATCCTAATAATCCAAATGTTGTAGTGGCTGGTACAAACGCTGCAAATAACTCGCCGACTATAACTTATGTTAACCAAGGGGTATATATTACTACAAATGGAGGAACTACTTGGTATGGAACAGATTCCCTTCCTGGCAAACCTGCTGGATTATATCGTTCCGACCCAGTTATTGCTTTTGATCATTTAGGAAACGTGTATTTTAATACTCTTGAATACAGCTCTTCAGTAGGTGATTTGGTTACTCTTAAATCTACTGACAGAGGATTAACATGGCCTATTAAAGTTGCAGTTCCAAATCCAGGTATTGATGAAGATAAAAACTGGATTGCCATTGATTATAATCCAGGTTCTCCTTATCTGGGTTATATTTATACATCCTACACTGAATTTCAATCTACTGATCCAAACTATAGAAGATTAGAATTTTCTCGTTCTACAGATGGTGGTTTGACATTTTCCACTCCAATTAATTTGAGTGGAACCGAAGGATATCTCCATCAAGGTGTTAACTTAGCCGTTGGTATTAATGGTGAGGTTCTTGCTGCATATACACATTATCTTACCAGCACTCTAACCACTTCTCATGTTGCTTTTGCAAAATCAACTGATGGTGGTTTGACGTGGACAAGAACATTTATTGTTCAAAATATCAATGATATAAGAGGAAATCTTACTAAAGGTGGAAATGCAATTCGTGTAAATTCATTCCCTTATATTGCTGTAGATCATAGTTTTGGTCCACGTCGTGGATGGATTTACGTAACCTGGGCTGCTCGTTCAGCAACTGGTCAACCACCAGATGTTATATTCACTCGCTCCACAAATGGTGGTGCAACTTGGTCAACCCCAGTAAAGATTAATACTGAACCAGCTAATCGAGATCAGTGGTTCCCGGCAATTGCTGTTGATCCAGCCGACGGTTCTATTAACATTGTTTATTATGATAGTCGAAATTATCCTAACAATGACTCTACTGAAGTTTATATGTCACGCTCACTTGATGGTGGAACTACATGGGAAGATATCAAAATTTCAGATCGTGCTCACTTGCCAAGAGCTATTGCTGGTTTAGCTACAGGATATCAAGGTGATTACATTGGTATTACTGCAAAGAATGGTGTTGTCTGGCCAATATGGAATGATAACAGATTAGGATACCATCAAGCTTACACTGCCAAAGCATTTTTCATTCAAATACAACATACAAGGCTACCTAATACTGAAAATCTTTTGGGTCCTTACACTGTCAAAGCTAAAATAACTGGAAGTGTAGGTATAGCTGAAGCAAAAGTTTTTTGGAGAAGGGGAACAACAGGAACATTTGATTCTCTTCTTATGACCAGAGCCGCCGCTGATACTTTTGTTGCTAATATTCCTGGCAATGGGCAACCCGCAATTTATCAATATTACATTTATGCAAGAGATAGTGTTGGAAATTTTGCTAATTTACCTGGCGGTGCACCTCAAGAAATTTTTCAATTTCAAGCTGCTGCTGACAATCAACCGCCAGTTATAACGCATACTACTCTACCAAATCAATTCAGAGAATTATGGCCTGCTACTGTAAATGCAATAGTTACTGATAATATTGGAGTTGATTCAGTTTGGGTAAACTTCAAAAAAAATTCGACAGGTCAGTTACAAAGATTTTATCTTTTAAGAACTACTGGTGATAATTTTAGTGGACAATTTACAATTCCAAAATCACAAATAGCTCAGGGTGATACTATATTCTATCAGATTGTCGCTCGAGATCAGGCTATCAACCCGAATATTTCGTTAAGTCCTCCAACTGGTTTCCATTCATTTGTTATAATACTTGATACAAGCTTTCCAGTTATAACTCATACACCGTTAAGAGATCAACCCAAGCTAAGATGGCCTGCTCAAGTAAGAGCCAATATAATAGATAACATAGGAGTAGATTCGGCCTGGGTCGAATGGTATAGAAATACGCCGAGTAATTCAAAACGTTTTAATCTTGCTTATACTGAAAATAATAACTGGGAGGGTTTCTTTAATTCAGATACACTTGAAGTTTCAGTGGGTGATTCTATATTCTACAGGATTGCAGCCCGCGATATTTCTGATCTACAAAATATAACCTATTATCCATCTACTGGGTTCAGTAAATTCAAAATTATAAACGTTAAAGGAATAGTATTAGTAGTTGATGATGATGTTACTGAAGCTGGAAGGGTTAGTTTTGAAAAAGGTCAAGTTGAAGCGGATTTATCAATGCCTCTTGGTGCATCTGCTACTTTGTTTAAAGCAACCCTGGATTCAGTTGGATATCTTGTTGATTTAGTGACCTTTGCTGCTCTCGATACCAATACATTAATGAACTACGACATTTTGATTTTATCAGCTGGTCCAAAGACTACAGCAATTTTCAATGATGCTGGCAAGAGAACAGCAATTCGTGGATTTGCGAATACTTCAGGAAAGAAAACTTGGGTTGAAGGCGGAGAGGTAGGTTATTTCTTTAGACCAGCAGGAGTTAATGACCAACTATTCAGGCAACAAGTATTATTCACGGATGCCTGGGTAAGCGATGTAACAACTAGCACACTAAATAAGAAGATAGACACTCACCCGATTAACTCTACTCCAAATATTATACCTGATAATTTAGCTTTGACTGGAACAGGCATTGGTGTTCGCGATGCAATGCGAGTGTTACCTGGTGCAAGGGTTTATCCAGTTAGCACCTGGTCTGCTTTACCAGATAGTGGAGGTATAATACTAAATGATAAAACACCTGATCCGAATAGTGCTGATAATGTTTTCTATACTTTTAACATTGCAGCAATGACCAATTTAAGTGCGGCCAGGCAATTAATTGAGAATACAGCTGATTATTTAATGATTAGAGAGGTTCCTCCAGTTGGTAGGATTTCTGGTACGGTCACTTTACAAGGCGCACCGAATTCAGGTGGTGTTACAGTTAACTTATCGGGTCCTGCTAATAGATCAACCGTAACTGCTCCTGATGGAAGTTATTCATTTGATTCATTATATAATGGTAATTACCGAGTCACTGCAATTGCTCCTACCGGGTGGTTCCCTTATTCACAATTCAAAGATACAACCGTTTCGGGAAATCAAATTACGGGAATTAACTTCACATTTGTTCCTATTCAGCCTGGCACTGTAAGTGGTTATGTAACATTACAAGGCCAAACAGATCACAGTGGCGTACTTGTACAAATACTTAATCAGCCAGATAGAACAGCTACAACTAACAATCTTGGATTCTACCAAATTACTAACGTATTACCAGGAAATATTACCGTAAGATTCCAGAAACAAGGTTATGGAACCGTTAATAAAGATACCATTTTACCAAATGGTGGAAGTGTATCAGTAAACGTTACAATGTTACCAACCTTAGGTAATATATTAATTGTAGATGATGATGTTAGTTTAACGGATAGAATTTCATTAGAAAAGCCCATAGAACAGGCTGATTTAACAACACCACTTGGCGCGTCTGCTACTTTATTTAAACAAGTACTCGATTCATTAGGTTATAATGCTACACTCACTACTTTTGCCGCTTTGGATACAAACACTTTATACAATTATGACTTAGTAATATTGTCAACTGGTTCTAAAGCTTCAGCATTATTTAACGATGCAGGAAAACGAGCCGCATTACGTAGATATGCTAGAACAACAGGAAAAACATTGGTTGAGGGTGGTGAAGTAGGTTACTTTTTCCGTAGTCAATCAACAACTGCCGATTCACTCTTTAGAAAAGAAGTACTGTATGTAAGCCGTTGGATTAGTGATGCCTCAACAAGTACCCTGAGAAAGAAAATACCAGATCATCCTATATGGAATATTCCTAATTCACTGCCAGATAATATAGCGTTTACTGGTACATCAATTTACACGAGAGATGCGATGGCAGTCGATTGGGCGCCGAGAAGAATTTATCACGTCGGTACTTATTCACAATTCCCTGATTCCGGTTCAATTATTGTTCATGACAAAAATCCTAATCCAGTAAGTGCTGATAACATTTTCTTTACATTTAACATTGCTCAAATCACAAATCGTGCTTTGGCAATCCAATTAATTGAAAATACTGTAAAATATTTATTCAATATTGAAGCACCACCAGCGATGAGTATTTCCGGATACGTAACATTACAGGGTGCTCCCAATAGCGGTGGTGTTGAAGTTCGTTTGACGGGTATGATGACCAGAACTACCTACACAGCGCCCGATGGATATTATATCTTTGATTCGGTTTATAATGGTCCATATAGAATTACAGCGATTGCTCCAGTAAATTGGTTCCCATACTCTCAGCATGTAGATACAACAGTTGCAGGTAGTTCTATAAGTAATATAAACTTCACATTTGTACCATTACAATTAGGTACCATTACTGGTACAGTTACAATTCAAGGGACAACTGATTACAGTGGGGTTACTGTAACAGTCTTGGGTCAACCAGGTGTTTCAACGACAACTGCTACAAATGGCTCTTACACATTAACTAATGTGAGACCTGGAAATATAACTATTCAATTCAAAAAACAAGGATTAAAGACTGAATCGCGTAATGTCTTCCTACCTAATGGTGGTACAATTCAAGTAAATGTACATATGGTACCAACTTTAGGTTATGTTCTGGTAGTTGATGATGATGTTACTTTAGAGCATAGAATATCACCAGAAAAACAAGGTGAAGCTGATTTAACAACACCATTAGGACTTTCGGCTACATTCTTTAAGAACGTTTTAGACTCACTAGGATATACAGCAGATATTGTTACATTTGGTGCGTTAGATACAACTACACTTCTTGATTATGATGTCCTAATTTTAAGTGCTGGTCCAAAGACTACAGCAATTTTCAATGATGCTGACAAAAGAACAGCAATTCGTGGATTTGCGAATACTCCAGGAAAGAAAACTTGGGTTGAAGGCGGAGAGGTAGGTTATTTCTTTAGACCAACAGGAGTTAATGACCAACTATTCAGGCAACAAGTATTATTCACGGATGCCTGGGTAAGCGATGTAACAACTAGCACACTAAATAAGAAGATAGCCACTCACCCGATTAACTCTACTCCAAATATTATACCTGATAATTTAGCATTTACTGGCACTGGTTGGGGTGAAAGAGACGCTTTGAGAGTTTTACCTGGTGGCAGAACTTATCCAGTTAGCACCTGGTCTGCTTTACCTGATAGTGGTGGAATTATTGTAAATGATAAAAATTCAAATCCACTATCAGCAGATAATATATTTTATTCATTTAATATTGCAGGAATGATTGATAAAAGTGCTGCAAGCAAATTGGTCGAAAATACTGTAAAATATTTATTCACACCCGAACCTCCTCCGACTGGTGGTATTGCTGGACAGGTAATGTTACACGGTGCCCCAAATAATTCCGGTGCAACTGTTAAACTCTTGGCTTTACCAGGGGGCTCAACTTTGAATACAATTATCACAGATTCAACTGGTAATTATCAATTTGCTGGTCTCTATCCTGGTGCGTATAGAGTTGAAGTTACTCCACCAGCTAATTTTTATCCACCAATTTCCCGTATAGATACAACAGTTCATACTACTGTTGTTACAGGCATTAACTTTGCATTTGTTAATGTTAATAGCCCACAACAGGTAAGCTTTACAACTGTGACGGGGTGGAATTTATTATCTATGCCTGTTTTAACTCCTAATATGAGTAAGGGCGGTTTATTCCCAACAGCCATTTCAAATGCATTTACATTCAATGACGATTTAGGTTACATAAAACATGATACGTTATTACTCGGAAGTGGTTACTGGTTAAGATTTAATGCTATAATGGTACATAACTTTACAGGTCTACCGGTTTATTCTATACAGATACCTGTGAAAAGAGGATGGAACTTGATAGGCGCAGCACAAAAGTCGGTACCTGTAGCTGCTATTACATCAACACCATCCGGTATAATTCAATCACCATTCTTTGGTTATGAATCAGGTTATGTTCCAGCAACGTCACTTGAAAAAGGTAAAGGTTATTGGGTCCGAGTAAGCCAGAATGGAACTATCAATCTTGAAACAACTTATCCTAAATCTACCTCTAAAGACATAGTTGTTGAAAATATTGATAACAGCTGGCCCGTAATTATTGTTACTGATGCTAATAACAATACAACTAAATTGTATTTGACTGAATCTTCTAAATTGACTGGAATGTACGAATTACCACCTATTCCACCACAAGGTGCTTATGATGTAAGATTTGCAGATAACAAATACGTTGCAGATATATCTGCTGAATCCTATCAAATTACTTTGAATTCAGTGGTGTATCCTGTAAAAATTAGATTGGAGAATTTTGGTGAGGAAATGTATAGTTTGAATGATGGAATTGGTGGGAGTATTTTTGAAGAGTATATAACCAATGGCCATGAAGTGATTATACATAACTCAGCTTTGAGTAACCTGACACTACAAAAAGTTGTTATACCTAAGTCATTTGAGTTAAGTCAGAATTATCCAAATCCGTTTAATCCAAGTACGGCAATTAGATTTGCTTTACCGGAAAACTCAAAAGTTACCTTATCAATTTATAACATTCTCGGTGAAAAGATTGCTACATTGATTGATAATGAAATGAAGGCAGGATATCATTCAGTGATTTTTGATGGATCTGATTTAAGTTCAGGTATCTACTTTTACAGGATTGAGACATCCAGGTGGTCAGCAACTAAGAAAATGATGCTACTAAAGTAAATGTTTTATGAGAGTACTTGTATTTGAAAATTCTTCCGTTAGTAACCCGTGTGCTCATTCTGGGCACACGGGATTAACAAAAAACATAAAGGAGTTCATATGAAAAAGTTAACTCTATTAATTGTTTTACTCTTAACCTCCTTAAATCTTCTTTACGCTCAATACTCAGAAACTTTCTTTACTTCCAATCCTAACTATAAAGAAGAATTAGAGAGATCAGGGGCAAACGTATTTTCTATACCAGCGACTGTTTCTTATAAACCATTAGGAATAATTAGCTGGTCAGAAGGTTTTGAGGGAACAACATTTCCACCCACCGGGTGGGCTGTTCATCAATTAGACGGTGGTACACAAACATGGGTAAGGTACACAACCACACCAATTTTCGGTACTGCATCAGCAGCTGTTAGATGGGAATCATCAACTTTGAGTAATAACGATTGGTTAGTTACACCACAATTTACGGTTAATCCTCATACATTTTTGAATTTCTATGCAAAACGTCAATCAACCGCGTATAACGATTCAGTAGAAATTTATTATTCCACCACTGGTGGTGTTCCACCCTCAGGATATAACTATATAACTACGGTAATGCCATCTGTAACAACTGGTGGAGAATTATTTCAAATTTCTCTAAATGCCCTAGCAGGTCAGAATATTTTTATCGCATTTAGATACAAAGAGTTAGATCAGTTTAGATTGTATATTGATAGTGTTTATGTTGAAACTCCTGTTCCAATGGATGCGGGTGTTAGTAGTATGATCAGACCAGAAACATTCGAAACAACTGTTGGGGTATCGCCAACTATTGTTGTAAGAAACTTTGGTATTAATCCTACCGGTACATTTCAAGCTTATGTAAGAATAGAACCAGGTGGGTACTTCCAAGCTCAAGATGTTAGTTCTTTAAATTCTGGCGAACAAGTTCAATTAACGTTTCCAGCTTGGACTCCATCCACAGCAGGAAGTTATACAGTTACAGCTTACACAACACTCTCTGGTGATATGAATCCACAAAACGATACGTTACGAAGGACTACGTTAGTTTTTAATGAGTTTCCAAGAGATTTTGTACATAATGTGTCAGCTTTATATCCAGGTGCAATATCATTTTATGGGATTGAATTTGCAAACGACTATTTCTATGTAACAAAGTGGAACGAAAACAAAATTTTTAGAATAAATAAAGCTGGAACAACTATTGATTCCTTTACAATTTCTGGAATATCGGCAACCAGTGGTATTAGAGACTTAGCGTGGGATGGTCAGTATTTATATGGTAGTACAGCTTCATCAACAGTTTTAAGAATCGACATAAATACATGGACTGCTACAACAGCTTTTACTTCTCCTGTACTTGTTAGAGGTATTGCATATGATAAAGCTAATGATGCGTTTTGGGTAGCAAATTGGAATACCAATATTGTATTAGTTAATCGTGCTGGTGCAACGCTTCAAACCATTACCAATACCTCTCATGGTTTAACAGGAATTGCCGGACTTGCTTATGATACTCTTACTTCAGGTGGACCTTTTATCTGGGTATTTCATGGTGGAACGGCTGGAGGAGATATTTGGGTCTATAAGATAAGGGCATCCACAGGCGCTAAAGTCGATAGCTTTTATGTAACTCGTCATTATCCGTCCGGAGCACTTGGGGGAGGTGCATTCGTGACTGACCAAGTCTATCCCGGAAGTATAACACTAGGTGTTTTAAATCAGGGTACTCCTCATCTTATAACGGGATACAGGATTGGTTCACTATTCATTGAGCGAAATATCACTGTACTTTATCCAGCTGGTGGCGAGAATTTATTAACTAATTCAACTCAACTAATAGTTTGGAAATCCCTGAATGTAACTGGAAATGTTAAAATTGAAGTAATTGCCCCGGATAACTCTGTAATTGCTACATTAGCGTCTAACACACCGAATACAGGCCATTTTTCAACAACTCCGGTAGGAGGCGCAATAAGTAACATAAGAATTAGAGTATCTTCAATAGACTTTCCTACTGTATTTGGGGTTTCTGGATTCTTCAATGTTGTTAGTGGTACTACACCCGTTATTGATTTCCCAATTGTTGTAACTGATGGTGTCTTAGCAGAAGGATTAAGAGCGGGTCTTGATCCAACCGCAACTGATGGAATCGATAGTCATCTGGGTGAATACGAACTACCACCTATTCCACCTACCACAGTTTTTGATGCAAGATACATAGGTACTGATATTGGTTTGCCGCAACTAGGAAATGGTACACTAAAAGACTACAGGCAAGGCAACCTTAACTTTGCTGGACAAAAAATACACGAATTGAAATATCAGCTCAGTGACCTTGCAAGAAGGAAAGCTTCAACAATAACTATTTATTGGAGTTTACCATCAACGGTTACGGGAAGATTGCAAGATCTCGTGACGGGTAATATCATAGATGTTTTAATGACTGGAACAGGTTCTTATACTGTATCAAATCCAAATCTTTATGACAAATTGAAAGTAACTTATACATACACACCACCAGTTGTAGGAACGATCAAGGTATTGTATCCAAATGGTGGTGAAGTTTTGAGGAGAGGTTCAAATGTAGTTGTTGCATGGACGTCCAGTGTTAGTGGTAATGTTAGATTATTAGGCTCAACAAACGGAGGATCTATTTGGTTTGTTTTAGCTGATAATATACCTAATACAGGTGTTTATGGTTCGACAATAGGAATGGATACGCCTGAGTCTAATCAATGGAGAATTAAGATTGAGAGTGTAGACAATCCATCTATTTTTGATATCAGTGATAATAACTTTACAATCCAGGGCACAAAGCTAGTTTATATGGATAATCCACTAGTTATTAGTGATGGAAATAACTCAGTTGGACTTTTCTATGGAATTGATCCCACGGCAACAGATGGATTGGATGCAGCTTTAGGTGAAGCTGAATTACCTCCACCACCTCCTACAGGAGTGTTTGATGGAAGATTTACTGGAACAGATATTGGTTTACCTCAATTAGGACAGGGAACATTGAAGGATTATCGTCAGGGTGGTTCAACATTTAGTGGAAATAAGATTCATCAGATTCAATATCAGATGAGTACGGAAGGTGATTCGTTAAGATTATTCTGGTATCTACCTACTAATGTAACTGGACTATTACAAGACTTTATTACCGGTACAATTATTAATGTACCAATGGCTGGTTCTGGTAGGTTTAACGTACCCAATCCATCCATATTGAATAAGCTAAAAGTTACTTTAACATATACGGGAGTTACGAAATCAATTACAGTTGTTCAACCAAATGGTGGTGAAAACTGGGCTGTTGGAACAACCCAACAAATTATATGGAATGTGCAAAATGTACAGAACGTTAAACTTGAGTATACTACAAACAATGGTGCTAGCTGGATTTTAATTGCAAACAATGTACCTGCCCTCAGTAAAAAGTTAGCAGATCCTGATGCAGAACATATTGAATCATCCATAGAAACCACCTTAGGTGTTTATAACTGGGTAATTCCAAATACTCCATCTAATCAGTGTTTAGTAAGAGTTACAGATGTTTCAGATCCATCAGTATTTGATGTAAGCAATAATACATTTACAATTAGTACACTGCCTCCAGGACCTCAATTACAATTTAATTACAACATTTCCAATCTATATCCATTGCTCTACTCAGCTTATGGTTCTGAGTTTGATGGACAATATTTCTATCTTACAAAGTGGAA